>OLPG01001212.1_pt1 | contig 22235 bp, 17 predicted proteins | sample 1672311 | NCBI WGS metagenome assembly OLPG01 (sample SAMEA3136670, study PRJEB25190) | human gut metagenome | biome: human gut; feature: human-associated habitat; material: faeces | place: Austria | collected 2013 | reverse complement strand
ACGGTCGGTAAACCGTTCGAACATGCTTGTCCTTCCACTCTTGTTAGTCCTTCAACACTCTACCGATTCGCGGTGACGTTTATTCCGCCGGCGCGTAAATTGCGCTATGGACGCAAAGGAACGGATATGCTTGACTTATGGCAACGACCAAGGAGGTCACCAAATGAGCGACACCATCCTGCAATCGAATGATGTGATGGATTCCCACCGAGGCGACATCGTCGTCGGCGTCGACGGGTCCGATGAATCCTTCGCAGCCCTGCGTTGGGCTCTTGGCGAAGCATCGCTGACCGGACAGCAGGTGAATGCGGTCTACGCATGGACCCATTCATGGGATATGGGATCCCAGCCAGAAGATGAGGAGCAATGGGCGCAGATGCGTCATGATATCGCCCGTCGGCTGCGCGAATGGGTGGCCCAGGCCTCGCAAGGCATGACGATTGACGAGAACCGCGTCAAACTCACCTCCGTCAAAGCCACCGGAACGGCAGCGCTTCTGGAAATCGGCAAGGACGCCCAACAGATCGTCGTCGGACGTCGTTCGCTTGGACGCGTGGCACGATGGTTTCTGGGATCGCTTTCCGCTTCTCTTGCAGAGGAGGCGAAGGTGCCCGTCACCGTGGTGCGTATCCTCGATGATGAAGAGGCATCCGTGCAGGACGCCATCGCCAATGCGCTTACGCCGACCGAGGAAACGGTCTCCTACACGATGCCGGGTTCTCCCCTGCCTCGGAACCAGCGTCCGGTGGTTGTAGGCGTTGATGGTTCGGAGACCTCCAAACACGCTTTGCGTTTCGCCATCGATTTCGCGGCCCTGCATCACGCTCCCCTGCAGGTCATGTTCTGCTGGCAGCTGAAAGATTTGGGCGTGGTCAAAGGGTATGAGAACGCCGTCGCCCCCATCTCCGTCGGCCAGGCGCAGGCGGAACGCATGCTTGATGAATTGCTCGATTCGGTTCAGGTTTCATCAGCGAACATTCCCGACGATTTCCAAATCGAATCGCACGCTTTCCATATTCCCGCCTCGAAGGGGCTTATCGCGGCTTCCCGCTACGCACGTCATCTAGTGGTCGGTTCGCGCGGCTTGTCCGGTCTGGACGCGCATTTCCTTGGATCGGTTTCCAAGCAAATCATCAACTTCGCAGACTGCACCGTCACCGTCGTGCACTGACCGCATAAAAAAGAAAACAAGATATGAGAGGGCCACGTACACATTCAGGTACGTGGCCCTCTCATATACGATGACGATTATTTGTCGGATTCGGCTTGAGCCGACGAATCAGCTTCCGTCATTTCGCTTTCCGTTGTTTCAGCCGCCGCCGATTCGGCTTCTGTTGACTCAGCTTCCGCCGATTCGTCTTCCATCGATTTGTTTTCCGTTTGCTCGATGGTTTCAGCAGTCGGCTCAACTACCGTCTCATCCATCTGTTCAACCGGCTCAACCGACCCGGCGGAATTGACGGAATCGGCGGAATCAACCTGTTCAGTCTGTTCGACTGGCTCGTCCGATTCAGTCGGCTCAGCCGTATCAGCCGATTCGGTATCGTCCGACGTTTCCGGCTTATTCTCGTCGACCACGGTGACGGTGGTCTCTACTTCAGGCGCATCGTCGGAGGCCACATGCTCAAGCACATCCTCTTGGCTGGCGTCGTCGTCGATGGTGTTGGCTTCGATGTCCGCGTCCGAACCTTCCTCATCCTCATTCGGATTATGGTCGTCATCGGACGAAAGCTGTTCGATCAGCTCCACGGAGCCCCGCTCGTCACGCGGCGCCTGGGCGATGATATCGATATGCATGTCGTCGAACGCCGGCTTCGACTGCACCCACAGATGCGACGGCTCCGGTGGATCGATTTCGGAATGCTCTCCGCAGCCATGATCGATGGACACGACCCTGCCGTCATCCGGGCTCCACTTGTTGGCGCACACGCCGAACAGCAGGTTCAACTCACCCTTCAGCGGAATGAAGAATCCGCATGTGGAGCAAGGATTGCCGTCGGCCGTCTTGGTGGATAGCGATTTTGGCCCATGTGGGCCTTCGTACCAACGTTTTGCGGTCTGCGACCGGCCAAGCGGAGTCAACACGTGCCTGCGGGACAGGTCGAATTCCTCGACCGCCTCTTCGACATCCTCTTCGGACGTCACAGGCTGTTCGGAATCCTCCGAAACGTCCGTCTTCTCAGACTCATCCGAAGCGTTTCCATCCATCGCCGGTTCCTGTACGGTTTCATCCGCGACTGACGGTTTGTCGTCCGTATCGTCCGATGTTTCGGCATCCTGCGTCTTGCGGAAGCCCTCTTCCATGCGGGGGTCATCGGGATCGGTGCCGATTGAATCGGTCACCGCCAAATCGCCCGGCTCGAGACGGTCCTTCCAAGGAATCCATTTTGGCGGACGCAGGGCCTTGTCGGTCGGAACCAGGGATGATTCGTTGACCGTCCAATGGTCCAGTTCGACATCATGGTATAACGTGACCGACCATTGCCAGCCTTCGTAGCCGCGTACTCGGGATTCGAAGCGGAAATCGGTGACGTTGTCTCCCAGGTCGATGGCTTCCACGAAGTCGCCGACCTGACCGTCCTCGTCGGACACTGTGACAGCGACCGCTTGGGCGATTGCCTTGGGATCCATTGTGGTATCGGACATGAAACTCTATTCCTGTACGTCGAAATTGTCGGCGACCGCGCGCAGAAGCGTGGCGAGCTTCTTGCTTTCAGCCGGTGAAGGATAGCGATGTCGACGAAGCTGATTGCCCGCGGAGTCAAGCAGCTTGATCAGATCCTCCACGATGGCGGCCATATCGTCCGGCTTCGGACGGGTGGCTTTAACCAGCGACGGGGCCGAGGCAACCAGCGTCACTCCCATCGCCTGCGGCCCACGACGACCATCAATGACGGAATACTCGACCTTGGCGCCCTTACGCAGCGTCTTCACGCCCTCGGGAAGGGCGGCAGCGGGCAGGAACACATCATCCGTGCTCTCACCCGTCTGAATGAAACCATAGCCTTTGTTCGCATCAAACCAACGAACACGTCCGCTCGGCATTGTCACCTCACATTTTGCTGATCAGATACCTTCACGCGAATAGGTAAAACCATTCGCCCATTTTCAAACCAAAGATACAGTTTAGCGCAAGAGGTGGGCCGCACCCATCCTTCCGCGCCGATAGCGTCTGCTTTCCCGACGGAAAAGAGCGTTATTTCTTTGATTTGCGATTCTTTTTTTCGTTTTTTCGATTCTCGCTCGCCGTAATCGGCTGCGGCTTGGGTTCGACCGGGGCGATCGGCAGCACCACCGTCAGGGTCAGTCCCGTTCCTTCGCTGCCGGATGCGCAGATGAATCCATGATGCGCCTTGACCACGGATTGCGCGATTGCCATGCCGAGTCCCGTACCGCCCTTCTGACGCGCACGCGACGGGTCGGCGGTGTAGAAACGTTCGAAGATCTTCGACCGTGCCTCCGGCGGCACGCCGGGACCGTGGTCGCTGAATCGCACAATCGCGTAGTTCATACCCACTTGCATGGACTGCCCCACTTCGATGGCTTCGACCAGATGGCGCAGCGACTGCTCGTTGGACGGCATACGGGATAGGGATTCGGGACTGATCGACGCGGGGAGCACGCCTATGGAGATCTCCACAGGCGAGTCCGCCGGCGTATACCGGTGGATATTGCCCACGATGTTGGTGACCACTTGACGCAGTCTCGAAGCATCACCCTTCAACTCAATCTGGGGCATCTGGCCATTTTGGAAGGCGAATTGGGCGGGATGATCCATATCGGTACCTGGTTGGAGCACGACCTGTCCGCAGGAAATGCCGCGGTCGGGGTCGAGCGCATGCAGGTCATCGGCTGCGTCGCGCACCACGAAGGTCAGTTTCACCTGCTGCGTGATGTCGATGCCACGTCCTTCGTCCAAACGAGCCAAAGACAGCAGGTCCTCCACCAGAACCGTCATACGCGCGCTGGACGCCTCGATATGTTCGATGGATTCGTCAGCCCTCTCCAAAGCCCCAGGCATGTCGCGCTGCATTTTGTACAGCTCGGCGTACCCGTGAATGGCGGCGAGCGGCGTACGCAATTCGTGACTGGCGTCCGAGACGAACCGCTTCATTTTTTCGGTGGTCTCTTCCTGCGCGTGGAAGCTCTCCTCGATGCGTGTCAGCATGGTGTTCAGCGACATGGACAGAGAGCCGACCTCCGTGCTTTCCGGCAGGTCTGGCACACGTTGGCTGAGATCTCCCGCGGCGATTTTCGCGGCGGTCTTTTCAATCCGCTTCAAGGGCGCGAGCGTGCTTTGCACCAGAATGGTGCCGAGTATCGCGCCGATCAGCACCACCGCGATGCCCACCATCGCGCAGAATCGCGTCAATGTGTTGGCCGTGTCGATCTGATCGCTCAACGACAGGCCGATGAACACGACGCCACTGTCCTTGACTTGCCCGGTCCGTGTCTTCTCGTTCCAAGGCAACGCGACAACACGCCATGGCGACTGCGCGGCCTGCATGATGGAATGATCCGGGGTGCGGCTTGTGGTGATGTGCACCACCGCACGTGTCGTGAATGGCTGTCCAAGAGTGACGCCGTCGATGCTGCCGTCGGCCGGCAGACTTGGTTCCGAAACCACTCCGTCACGGAGCATGGGCACCGATCCGGCACCCGTGCTTTTGTATTCGCTGTCGCGCACCTCCACGTAATACGTGTTCATGAGGCTGCGCCCGTCATCGCCGGTGTCGCTGCTGAGCGAGTCCATGCTGTTGAAAATCAGCTGGGCTTGGTTGATCAGCTGCGTATCGGTCTTCTGCAGCAGATAATTGCCCACCAACGTACGTATGGAAAAGGAGATGCCGATGGTGCCGATGGTCAACAGCACGATGATGCAGGTGACCAGTTTCGTGCTCAGCGGAATCGCTTGAATCCTGCGGGTGAAACGGCTCCATACCTTGTTCTGCTTCGGCAGCGACCGGGGAGGCTGCATGGGGGCCGGAATGGCCGAAGGATTGGAGGCGTGGCCCGTGGACGGCGAATTGGGATTCTTGCTCATGGCTGAATCTAGTTCTTGGGAGCGCGAATCATATAGCCAATGCCGCGCTTGGTTTCGATCAGCGGCGTTACCTTGTGCTTGTCGCCGTTCTCATCCTCGATGACGATGCCATCGACCTTCTTGCGAAGATAGGAGATGTACGATTCGACGATGGCCGCGTCCCCGCCCCAATCGTATTGCCACACGTGATCGAGAATCTGCGCCTTGGACAGCACGCGGCCTTCATTGTCCATGAGGTAGCGAAGAAGCTTGTATTCGGTGGGGCTCAGGTCGATTGGCTGTCCGGCTCGGGACACGTCGTGCGAGTCCTCGTTGATTTCGAGATCGCCCACACGGATGATCGGATCGTCCTCCACCTGCTGCTGGGTGCGACGCAGGATGGCGCGGATTCGGGCCACGACCTCTTCGAGGCTGAACGGCTTGGTCACATAGTCGTCGCCTCCCACGGTAAGCCCCATGACCTTGTCTTGGGTGTCATCGCGAGCGGTCAGGTACAGCACCGGCGTGGTGATGCCTTCCTGCCTGATGCGTCGGGTCACCGTGAACCCATCGATGTCCGGAAGCATCACATCAAGCACGATCAGATCCGGCTGCAGCCTTTCGATGACCTCGATGGCTTCGGATCCCGAAGCGGCCGTGTTCACTTCGAAACCGGCGAAATGCAGGGATGCCACCAGCAGCTCTCGGATGGACGGCTCGTCATCGACAACGACAATGGATGCTTCAATAGGCTTGCTCATGGCTTAAGCATCGCTCCCTTCACTGGATGTTTCCTGAACGGATTCTGAATCTTGCGTTGAAGCGGTATCCGGATTGACATAATCCTCGTTTTCCGATTCGGCGCCCCACTCTTTGACCGGTTGGATACGTTCGGCGACCGCACCATGACGGCCGCTATGGCGGCCCTTACGCCGATGCCCGATCACGCCCTTCTTGCGCAGGATATGGAACACCACCAGAATCACCACCAGAAGCAGCAGCGCGCCGGCGAATCCTCCCACGCCAATCCATATGGTCCGCGACGAAGTCGAGGTCTTTTTCTGCACCGAAATCTGATTCATCATGTCGGTCGCGGACTTCGCCCAGTCCGGATCGCTTTCCATCAACGGTTTTTGCGCGGCATCGGACAGCGCGTCGACGGTCGACTTCTTCTTCAGCCATTCCTCCGAGTTCGAAGACACGGCCACCACCAGATTACCGTCATTCGAGGCAACCGCCAACATCACGGTATTCGGTTTCGGGTTCAACGATTCCAGCAGCGCGCTCACCCATTTATCCGGCTTGCCCTTGGCGTTGAAACTGTCCAGATACACCAAACGGACGGTGACGCCGGTCTCCTTTTTCGTCTGGTTGATGGCGTCCGTGATCTCCGAGACATTCGAACCGAGCAGATTCTGCGTGTCGGTGATGTCGTCCGTGGCTGTAATGCCCAATCCGGCACTGTCATCCGCATGGACCGGCGGAGTTATCCACAGCATCAAACACAAACCCAGCACGCTCGCCAGCAACATGCAAATCGCGATATTCCAACCTTTTGCCGTTCTGCCGCCGTTTCGCGACACGCCGACGGAACCCAAATGCATATGTTCTCCGACCACAGCTCCGTTTTTTTCGTTGCACACGCTCACTGATGACATAGCATCCACTGTACCGTCCGGTTGCGCCAACCGCGATCGCATGGAGAAACACACCAATCATCATTGAAAGGACCGGCACATGCCACAGTATCAAGTCGACAGCGAGCAGATTCAGTCCTCGAGCGCCGCCGTCAACGCCTCCATCCAATCCATCCGACAGGCCGTGCAGGGCATGTACGGCAATCTCAACAATCTGCAGAGCGTTTGGCGCGGCGGGGCTGCGACGCAGTTCACAGCGGTCGCCGAACAGTGGCGTGCCGCGCAGCAGCAGATGGAGCAGTCGCTTGAATCAATCCAGCGCGCATTGATGCAGGCCTCCACGTTGTATTCGGAGACCGAAATGCAGGCGTCGCGTTTGTTCGCGCAGTAGAAAGCGCGCGTAAGGCGCCTTCCAGATAAGCAAAGGCCCGCTCCCCATCGGGAAGCGGGCCTCATATCAGCTATTTGAGCTTATGGAAGCTTCCGGTCTTTCGATCAGTAGCCCATGTCGGCGCCAGCTGCCGGAGCGGCTGCCGGCGGTTCCGGCTTGTTGGCCACCACGGCTTCGGTGGTCAGGAACAGTCCAGCGATGGAAGCTGCGTTCTGCAGAGCGGAACGAGTCACCTTGACCGGGTCGGTGACGCCTGCGGCCAGCAGGTCCTCGTACTCGTTGGTGGCTGCGTTCAGGCCCTGGCCGTCAGGCAGGGAGCGAACCTTGTCGATCACCACATCGCCGGACAGGCCAGCGTTCTCAGCGATCTGCTTGATCGGGGCTTCGATGGCGCGGAACACGATGGCCGCGCCGGTAGCCTCGTCGCCTTCAAGCTTGACATCGTTCTGAGCCTTGGCCGCAGCCTGAACCAGAGCGACACCGCCACCAGGCAGCAGACCTTCCTCAATGGCGGCCTTGGCGTTGCGCACGGCATCCTCGATGCGATGCTTGCGTTCCTTGGCCTCGACTTCGGTAGCAGCACCGACCTTGATGACAGCGACGCCGCCAGCCAACTTGGCCAGACGCTCCTGCAGCTTCTCACGATCGTAGTCAGAATCGGTATTGGCGATCTCGCCACGAATCTGAGCGACGCGGGCAGCCACATCCTCCTTGGAGCCGCCACCGGACACGATGGTGGTCTCGTCCTTGGAGACAATGACCTTCTTGGCGGTACCAAGCACGGACATGTCGACGGAATCAAGCTTCAGGCCCAGCTCATCAGACACCACCTGGGCACCGGTCAGGATGGCCATATCCTGCAGCATGGCCTTGCGACGATCGCCAAAGCCCGGAGCCTTAACAGCGCAGGACTTGAAAGTGCCACGGATATTGTTCAGAATCAGGGTCGGCAGAGCCTCACCGTCAACGTCCTCAGCGATGATCAGCAGCGGCTTGCCGGTCTTCATGACCAGCTCGGCGATATGGACGACATCCTGCTGGGAGCTGAGCTTGCCGGAGGTCAGGAGGATATACGGATCCTCGAGCACGGCGGTTTGGTCATCGGCATTGGTCACGAAGTACGGAGCGATGTAGCCCTTATCGAAACGCATGCCTTCAGTGAAATCAAGGTCCAGGCCGAAGCGGTTGTTATCCTCGACGGTCACGACGCCATCCTGGCCGACCTTGTCCAGAGCCTCGGCGATCTTCTCGCCGACTTCCGGATCAGCAGCGGAGATCGTTGCGGTGGCAGCGATCTGGTCCTTGGTCTCAACGTCCTTGGCCGCTGCGACGAGTTCCTTGACGATGGCTTCGGAAGCCTTCTCGATGCCACGACGCAAAGCAATCGGATTGGAGCCGGCGGTGACGTTCTTCAGACCCTCATGCACCAGGGACTGGGCCAGCACGGTTGCGGTGGTGGTGCCGTCGCCTGCGACGTCATCGGTCTTCTTGGCGACTTCCTTGACCAGTTCGGCGCCGATACGCTCATACGGATCGTCCAGATCGATTTCCTTTGCGATGGAAACGCCATCGTTGGTGATGGTCGGAGCGCCGTAGGTCTTGTCAAGCACCACATTGCGGCCCTTCGGACCAAGGGTGACCTTGACGGTGTCAGCGAGCTTGTCGAGACCCGCGAGCATTCCCTGACGAGCTTCGTCGTCATATGCAATCATCTTTGCCATTGTTCCTCCACATATGGCTACACGGTATTATTTCCACCTTCGGAGCGACAATCAGAACCAGCCGTCAGCCGCCAGTTATCACTCTCACTCGTCGAGTGCTAATTCGCAGATTAGCACTCTCACGTCGAGAGTGCCAAACCCGATGACGTTCTTTGCGCTGTGAGCAAGATGTCAGTCGCATCGAATCAACTTGAAAAACGCCGGATTTCCAAGAAAATAAAAGAACCTCGCCTATGTTCGGGCGAGGTTCCAAACCGGTTCGGACGGCGTTTTTTCAGTTCAACAGCACCACAACGATCGGCGTGACCAATCCGCTGCTCTGCTGGACATTGGAGATTCCCAGCGTCTGCGCGACATTCTCCGCCGTCGCCTTGTCGGCCTCATTCTGATACCAGACAACCGTCTGGCTGGGAACGTTGCCGGTCGGATTGCTGGGCGTCACGCTGGTGTATCCGGCCTGGGTCAGGGCATCGGCCTTGCTCTTGGCGTAACCTGTGATGCTGGTGGCGTTCACCACGCGGATCTCGGTGGCCAGATTCACGCTCTGCTCAGAAGCCGCATCCTGGCCATTGTTCTGATCGTTATTCTGTTCCGCGTTCTGGTTGGCGTCCGAAGCGTCCTTCGACTGGCCATCCGAAGTACTGGTCTTCTTGCCGTCCTTCGACTGGCCATCCGAAGTACTGGTCTTCTTGCCGTCCTCGGACTTCTTGTTCTCCGTCTTGGCGTCTTTGGACGTGTCGTCCGTCTTCTTATCCGCCTTATCCGCCGTGGAGACGGACGATGAAGAGTCCTCCTTGGCCGACCAAGGCATTCTCAGGTTGCTGATCTCACCAGAATAGACTCCCCAGAACAGCAGGCCGGCGAGCAGAGCCACAATCACGACAATCACATACGGCAGAGCCCTGGACGCCATGGAACGTGTGCCACGGTGCACGCCCATCGGTCCCGCCGGAGGATTGTCGAACATATCCTTGGCGTAGGATTCGTAGGTCTCCTTGTCCTGCTTAGCCATTTTCTGCAACCTCATTTCTCACACTTACCGCCCCAGTGTACCGGCCCGTGCAGTCAGCCCACAATCAGCATCGTCGATTTTGCGCGTATTCGACACGTTTCCGCATGGAATCGGCATGGACATCCACAGGGCACGTCGTACAGTGGGAAAGTATGACTCATATCAAACCATTGAAGGATCTTGTGGAGCCCGGATGGGCCCAGGCCCTCGCCGATGTCGAACCCCAGATACATCTCATGGGAGACTTTCTGAGGTCGGAAATCGCGGCGGGACGTAAGTACCTTCCGGCCAGCAGGAACATTCTGCGCGCGTTTACCATTCCATTCGACGACATCAAAGTGCTTATCGTCGGCCAGGATCCCTACCCCACGCCGGGCCATCCGGTGGGACTGAGCTTCTGCGTGGCACCGGACGTCAAGCCCATTCCGCGCAGTCTGGCGAACATCTACACCGAGCTGACCGACGATCTGGGCGTGCCCATGCCGGCCAACGGCGACCTGACACCCTGGACCAAACAGGGCGTCATGCTGCTCAACAGATGTCTGACCGTCGAACCGGGAAAGCCGGGAAGCCATCAGGGGCGAGGCTGGGAAGTGGTCACCGACGCGGCCATCAGCGCATTGAACAATCGCCGCCGGCCTGACGGCAGCGTCAAGCCTCTGGTCGCGATTCTGTGGGGACGAAAGGCGCAGACGTTGGAGCCCCTGCTCACCAACGCTTTCATCATCAAATCCCCCCATCCAAGTCCGATGTCCGCCCGCTACGGATTTTTCGGCTCGAAACCGTTCTCCCGCGCCAATCAGGCGCTAATCGAAGCAGGAGAACAGCCGGTGGATTGGACCCTCCCGTCAGCTTGACCCGTTAGAGTAGCAACCATGGCTTTATTCCCTCCAAAGAATCCGGCGCCAGCACCGGCACCCATCCCCATGCCCGCAGCCGCAAGACCAACCACGCTGTCGGCCGAAGACATCGCACGCGCCAGGAACATCGGTTCGCAGATTCGCGGACGTTTCGCGCAGACCCTGGTCGGACAGGACAATCTTCGTGAATCGCTGATCACCACTTTGGTGGCCGGCGGTCATATCCTCATCGAATCCGTCCCGGGTCTGGCAAAAACCACTGCCGCGCAGACCTTGGCCACTTCGGTGTCCGGCTCGTTCAAACGTGTGCAATGCACTCCCGATCTGATGCCTTCGGACCTGGTCGGCACTCAGGTCTTCGATTTCGCCACGCAGAAATTCTCCACGCAGATCGGCCCGATCCACGCCAATTTCGTGCTGCTCGACGAAATCAATCGTTCCAACGCGAAAACCCAGTCCGCCATGCTTGAAGCCATGGCGGAGGGCGCGACCACCATCGGAGGCCAACGCATCGCGCTGCCGAAACCATTCATGGTCATCGCAACGCAGAATCCAATCGAGGAAGAGGGCACCTTCAATCTTCCCGAGGCGCAGATGGACCGTTTCATGATGAAGGCCGTACTGACCTATCCGACAGAGCAGGAAGAGCAACGCATGCTCGCCATGCTGACCCGCCGCGGCTCCGATACCGTAGACCAGCACGCGCTCACCGGTGACACCGTTTCCATCAGCGACGTCGAATTCCTGCGTTCCGCGGCACGTCGTGTGCACGTGTCCGATGCGATCATGCAGTATGCGGTCGATATCGCGGCCACCTCCCGTGGCGCTGGAACCAAGCCCGTCCAAGGACTTTCCTCGCTCGTCAGGCTGGGCGCCTCGCCGCGCGCGTCCATCGCGCTGGTGCGCATAGGACAGGCCAACGCGCTCCTGCAGGGACGAGATTACGTCATTCCTGAGGATGTGAAGGCGTTCGCCCACGAAGTGTTGCGTCATCGTATTCTGATGACGTTCGAAGCACTTGCCGATGGCGTCACCAGCGACCAGGTGGTGGATTCGATCGTGCAGGCGGTCCCCGTTCCATGATCGACCAGATCCGTTCCGACGATCCGATCCGCAGAAAAATCGAGACGCTTGGAACCACGCTGAGTCTGCCGACGGTACGCAAGGCGCTCGGCATACTCGAAGGCGCGCACGCATCGAACAAACGCTTCGGCGCCGACGATGTCGTGGATATCCACGCCTATGAGCCGGGAGACGAGGCGAAACGCATCGATTGGAAGACCAGTGCCCGAGCGGGACGTCCAATGGTGGTGCAGCGTGAGCGTCCCTCCACTTCGAAGGCATGGTTGCTGCTTGACGTCGGACAGGAAATGACCGCCGCATGCCCTTCCTCGGAACAGGCGTACCAGGTGGCGGCAAACGCCTTATGCATGTTCGCCGCGCTCAGCCTGCGCCGAGGCGACGAAGTGTCCATGGTGTTCGGCGACAGCGCTTCCATCACCCGGGTGCCGTTCAACGGTGGCCTGGCGCAGTTCGAACGAACCTTGGATACGGCATTGCAGCGCGAGTGGACCAGGCCCCGCAATATCGACGCGTTGCTGGAATACGCGCGCCGCATTCGGGACAAAGAGGCGCTGGTCGTCATCGCCACCGAGGAGCATGCGTTGGAGGAACGTCATTTGAGCGCCATCCGCATGATTGCAAGGACACATCCGATGGTGCTCATCGATGTGGCCACCATCAATCCGTTTGATGTCAGCCATGCGCGCGTGGTGCTTGACGGGGCTGGAAAACGACGCGTGCCTGCGTTCCTGCGTAGGGGAAACACAGCTGGGCAAGTGCGAACGCATCGTGAATACCTGGCTGCGTCCATTCGCCATGAGCTGAATCGCTGTGGCTCGACGGTAATTCGATCCGATTCCAGCGAACGCATGTTCCATGAGTTCGTGCGCATGGTTTCCACGGCTTTGGCCCAGTCCACACGTAACCAATTGAGAGCCCCGTCCGTATTGTCGTTGGGAGACAAGGCATGATGCTCTTCCTTGCCGAGGATGACCTCGTCATCAAGGACCAGATTCATCTTGAGAACGGTTTGGCCGTCGTCATCGCGGTCTGTCTGTTGCTTGCCGTCGTTTTGGTGGCTCTTGTGGTCTGGCTTGCCCGGCCGAGCCGGAAGCCCGCAAAAATAGTCAATCGCGGCCGACATGACGCGCTTGCCGGCAAAACCGTCTGGCATCAGCGTATCGATGATGTTGTGTCCCGCCATGCCCGGGGGGAGCTGGAGCGCGAGGAGGCTTTCGCACAGCTGGCCGCAATCGCCAGGGATTTTGCTTCCACTGCCACCGGAACGGACGTGCGCAACCAGACGCTCACCGACATCGAAGAGACGCCTCGGACCACGGGGAACCAGCAGGGTCTCACCTTGCTCAGGCAAACCATCGAGGCATTGTATCCGCCGGAATTCGCGGATGCCGAGCGCAATCACATCGCCAGGCAGGCCACGGTCGAGCAGGCTGGCGAATGGGTGGCCAATCTTGTGGAAAGGTGGCGATAGATGCAACTGTCATGGCATTGGCCTTGGGCCTTTCTGGCAGGCGTCATCGTGGTGCTGGCCGTTGCCGGCGTCACGTTGCTGGTGGCCGCGCGCCACAAAACCGATGGCATCGAGAGTGCCCGCACCTTCAGCCTGGATGATGACCTCAACACGGAATCCGCATCGAGATTATTCCGCCAGTGGAGGGTTCTTTCACGTTTGGCGGTGATTCTTCTAGTGGTCGCGTTGGCACTCGCCACGGCTCTGGTGGCACGTCCCAGCACCGTGGATGAAGGCGAGGAGAAGGCCAGCAGCCGAGACATCGTGCTGTGCTTGGATGTTTCCGGCTCGGCGCTCCCCTACGACCGCGAGGTCATCGACACCTACCGTCAACTCGTCGACAGCTTCAAGGGCGAGAGAATCGGCCTGAGCATCTTCAATTCGACGTCACGTACCGTTTTTCCGTTGACCGACGACTACGAACTGGTGTCCAAACAGCTTGGCAAAGCCAGCAGCATCCTCGCAGGCGTCGAGTCCCAAGACGATATCGACAAGATGAAGGACAGCGATTATCAGGCGATTTCCGACTGGCTGGAAGGCACGCAGAACCGTAAGGAGTCCACTTCGCTGATTGGCGATGGCGTGGTGAGCTGCGCGGCCATGCTTCCCGGATTCGCCTATGGGAACGCAAGCGCCGACAATGCCGAGCGTCAACGCGCCGCATCCATCGTGCTTGCCACGGACAACGTCGTTTCCGGAAAACCAACCTATACGCTTGACGAGGCGCTGAACCTGACCAAGCAGGCCCAAATCACCGTGGATGGATTGTTCTCCGGACCGAAGCAAAGCGAGGCCGACGAGACCACCCAGAAATTCAAATCCGCCATCGAAGCTCATCATGGGGTGTTTCTCACCCAATCGAATGGAGCATCCGTCTCTTCGCTGGTCGAGGAAATCGAATCTCGGCGGAACCATGAAAACGAGTCGAGCAACAAGGCCGCCATGGTGGATGCTCCCGGATGGTGGACACTGGCCTTGGCCATCGTTTTGATGGTCTGGCTGGCATTGGCTTGGAGGTTGAGGAGATGAACCATCTGACGCTTTCCCCTGCTTTGGGTTGGCCTGTCGGCGGAGCCGTCGCCGTGGTTCTGCTGGCCTGCGCCATTGCGCAGATCGTATTGCATGTTCGTCGCCGCGCTGACAGCGACGAAACCGTTTGGGCATGCGTTCGGCGCGTATTGCTTTGTCTGACGGTGTCGGTCATGGCATTGACGCCCAGTATCGTGGCGCCGACCAATAGCCGTGCGGTGAACGCCACCGACGTGGTGGTGGCCGTTGACGTGACCGGTTCCATGGCCGTCAAAGACGCGCAATATGGTTCAGCCGAACAGTCAAGCCGTCTCGACGTGGCAAAACAAGCCGTGAAGGACGTCACCGCGCTATATCCCAATTCCAGTTTCGCCGCTTTGCGATTCGGAGCTTCCGGCACGTTGGACGTGCCGTTGACCCCGGATTCGAACGCGATCGACAATTGGGCGGATACACTCGCGCCCGAGGCGACTTCCGTTTCGGCCGGTTCGACGTTGGATGCCCCTATCGACCAGCTGCTGCTGACCTGCAAGTCCATTCATGATCAGCATCCCGATGATGCGATCGTGCTGTACCTGTTTTCCGATGGAGAACAGACCTCGTCAAAGGCACGGCGCACGTTCTCATCATTGCGACGATACCTATCCGATGCCTTCACCGTAGCCATCGGCAGCGAGCAGGGAGGCAACATTCCCGTAATCGCCGACGGCGTCGATGGAAATGCGGACCAGTGGGTCACCGACCCTGATACCGGCAAACCCGGAGTGTCACGCATGAACAAGGATGAGATGGCGTCCATCGCCGACGAGTTGAGCGGTACCGCGCTGGTGTTGAACGCCTCCAACACCATGCGTGACGGCGTGTCCAAGGAAGCGTCCGATAAGTGGCGAGTCACCCAAACCACCAAGAAGCGCACCAGGACGATGCCCGTCGTATGGCCACTGGCCATCGTCACGCTGCTGCTGCTCGCATGCGAATTGGGGGCTTGGATAATTCAGTCGAGGAGTTTGCTATGACCAGAACAACCATGAAACCGCGTGCCTCGCTGACGGTTCGCATCGTTTTGGCCGTCATGGCGGCGTTGCTGGTCATGGCCGCCCTATGGGCCATAGTGAATCTCGCAGCCGTCAATAGCTACAACCAGGCCACGCAAAGCCTGCAGGAGAACATCTCGACCAGCAGAAAAGACGATGCCGATTGGGACAAGCTGCACACCAGGCAACAGCAGACGGACGCCCAATTCAACGAGGCATCAGCCATGAAGCCGCTGCTGCTGCCCCAAGTGCGCGAATCAATCGAGCATAACAGTCATGTTTCCAGCCAGCTTACGGATCACGCGTCCAAGAAGATCAAAGCCGAGCAGAGCGATCAGTCCGCTTCCACGGATTCAAACACCGCCGACGCTCAGGAATCGGGTAAATCAAGTCACAAGAACGACGAAAACCTATCCGACGAACAACGTCGGAAAATAGAGGAGCTATTGGCTCAGAACGCCCAATCCACACAATCGGATTCCAATGACGATTCAGGTTCGGCTGCGAAAAAGAACCCAAGCACGTCATCCTCGCAGACCAAACCCTGGTAGGGGGCTTTTTCGAATATAGTTATCCACATGCCGTCGACGTGGTTTTCGTTGTTTTTCCAATAACGACACGCCGACGGTTTTTCATAGACTCGTTCTTTGACCACAAGCTCTGTTTTCCGATTGGCGTCAACACCGAATGTGGTCAAATGGCTGCCATGAACGTTTCAAATGCTTTTCTTGGTGCCGCCCCAGGCGTCGCAGCCTTCAATTCGTTGGCATCTCTGTCGGGAATGTCCTGTCGTTGCCGAATTGGCGTGCGGACCACCCAAACATTGATCAATGCGAAACTTGTTGCCGCGTCACGGCTTCTCGATGAACTTGATGTGGCAATAGCCTCCAACAGACTGGCCGACTGGACCGGCACCGCGGCCGAGGAATACCGCACCCGTCTCGATCGCATCGCACGGCAATCCGCTCTGCTACGTGATGATATGATCGCCACGTCACGTCTTCTCTGGTCGGCAGGTGCGGCATGAACCAACGAGTGACGGCCCGCATCGTTGGCGGAAAGAGATTCACCACCGCCGAATACCGGGAATACTTCAATGCTTCAAGAATCCTCAGAGACCAAGCGAATCGTCTTGGCACTTCCCGTAGATCCTTCATTGCCGCAGGCTATGAACTCAAAATCCACCCTCGCGCCACACCGCTCCTGTCCGCTTTGACCGGGGCAAGTCCACGGTGTACGGCGCAGGACCATATCGAATTGCCGTACCGGCAGCTGCTCGGACGTTGCGAAGCACATGCCGAGGCCCTGCAATCCATGGCATCCCAGCTTAATGAGCTATCCTCATTGATCACACAAGCCCAATCCTTATACGCCCAAGCTGAGGAAGCCAGCAGGAAAGGGCTGAATATCATGTTGCGAGGGCTTTTCATGTCATCACGGGAATCCGCGATTCTCGCCTTGACCGCCAGCGCACTGATGGGGGTAAGACGCAGTTACGCCAAAGAGGGGAAATTCAACAAATTCTATCTTGTGGAATCCACCGCATGGATGCAGGAAAGCTTCGTGAGCGTCCTCGGAGAGCATGCGAGCCGATTGAACATACAGGAACGGCCTTCAAAAGACACGTCCATCCTGGAATACATCACGAAAACCTTATTCATGGTCACCAAACCGGGAGCGGCTATAGCAGAGGGGCTTTCCGGCAAAGGCTCGGTCAATCGCGGTCTTAAGAAAATCGACAGACTGCTCATACCGTACTTCGACAAAGACCATGGAGACAATCTCTCCGTAACCCGTGTGTATCCGAAAACCAAAGTGGTCAGAGGCGGTACAAGCACGAAGGACGCCATCGCCGACCAACGGCGGCTGTCCGAAGGACCTCTCAACGGCGAACGTGAAAGCGGTCTGGAATACGGAACCATCGCATGCTGCAAGTACCGCAAAGCCGATGGCACATATGCTTGGAGGATCATCATTCCCGGGACCGACGGCAATCACGATTCGCCTATGGACTGGTACACCAATTTCGAGCTGATGAGTGCCGATGAGCGGCAGCGCGGAACCGCGGAAAGCCTCCGTTTCCTGGATGAGACCATGAAACAGGCCGGCATCCAGCCGGATGATCCCGTGGAAATCGTCGGCCATTCGCAGGGCGGCATCATCGCGGCAGCGGCGGCGACGGATTTCCAAGATAAATACGACATCCAACATATCGCCACGCTTGGCTCCCCGATAGCGAATTTCGAGATTCCCGAGAAAACACGGGTCACCGCCATCGAGATGGATGATGAAGGCATCGCGGCACTTGACGGGGAGGCTAACCCCCATACGGAGAACTGGCTCACCATACGATGCTCCGTCCATGAGGAGGATGCGCCGAAGAGGGCTTTTCCAGGAGCCGAAGTCAGTGATTCGTCTGGGGAGAAGAACTCCACGCACTACCCGAAATACCATGAAGCGGGATACCGGTACGCCTACGACACCGGAAACAAATCCGTGCTGGACCATGACCGTCATTTCCAAGAGGTCGTGGAAGGCGAGCTGGAGGAGGTCCAGTATTATGAGGGACGCATCAGCAAATGACGGGACCAATGGTTCACGGCTGAACGTATGCTGTTGTCTATGAAGCTTACTGACATCTCCCCCGCAATCGCACTGACCCCTCTTGACGGCCGCTACCACAAGCAGACCGCTCCCCTTGTCGAATACATGAGCGAACCGGCGTTGAACCGCGAGCGCATGCGCGTCGAAGTCGAGTGGATGATTCTGCTTGCCAACGGTTTCGAGGGCAACGGCAATCAGACCATCGTTCCGGGTGTCAAGCCGCTCACCGATGATGAGCAGGCGTATCTGCGTTCCATTCCGGAGAATTTCGGAGCCGAAGGCATTGCCCAGCATGCCGCTTATGAGGCTAAGACCCACCATGATGTGAAGGCCGTGGAGTATTACATCGACGACCAGCTGGAGAAGGCCGCCGATGTGTTGGGTCATGACACCCAGCTGACCGGATTGAAGACTCTCGTGCATTTTGCCTGCACGTCCGAGGATATCAACAACCTGTCCATCGCCCGTTGCGTGAAGAACGGTGTGGAGCAGGTGTGGCTGCCCGCAGCCCAGGCCATTGTCGACCATCTGGCACAGAAGGCCGACGCCTACCGCGACAAGGCCATGCTGTCGCTGACCCATGGACAGCCTGCCACGCCGACCACGCTGGGCAAGGAACTGGCTGTTTATGTGTATCGTCTGAACCGTCAGCTCAACAAGGTCAAGGCCCAGGAATATCTCGGTAAGATCAATGGCGCGACCGGCACATTCGGTGCGCATCTGGCCGCCTGCCCTGATGTTGACTGGGTGGCCGTCTCCCGCGAGTTCGTCACCAACCGTATGGGTCTGACGTGGAATCCGTTGACCACGCAGATCGAATCGCATGATTGGCAGGCTGAACTGTACGGTACCATCAGCCACACCAACCGTATCCTGCACAACCTGTGTGTGGACGTGTGGATGTACATCTCCCGTGGCGTGTTCGCGCAGGTACCGGTCAAGGGCGCGACCGGTTCCTCCACCATGCCGCACAAGGTCAATCCGATTCGTTTCGAGAACGCCGAAGCCAATCTGGAGATCTCCTGCTCGCTATTGGACACTTTGTCGGCGACGCTGGTCGAATCGCGTTGGCAGCGCGATCTGACCGACTCCACCACGCAGCGCAACATCGGCTCCGCGCTGGGCTATTCGCTGCTGGCGTTGAACAATCTGATGGGTGGTCTGAACTCCATCCATCCGAACGATGTTGCCATCCAGGCCGAGCTCGATTCCAATTGGGAGGTGCTCGGCGAGCCGATCCAGACCGCCATGCGAGCCTGCGAGCTTGCAGGACTGCCGGGTATGGATAAGCCGTACGAGAAGGTCAAGGAGCTCATGCGCGGTCACGAGATCTCCAAGGATGACGTCGAACGGTTCATCGACCAGCAGGCCTTCGACGAAGCCACTGCGGCGCGTCTCAAGGCGTTGACTCCGGCGACATACACCGGAGTTGCCAGCAAGCTGGTTGACTTCGACCGCTGATAACGCATCGCCACACTCATCTTGCGGATGATACGCCTTGGGGCGGCTGTGTTTTCACACAGCCGCCCCAAGGCGTATCATCGGAGACGATAATAGGTGCATGTCACCCGGACGTATTCACCCACGTACCTATAAAGCAGGTCAATAGTGTCTCACGACTTCCCAACCAGCAAACACGAAACGCGCATTGAGGATGTTCCGCCGAAACGGAACCGCGATTTCGCGGATCTGCTCCATGCGCTGTTCGCCGTGCTTGTCGGCGCGGCCGTCATCCTGTTCTCCATCTACTTGCATGGCACCACCTCCGGAGTGGAGTCCGACGTGCGTTCCGCGGGCCACGTGGTCAGTTGGCTCATGGATGTGCCGACATCGCTGTTGCAGCAGATCGCCATAGTTTTCATTACCGTCAGCGTGCTTATCCAGCTGCTCATCGCCAAGGAATGGCTGCAAAGTGTGGTTTCCGCCATCGCCCTTATTCTCGGTTTCGCTGCGATATGGGGCATATCCGCTCTTATCAGCGGCTCGGGCAATGACACCCTCATCATGTCCATGATGTCCAACGGCACTTCCGTGGGAACCGGACTGCTTCCCGATTTTTATGCGGCGATGGCCTCATTCCTTACCGTCGCCGGACCGCGTCGCACCCGTTCCGGCACCAAATGGGGCTGGAACATCCTCTACACGGTCGCCGTGCTGTTCGTGGTGCTGTCATGGAATTCGCTTTCCGGCGTGCTGGTCTCCTTTGCCGCGGGACGTGCCTTGGGCATGCTGATCCGTTTCATGCTCGGCACACAGACCAACGGAGCTTGGGGCAACCAGGTGGCGCAGGCGCTCCGTTCCATCGGCATCGACGTGGCGTCGCTCTCCCGCAGGCTCGCGACCTACACCGATTCCGGCATGCTGAAGACCACATTGGACGATGATCTGACCGAGAACTCACGCATCTACGACGCCATCGACGTCGACGGCCACCAATACACGGTATCCGTTCTCGATAACCAAGTGCATATGGCAGGCTATCTCAACCAGCTATGGCAATGGGTCAGGCTGACCGGGGTCTCCATGCGCCGTGACCGTTCCTCCTTCGACGCCATCCACCACCATTACGCGATGATTCTCGGCCTGCAGAACGCCGGATTGACGGTGCCGGGAGTCTACGGAGTCGCAGACAGCAGCGAATCGTCCATTCTGGTGTTTCACCGCGACCACATGCCCTTGGAATGCAATCCGAACACCATGTCCGACCATGACATGGAATTGTTCATGACCTATCTGTCCGAAGCGCACCGGCACGGCTTCACCCATCGTCGAATCACTCCCGAAACGTTGTCGCGCATGGAAAACGGACAGCCGGTGATCGCAGGATGGCAGAATGGCGACTATGGCAGCGCGCCGCCAAACTATGCGCTGGACAAAGTACAGCTGCTGGTTCTGCTCGGCGCGCTGAACGGCATCGACCGTGCGATCGCATGCGCCCGCAGGACGTGGGGCGACGAGCAACTGATCGACCTGGCGCCATTCATCCAGAAGGCGGCGGTTCCGGCGGCGATACGCGCCCTGCCCGCCTGCGACAAGCACATGCTCAACACGCTGCGTTCCCGTATCGCGGCTTTGGCTCCGCAGGAGGTCGCGGATTCCATGGAAACGGTTACGCTGTCGCGGTTCAGTTTCCGTTCCTTCATCGCAATCGCGCTGCTGGTCGTCGCCGTGTATGTGGTGTTCACCCAGATTCAACCGGCCGAAATGATCAAGGCGGTCAAAGAGGCCAACATCGCCATGGCTCTGGTATGCGTGCTGTTCGGACTGCTGGCTTGGTTCGGATCGGCCATGACCCTTGGCTGTTTCATGGATGCCGATACACGCAATCCGATCGGCTTGTACTGTTCCCAAATGGCTTCGGGCTTCACCGCGGTCTCCATGCCCGCCGGCGTCGGCCCGGCCTTTGTCAACCTGCAGTTCCTGCGCAAGAGCGGCTACCGCAATACCGCGGCCACCGCCATCATGAGCGCCGTATGGGCGGTGCAGGGCGGCACCACCATCATTCTGCTGCTGCTGATCGGCATCTTCACCGGACGCAACACACTGTCCGGCATGATTCCCACCAACACGCTGATTTTGGTGATCACCATCGTCGCATTGGTGATTTCCACGGCCATGGCCATTCCCCCGGTGCGGCACATCGTCACGGAGAAGTACCTGCCCATCGTCAATTCCTACGCACGCAGTCTCGTCAACGTGTTGTCCCACCCGAAGAAGCTGGCCTTCGGCATCCTCGGCGCATTGGTGCTCAACATCTCGACCGGATTGGGATTCTGGATTGCATTGATGGCTTTCGGATGCCACACCAATCCGGTGGAGACCACATTCATCTTCCTGCTGGCGAATACGCTCGGTTCCGCAGTGCCGACACCAGGCGGCCTTGGCGCGGTCGAAGCCGCGTTGTCCGTGGCCTTCACCGCCGTGGGCATCCCCTCCACCATCGCCGTCTCCGCTACTCTCGTCTACCGAATCGCCTTCTATTGGCTGAGAATTCCAATGGGAGCCGTGGCTATGAAAAGGCTGGACAGGCATAATTTGATCTAGCCCAACCCCCCGTTAGGGTTTTTTCTCCCCCTATGCTGAATCAAAAGGGCCAAAACCCTTGGAAAATGGCATTTTTGGCACATGCGTGCGCTATCATTGCAATGAACGTGGATGTTCATAAGCGGAATATCCCCTGACTCAAGAAGGATGCTTTATGGCATACAACAAGTCTGATCTCGTCTCGAAGATCGCCCAGAAGTCCAACCTGACCAAGGCTCAGGCTGAGGCTGCGGTGAACGCTTTCCAGGACGTGTTCGTCGAGGCAATGCAGTCCGGCGAAGGCCTGA
>OLPG01001203.1_pt1 | contig 22397 bp, 10 predicted proteins | sample 1672311 | NCBI WGS metagenome assembly OLPG01 (sample SAMEA3136670, study PRJEB25190) | human gut metagenome | biome: human gut; feature: human-associated habitat; material: faeces | place: Austria | collected 2013 | reverse complement strand
GATATGGACGCTCTTCTGTCAGAAACACTTCCTGCTGTCGCGATATTTTCACCCCAACAAATACAAATTTTATACTTATTTCATACAAACTTTAAACTCTTTTAATTGATTTTTTTCTTACACTATCTTATACTCATCTCACATCAAAATCTCAGACAGATCCAATTCCCATTTTCTACGTCTGATGTCCAGTATGGAGAGCATTTCATATTTCAAGACCATTTCGGTCAGAGATTTTCATTTTGATGATAACGATTATATTTTTATTAAGGAGGACTTGCCTATGGGACAAGCAGATGTAAATGTTAATCTTTGGCTTAAGGATACGAAACGGTTCGCAGACCTGTTCAACGCCATTTTATTTCATGGAGAAACCGTGATCCTGCCGGAGAACCTTCACCCCAGCCCGGAGACAACCGCAGTCAGTCTTCAGGACGCTCAGGGGAAAAATGTTGTAAAAAAGCAATACCGTGATATCATCATGAACTGGCAGGATCAGGCTGTGCTGATGCTGCTGGCGGTGGAATCACAGACTGCCATTCATTACGCTGCACCGTTGAAAGTAATGCTCTATGACAGCATGGAATATGCGGAACAGGTGCGGGTCAAATGGAAAGAACGTCCGCCCCGTCTTTCTTCGGCTGAATTTCTTTCCCGGTTTCAAAAGAATGATAAACTCATCCCGGTGATTACTTTGATCTTCTATTATGGGACAGAGGAGTGGGATGGACCTTTGGAACTGCATCAGATGTTCGATCTTGGGACAGAAAAGAAGCATGCGGAACTGATGAAAAAGTATCTTCCCAATTATCACATTAACCTCGTCGATGTCAGAAGACTGAAAAATTTAGAATCTTTTCAAAGTGATTTACAAATCATCTTCGGTATGCTACAATGTAGTCAGGATAAATACGCATTGCGTACATATGTGGCAAATCATAAAGACTATTTCCAAAAGCTGGATCTGGAGACTTATCATGCACTTGGAGCATTCTTAAATTCCCGGCAGCTTATGGAGATAAACGTAGAGAAGGAAGAAAAGGAGGAACTGGATATGTGTAAAGCACTGGAAGATATTTATAATGATGGCGTTCAGGATGGTATGGAACAGGGCAGACGATCAGGTATTGCCGAAGGAGAAGCTCATGGAAAAGAACTTGGCATAGCCTCCCAGAAAAAGGAGGTGGCCCTGCAGATGCAAAAGCTTGGTTATCCTTTGGATGCCATTGCAGCGGTACTGATGGAGTCTCTGGATAGCGTCCTTAAAATTCTTGCTGTAGTTGGGTAAATTTGTGGTTGTTGGGGTGATACGCTATAAAGCATCAGATAACTTCTTTATGGCGAAGCGGACGCAGAAAGCAGAGATAGTCACTCAACAATACAAGATTTAAAAGATAAAAAGAGCCGGATGGCTATTGGCTAAGATATTCGATCGTAAATGATGTCGGGGGCTTTTGACCCCGACATCTTTAATATTTGACTAATCATTCATCTTAGTTGATAGCCTTCCGGCTTTTTACTTCTTACTTAAATTTCGTGTTTGTTGAGAGAAAATGTCCCGGCACGAGAACTGTTTTCTGACTTGAAAAGCCTAATATCCGCCTTTGCTGTTGCGTGAGCAGTGCATTGACAGGGAGCGTTCCGAAGACACTTTGCCCAACTTGTTAAGGAACGTAAACAGGAGTGCCTCTGCACGAGTGTTTCCACGTTCCTGTTACAAGTTGTCAACGGGCTGAGGTAAAGCGGGTCCTGCACTGCGATGCAACAACAAGGGCGGATATGGACGCTCTTCTGTCAAAAAGCCTTCCTGCCGCCGAATCATTTTCACTCTCAACAACTACAAATTTCTACTTTGTCGCTCTATAATAGTTAATCAGACATCCATCCAGTATGATCTGGCGTTCAGCATCTGTCAGATCTCCGAGCTTCAGGTCGATCTCTTTTAACTCATCCCCGACAACATATGCTTTCACAACCGCAGCCTTTTCTTCTACTGCTTTTCTCACATCCGGAACAAAGATATAATCTCCATTTTTAAATGGAAGTGATTCATGGTCTGTATCAGTCAGGAACGGGAGCATACCCCAGTTGATGAGGTTGGAACGATAACGCTTTGTTGCATATTCATTCGCGATATTTGCCCAGCCGCCGAGTACCTTCTGACATGATGCAGCCTGCTCACGTGCAGATCCGTCTCCCGGCTTCACTGCAAAGATTGTACTTCCTACTCCAAGGTTGCCTTTGCCAACTTCCGGGTATGTCTCATGGATCTTGTCCATAACCGGTTTCAGCTCTTCCAGTGCTTCTACCGGACACTCATCGGCCTCAATCGCCTTCTGTGCTTTCTGTACTTCTTTTGCCCGTCCTACATATGCCGGATCTTTTCTTGACAGAGCAAACTCTGCAAGTCCCAGCGGATTGGAACGGTAAGAAGATGTCTCTCCTGACGGAATCAGCTCATCTGTTGTCGTAACCGGGTCGTGGATCTCAGATACAACCTTTACAAGCAGATTCTGCGGAAGTGCTGACATTGCCGGCCAGTCTTTGATATTCGGACCAAACTTGATCTCTACGGACGGATCAGCAACACCCTTGCTGTCGAAAACTCTGTTCGCATAAATATTTTTATCGAAATGATACTTCTGTCCCTTATATTCCACATCCAGTGCAGTTGCAGGTGTAAGGAATCCCTTATTTGCAGCAGTTGCAGCAATAGAACGTGCATCCATCAGTGCGACGGAAGAGATCTGTCCGCTCTGCAGCTTACTTCCCTCTCTGTTCGGGAAGTTTCTCGTTGTATGACGGATAGAAAATGCGTTGTTCGCCGGTGTATCTCCTGCTCCGAAACATGGACCACAGAATGCAGTTTTTACAACAGTTCCTGCTTCCATCAGATCAGCGATCGCACCATTTTTCACCAGTTCCATATAAATCGGAGTACTTGCCGGATAAACGCTGAATGTAAATTCATCTGCTCCGATATTCTTTCCTTTAATGATGTCTGCTGCCGCACAGATATTTTCAAATCCGCCACCGGCACAGCCTGCAATGATACCCTGTTCTACATAGAACTTGCCATTTTTAATCTTATCCTGCAGTGAATAATCTACTGCTCCGTCCAGACTTACAAGGGCTTTCTGCTCTACATCATGAAGAATGTCTGCAAGATTTGCATTCAGTTCATCAATCGTATATACATTGCTTGGATGGAACGGCATCGCAATCATCGGCTTGATCTCGCTTAAGTTCACATATACCAGTCCATCATAGTAAGCAACTGCTCCCGGATTCAGCTCTTTATAGTCTTCACTTCTTCCATGGATGTCATAGAACTCCCGGATCTTTTCATCTGTTCTCCAGATAGAAGACAGACAGGTTGTCTCTGTCGTCATTACATCAATACCGATACGGAAATCAGCACTTAAATTGCTGACACCAGGTCCTACAAATTCCATAACTTTATTATTTACATAACCATTCTTGAAGGTCGCCCCGATGATTGCCAGTGCAACGTCCTGCGGTCCGACACCCTTTGCCGGCTCACCGTCTAAATAGATCGCGATCACGCCCGGCATCTTGATATCATACGTCTTGTTCAGAAGCTGCTTTACAAGCTCCGGTCCGCCTTCGCCCATTGCCATCGTTCCAAGTGCACCATAACGGGTATGACTGTCAGAACCCAAAATCATCTTTCCTCCGCCTGCAAGCATCTCACGGGCAAACTGATGGATGACTGCCTGATGAGGCGGAACATAGACGCCGCCATACTTTTTCGCACATGTCAGTCCAAACATATGGTCATCTTCATTGATCGTACCACCTACAGCACAAAGACTATTATGACAGTTCGTTAATACATATGGCATCGGGAATTTTTCAAGTCCTGATGCACGGGCTGTCTGGATAATTCCTACAAACGTAATATCATGGGATGTCAGCTTATCAAATCTGATCTGAAGTCTCTCCATATCAGATGAAGTATTATGCTCTTTCAGGATTCCATACGCCATAGTATTTTTCGCGGCTTCCTCTTTTGTAAGAGGAGTCTGTACATTTCCTGCGTCTTCCACTATCTCGGTGCCATTCAACAGATACACACCGTTATCGTACAATTTTATCATGTAACGACCTCCTTTTAATTTTAAACTCATTCCATAGTATCATATTTTCCGGCTTTGGTAAATGAAGAATGTATTTTACAATTTACATGATGCCAGGGTCAAAAGGTCTAAGCCCACATGAGCTTGCTCATAGGTGGGTGAAAGACCTTAGGACCTACCCCGACATCTTTACATTTTCTCTTTACAGAGGAGGTATCCTTCCAAACGGCGTTGCATTCTTTTCATGTCGATAAGCCAACGGATATTTCTTTGCATACTGTATAAATCCTCTTCCATATTCATCATCTCTCAGCCTTGTAACAATTTCCTGACGCTTCGCATAAGAAATTTCATTCAGATACAACAGATATTGGATCTCTGCCCATTTTGCCATACCCTCATAGATCTCCAGCCTGTACTGCTTTCCATATTTACTGAGGATCATTTTTTCATCCCAGTTCTGGTATTGCCAGATATGCGTCAGTTCATGTGCGATCGTTGCCATTGCTGCAAGTTTCGGAGACCCATTTTCTATATACAGGCTATATCCTGATGAATCTTTCTGTGCGAATCCAAGTACACGTCCATCAAATCCCGGAGTTGCCACAAATTCATCCCCGAAATGTTTTGCGATCGTCTTGGCATCTGTCATTCTTACCTTAATTGCCACATTGAGCTTGATTCCAAAAAAGATCTCCATATTCCGGACAACCATTTTATAAACTTCTTTAAACTCTTCGCCAGTCCTAAGTGCAGTTGAAGAGCAATGATTGCAACGTTCTCTTCCGTCTTTCAGAAGTTCATATTCTCCTCCGGCAAGCTCTACACCACAGAAATCGCAAAAATGACTTCCCTCTTTATGTGGATCATATTTTGCGTTATCAGCTTCTGCTGCCTTCACGCCATCACGAACCTGCTGCAATGGATTTCGATCATAACCATATTTAGTAAGATACTTGATCGTTCCCCCAAAATCAAAGTATGGATCGATTTCTTCATAGCCATACTTCAGGAAACAACTTTTCTGATATTCCGTCTTTTTTGTCATCTTTTGTTCCACAAGCTGCTCATCTTCACCTTCAATATCCATTTCTGCTTCTGCTGAATACATCACATTTTTCATGACATTTTCAGTTCCGGTTTCTGTGTCTCTTTCATCTGTGGAAGTGGTTTCCTCTGTTGGACTATCTTCTGAAATTCCTTCTTCTGGTGTTTCTTCTATTGGTGTTTCTTCTGTTGGTGTTTCTTCTGTTGGAGTTTCTTCCACCGGCTCATCTTTCGGCTTCTTTTTAAATCCCGCAGTGATCTTTTCCCAGAATTTCCTTAATTTTCTCTTTATTTTTCCGAGGAATCTCTTGTTCTCTTTCTCGGCTTTCTCCCTGGCTTTCTTCGCAGCTTCCTCTTCTTTTCCGGCTTCCGGCGTAAACGGAGTCTCATAGTCCTCCGGTTTGCTTTCTTTTTTCGGATTTTCAGCCATTTTCTGCTCATGCCACATCAGTACTTCTGTTATGATTTCAAAATACCGCTTTAAATTTCGTTCAACAGATGCGATCAGACCCAGATCGATCTCACTGTCTTCTACTATATAAATTGCACTTCCGTCTACTTTTCCTGATAGTGTATACATTGCACCTTTTAACTTTTCCGGTGCATGATTCGTATCAACCAAGGTTACCGCACAAATATATGGGTAAGCATCTGGATAAATCGTGCGGAAGATTTCATTCAGAAGAAGGCAAAGTGTATATCTCACCCGCTCCGAAACATCCGGCAAATTCAATTTCATAACCAGTTTATTCCTATAGGAACGAACCGGTATTCCGCTGACACGAACTTCTTTTGCCGCATTCAGATTCTCATAAGATGTCATTTCCAGGTATCCTGCTGTCTCAATATCTATCTCACAATAGCCTTTATAGATTGAGATTCCCTCAACGGATTTCTGTCCACCGATATTCTCATCATCTTTCCAGTCATTGATCCTGATATGACGCAACTGCCTGTAGTAGACACGATCCGTGATATGATCTGCTGCTCTTCGTACCACGACCCCATTTTGTGGTGTGATCGCCTGTACTTCATAATATTTTCCATCATAAGTCAGGAACTGGCCCGGAATCAGTGCCTGGAATACATGTCCATATAATTTTGCACCGATATAATATTTATCGCCCTGCTCATCTTCTGCGATATAATATGCATTCTGAAGTTTCTTTGCGTACTCTGCAATTTCTGTTTCTTCCTCGATCGCATAATATTTTTTCACTTCTGTATGAAGTGCATCTTCCATCAACTGTTCTCTGAAATAGATCCGAATGTTGATTTCCTTTATGAAACAATGCTTGTAGATCAGGTTCTTTAATGCTGCCAGTGGATCTTCAAACTTGATTCCACTTACCATCAGTGCATCCACGATCTCATCTTCGCAAACCTGCTCCTCTGCCATCCGCATGATCAGTTTCAAAATTGTATTCCGCTCTGTTCGTGCATAGTCTGCCACAATCGTCGGAATTGCTTTCGGGTCAGAAATAAAGGTCTGTGCATTTCCCAGCATATAATCCCTTAAGAGATAATTTTCACTGATCACGTTAATAAATCCCTGCTGCGTTCCTCTCGTTGCGAACAGTCTCGTCAGCTCGAACAAGTTCTGAAATTCATCTTCCACCACAAGGAATGAATTTTCTTCTCTCTGTGTATTCCACAAATTGGATTCCACATGAAACGCTCTGTTGAAAGACTCCTGACTCACTGGCAGGTCTGTATAATTACAGATCTTTTTGTAGTACTGTCCCGCGATCCATTTCATATCCATAACCGGGAATTTCTCACTGCTGATCCATTTTGTATTGGCAATCTGATACTTCAATGCCACTGCATTGATCTCTGTACCCATACCAAGATAACGGGATACATTGGAGAAAATCCGGTGATGCATATAATCCCCTTCTGCATTCCAACACATAATAGAAGTCGTTGCCGCACTTTTCAATGTGGCTGTTACTTCTGTAATCGTAGTCTTCAGTACATGAGACAGTGCATCAACCAGCCCGTCACAGTTTCTGTCGCATGCAGCATACACAACCGGCTCTTTACTTTCATCAAAACGATGAACCAAAAGGCTGACTCCAGCCTGTCCGGATGCCAGCAAGCGGGATGGTTCTACAATAAATACAAATCCGACACGGCTTAAAAAATCACTGTGGTTTCTCTGCAGACGAAGGTTATACAGATCACTGAATTTAAGGATTCCGATATCCGGCTCGTCAATTTCCGGATTTTCATTCTCCAACACCCCGACTTTCCACAGACTGCCTGTATTTACATTTTCAAAGATTCCCTGCTCCAGCCATTCTTTTACATCTTCCGTTGCTGAATCTCTTCCCATGATCACCAGACATTTTTTATATCTCATCAGTTGCCCCATAATCGGAAACATCAGATAATGAGTCAGGTCTCTGTAAAACGGATTACAGAACAAAGTACTCTGTCCACAGATCAGATTAACACAACTTTTTACATAGTTTGGTTCTACATCCTGACCGCTTTCCTTTAGCTTTGTGAAATATCCTGCCAGATTGCGGATGGCCTGATTTTCTGATTTCTTCATCTCCTCCAGTGTCTCAAAACTGGAAGATACATCAAGCCCACTGTCCACAGTTGCATCATATAAGACACGCTCTCCAAATAAATCTTTTAAAATATCTTTCAGCAAGCCATAATTTGCAACTTTAAAAGACTCCTCATCTTCTCCAAGGACATCTTCAATAAATTCTGTTCTGCTAATTCCGGAAAGATAATTGATCACTTCCCCCAATACCAGCACTCCAAAAACCGGATAACATGGTGTCTGTGCAAATGCCATCTTCGGGTACATCTGTCCCAATACAAAAATCAGAACAGATGCTCCAAGTGCTGCATAATAAATTCCATTGCAATAAGTCTTTACCTGCTCATATTCTTTCTTCAACAGCCATTTATCCAGGTCTTCTTCATATTCATAGAAATTCCCGGAGGTTAGCTGCATCAGGTTTTTAGACTTCCATGTCTTGTTCAAAATAGGAAGGAAAATCCCTTTCAGCACAAGAAATATAACTACAATCAATAGATTGAACAGATTCATATAATGACTTATCCCTGCATTTGATAAAAATGGAAGGAATCCTGATATCCACCCCATAATTTCGATCAGCAGGGAATGGAACTGCGTTAAGATCACTGCTACGATCGTACAGTAAAGCAATGCAATAAACGGCATCAAGACCTGTCTTCCTCTGTCAATTTTATTCAGATTTGCTTTTCTCGCTGCCAGACACAATAAAATAAAAGGAATCGCCTGTGCTAAAAACTGCAGCATTCGTATAAACATCATACTTCTCCTTTCACTTCATCGTACAGATCTTCTCGTTCCAGTTTTAGTTTGGCAACAAACTTATACGGTGCTCTCACCAGGTCTCCCGCCTCATTCAGCGGAATACCTACATCGGATTTATCTGTCTCATAGTAATACAGTGCATTATCCTTTGGAAGTTTTTCTTCATGGAAGAAAGAAGTAATATTTTTCTCAACTTCTGCCACCCGCCTGATCCCATAGGATGCAGCCACTTCCTCATCTCTTTCTATAGAACTTTTCAACGCCTGCTTATGTGCCCTGAGTATGAACTGTGCGGAAGAGATCGATTCACTTTTCAGCTTGATCCCTGCCCGGATCGATTGTGCCTTCATATAAGTACATACCGCTGTAAAATATTTTCCAAATTCATCTGCTGATGCATTGACATTATTTACCATCGTGTGGATCACATGATTATATTCTTCCATACTCATCCGGACTCTGTGCCGTAGAATGAAAAGTGCTGCAATTCCGCCTGCTGCCGCCACTGCAAGTGCAGCCAACGCTACCACAACCGCCGAACCGAACTGACTTCCTCCCAATTTGGCTGCAGAGATCCAATATGGCACAAATCCCAACAGGTACACTAACAGAAGACAGCATCCAACCTGAACTGCCGTACTTCTTCTGATATGAGATACAATATCCTTCTTCACTTTTTTGTCTACTGTTTCGATCTGCTCTTTAAATTTTGCTTCATCTACCAGTCCACTGGTACTGTTTTCCAGGACGTTTGTCTCCAGTCTTTCAATTTCTGCTTCAAGATCCTCCACCTGAAACTGATCCATCTTATACTCATCACCAAAGAAACTTTCTGCTCTGCCTTTCAAATGCTGAGATGCTTTGTCGATCGCACGTCTTGGTGCTTTCAGGAATTGATTGATCTGACGCTTTTTCTCTGTGATCTCCATGATCCAGGTAAATAATTCATCTTTTGGGCAATCTCTGCTCAATCCAATCTTTGAAGTATTGATATACAACTCTTTCCCTGATGAACCATCAAAATGAACCGGTATCTTCTGTTCCGGCACAAGAATATCATCTTCCTCAAAGGAAAGTTCTGCTTTCATTTTCATTCTTTCCTGAACAAAATCATAGACCGACTCCATTCGGTTCAATCGCTTATTCAGCAGCCGTTCCAGTTCCTCTTCTGAAGCTTCCATTCCCAGTTTGTACAGACGATATGCCTGCAGCGAACTTGCCGGGATCCGGTTGATCGCCAGTGTAAGAACAGAAACCCAGAACTCTGTCAGCTCCTTCATATACAGACTATTTTCTGCATTGGTAATACTGCTGCATATGAATCTACAGTTATTCGGATATTTATTTCGGCTGCTGAAGTTGGAACTTTCCATTTCAAACTGCGTCTTCCAGGACTCATAAATATGTTCTTCATCCTTTTTATGCTTCCTGGTCGCAATAAAGATCAATTCCTGCGGGCGATTATCACTGAACTCATATTTTTCATTTAATTCATCCTGTGCTTTTTTTACTTCTTCAGAGACCGGAACATCCAGATAGATTGGTTTCAGCCTGTCACGATACCGCCGAGACAACTGGTAAACCTCATCCTCCGTCAACTCTGACTCTCTCACCCGGACTCGCTTCAGGGTCTTCTCATCATAATACTCGAACCCTTTTTCAAAATTTTTCACTGTTGCAGCAGGATATCCGCACAACATATGTGACAAACGGATCATTGGTACATTACTTTCTCTTGGGATTTCCGTATCATTTACCGTCTCACCCGGAAAATCAAATGGATTTTTTTCATCTGCAACCGGTCCTGACGTATGTACTGCCATAGAATCCGTATTCAGCACGATTGCACGCCAGTCCGGTTTTCCCTTGATACATTTGTATATATCAGGGACAGCCGATTTCAGGTCCGTCCCCGCCTCATTCCAGTCACAGAAACTAATCGTTCCTTCATCCACAAATGGTTTATACAGAAAGCGAAAGTCTTTCAGCAGATCCGATGATTGCTTGTTCAGTATGATCACTGTATGCATTTCATTCACCGCCTTCTCCTATGCTTTTCAAGACCCTAGCCTCTCTTTTTGCTTGATTCTTTCATGATTTTTCTCATTTTTTCATAAATATCTGTCAGTTTCTTTCTTTCAATATCGCTTACAGCTATTCTCATCAAATCATTAATATAGTCACTGAAATTATCTTTCCAGTTATCCATATACCAGTCTATATTTTTATCAAACATTTCAAATTGTTCTAAGACAAACTTTCCATAAATTCCGTCTAAATCTGCCTCAAGTACCATTGTCTGTGCATACTCATAAATCAGGGTAAGAATTTCTCTCATAATTCCCTTACCTACAGTTTTATCAAACTCGGCTGAAGGCGTTGAAACCTTTAACAATAACGCAACATCAAAAATAGATAAACCAGCTTTACCATATTCTATACTTGCAAGCTCATTAATCTGTCTTCTTAAATAGCTATGTTCAAAATCAAGTTTTCCTGAACTATTACGTTCATCTGCAAATTTCTCTTTCATATAAGAAAGAATCGTCTGCACAGCAACCGGATTGATTGTCAATGCATCCAGTACTTCATAATAATGATCACAAGGTGTTCCATTAGAAACCACAAATTCTTCCGGTTCAAGATCATTAAGCTCTAATCTATATAAATATTTTCCTTCTGAAATCTTACTATAGCAAACCAGATCACAGATAATTCCAAGTGCAAATGCCCGGTAAATTTCTCTTTCCTGACGTCTCTGATTCTCCTCGTCCAAATCCGGCAATGCAGATACAATATGCCAGTTTCTGTCGATATGCGGTGTGATAACCGGTGTCTTATCTGACTTTGGTTTAATCTGGCTTACTACCTCATAATATGCCTTATAATACTCACCATCTGAACGCCCCTCTGCTGCACATCCAGGTGAGAATTTTGACAGCTTATTTGCTCTCAATCCATAAATAGACTGGTAGAACATGATCATATTCAACGGAATATCCTCATCCGGTGTTCCGCCATAATTTCCAAGCTCTTTTGCAATCAACATAGATCTCGGTGAATCATCCTTCGGATCCAGCTCTTTACTGTATGTACATGCAGCAATCGGTGCTTTCTGCTCACCAAGCGGACGCTCGATAAATGGATTCGACAGGTTTCTCGTCTCTGCGATCACCTTCTTTACATACTGCTCGATCCTGGTTGCATCATATTCATTCTTCTCGTATTTTGCTTCTTTTTCAAGTGCAGTCAGCACATCCATGTTGACAGTGCTTCCATAGATCTCCATCAGAGATTTCTTGAAATAGCCGATAATTCCATTATCAAAGATCTGTTCAAAGTAACCACCATTCTCCGGTTTATCCTTGAGCATGGAATAGTTACGTACTTTATTGTAGATTTCCTCTGCAAGCTCTTTATCGATCGTGATGCTGCTTCCTGTATAAGGCATCTCTTTTAACAGTCTCTGGAAGCAGTTCGGTGTCGCACATACATATCTGGAAGTTCTTCCTGCTGTATTGCCATATTTCTTGGACAGGGCTGCAATTCTGCGATCCAGTGCTTCGATACGATTCTCGAAAGATGTATAGAAATTCTGGAACGCCTCACACAAACTGGAAATATAATCGATTCCTTCTGCCAGAACTTCTGCCAGAACACTGCTTGTTCTGTATTTATCTGTCTCTCCGATATAAAAACGTAACTTGTCTTTAAACTCCTGCTGCGTCTTTTTATCAATCTTTCTCTCTGTGAGCTGATCTACAGTTTCAATTTCATCATCCGTCTTCGTATTGTCAAAAATTGCATACATTCCATCAAAAGATTTTTCTTTTTTATCATTTTCTTTCTCTACCAGAACCTTCTCTGCTTTCATCAGTTCCAGTGCCTGATACAGGAAATAACGGACTGCATTCGGATGGATAAAGTTTCCTTCTTCATCTCTTAAATATGTCTCCATCTGATGCGGCAGTTTTTCCTTCGTGATAGAGTCGTTCTTTGCCTTAAAGATCGAATACGCAATGGTTCTTGCAGTATCTTCACTTCGTTTTACAACCATATCTTTATACTTTTCCATCTCTCTGTACGCATCCTGAAGCTCTTCTGCTGCCTGCTTCGATCCAATCTCAACCTCGTTGATCATTCCCATTGCCAGATTCTTCTGTGCATCCAGATCCATCTGACCATTCATGGTACTGTCCTTCACAAACTTCTTGAGCTGCCCGACATACTCTGTCCACTTATCGTTGACTTTCTTATAACCACCCTCGTCGTAGATCGTGCAGGCTTTTTCAATCGATAATGCAAATGGATCTTTCTGCTTTGCCATCTGGTTGATCGATTCAATATAATCTACCGACGCATTGATATCTCTCCGGTTCAGTCCCTGTGCACGCATCTCCGCATTAGCCAGACATTTTTCCTTATACATACGGTCAAATACAAGCCACTGACTGGATACACACTCTTTTGTCCAGTTCAGTGCGATATACTCTCTTACATCTTCATATGGATAGATCAGCATTGCAGAACCTGCACCGGCATAACGGTTACGTCCACGTTCCGCACAAAGTTCACGGATCGTATTATCCTCTGAAGAGTTACTTCTCTTATTCATTGGTCCGATGGACTGAGAATAAATACAGTTGGCGGCATGATCCAGATACTGGTTAAAACTGTTCAGCTTCTTTCCTTCCGTATTCTGTGCATCAAACAGGAAACAGAAATCATACGGTCTTACATTATACTCTTCCACATCATTGGATCCGACTCTCGGGAACTCCAGCTTGACCGTCTTTTCATACTTCTCCGGCAGAGTCTCGTCCCCTTTCATAAGAAAGGCATCCAACTCTCTTAACGTTGCATAAGCATTACATTTCAGATTATTTCTCTCTGACTGTCCACGGATTACCTCATAGAACACTTCCGGAAGAATGAAGAATCCTCTTGTAATATTGGCACTTGCCTGAAATTTGGTTGCAAGATAATTTTTCAAGTACAGTGCAACCGGGAGAATCAGTCCTGATCCGGTTCCTCCTGCCAGGGAACTTACAATGACCACTCTTAATGCCTGTTCTGAGGAATCGCCCTCCAGCTTGTAAAGTTCCTCGATTGCATTATGCAGAGGCTCCATATTTCCCGCACGGATCGCTGTGTCCAGTGCCAGTCTGGAAATCGCACGTACCTGACCGGCTCCCTCTGTCAGGGATTTGCTGTTCAGGATTCCGTTCACCGGGAACCACTCATCTCTTGCATGCGTATCAATATTCAGATACTCTCCGACCGTCAGCTTTGTTGAGGTCTGGATCGTCTTGATAAACGGATTCGCCTCACGGATTTCTCTTAATTCATTGATATCCGTATCAAAAACTGCAAATCCGATCCTTTTCCGCTGCTCTTCCGTAACCATCTGAGATACACGGCATACGATCTTTGATCCGGTTCCTCCAAGTCCTACTAATAATGTTGGTGCAATCATACTCTCTTCCTCCTATAGCCTTTTATTTTCTTTTTCCTCTTTTTATCTCGCCATTTGCAGTTCTCTGCACATTCGGGATACAGGTATATGTAAACTCTGGCGTACTTACTACAATAATGGTACTTGCGGAAATACGGTGATGTCCCTTTTCATTCTCCTGAATGGACATTCCGTTAAATGTGATCTCCTCTTTCCCTGCAAAAGCGGATGTATTCAGAATCAGCATACTTCCGCCTCCTGATGCCCGGACTTTTGCTGTTTTTTTCACCGGAGTCGGTGAGAACGTCAGCCTTCCGGTCTCCGGTACATATGGGAGCAGTCTGGATGCAAGATCCTTCTCAAAATTTCCCTTCATGACATTATCACGAAGTCCGATCTTCTCCGCACTGCATTCGATACTCGGACGCTTCTTGATACTTCTTGCAAACCGCTTTTTAAACGGTGGCACATATCCTAAAATAAGGATCAGAAGCAGAAGTGATATTACAATATGCTTCCAGTAGCGCTTCAGATAATCTACGATATTCTTATCATCCTTGATGTTTACACTGACCGTTTCTGCCTTACCGTAACCATCCCCGTCGATTTCTGCCGATACATTGATCGTTACATCTGCCTGACCGGTCTCTGTTGCGAACATACCGCCTTTCTTATATTTCGGAGTCACGATCCAGGTTGAGACTTCACTGCCCTTCTGCACATCCCACTGGATACCAAATTCTTCTCCGTCTTTATTTACACTTACCACGTCCAGCGTTGCGGCATCCCACTGCTCTTTTGTCAATGGCTGATCATTTCTCGTTGCCTCTACAGTAATCTGATTTGCTCCGTCTTCCAGCGTCTTCAGATTTGCACTCTTGAATGCGTCCACATTTATATCCAGCGTGCAGACCTTAAACGTATAGGATGCACTGTCTGTATAATCTTTCAGGTAATTGACATCTGCCGTCAATTCCAGTGACTCCCCGTCTACTTCCACATCAATGGACTGAGATGCCCCGTCTTTTCCGGTCAGTTCCTGCGTCTCTCCATTGATGCTGACTGTATACTTCGGTTCTCCAAGAAGCTTGGAGCTTTTAATATATTTTCCTGAAAGCTGATCTACGAATCCAACTTTTACTGTATAAGCTCCACCTTCGATGGTTCCCTCTTCCATCTTTGTATCGCCTTTGTAAAGTCCTGCCTCAAACTTCACATCCGGCTCATAATAAATCTGAATACTGTCTGCTCCGCTGACATCCAGCGTATAGTTTCCAGCTACGATCGGTGACTCATCTGCAAAGACCGCAACCTGTCCTTTCAGAGATGTATCTTTGACCGGTGTTGACTTTACAAAGGTAGTCAGTCCCGCTCCGTCCGTACTGCTATATGAAACCGCTGTATCACTCTGGAGCTTCACTTCTCCGCCCTCTTCATTTTTCAGGCTGCCGATCTTCACATCTTTCCCCTGTGCAAAGACAATCAGCTTTCTAAGCGGAATATCAAATTCCAGACCGGAATCTTCACTGCTATAACCTGCATATTCATTTCTCTTGAAAATGCGGTTGCTGATCTCAGCAAGCTCATTCACAACTTCTGAAGTATTACCCGCCTTCTGTGCATACAGACCTTTATCCGCATTTCCCTCCGGGATATTCTTTACATCCGTTCCGATAGCCAGATACTGCACATACAGATTTTCGTTGGCCGCAGCCTTCCCCTCCAGATCTGCTTTCAATCCGCTGGCCGGAATATCATTGTCAAAGTCACCGTCTGTCAGCACAACCAGCCATCCTTCATCCACACTTCCGGCATTCAGAAGCTTCGTCAACTCTCCTGCCGCATTATTCACCTGCGTATACGGAGTTCCGCCTGGCTTTGGTGTATACATATTATGGATCTGTGCAATATCATCTTTTCCACGAATCTCCATGGATGACTTTGTTGCAGACCCCGTATTCCCATCTGTTGTGATATCATGCATCGGGAATACTTTCATCACGTCTCCGCTCTCATAATTCATCATCGCGGCAAAAACTTCCATCGCATAAGTCGCCTGAGACCATGCTTTGTTGCCGTCCCCATACATACTTCCCGAATTGTCAAATACAACATAGATTGCACGCTTCGTTGTCCCCTGCTGCTTCTCTGCGTGTACCTTACCGACTTCGGAAAAACCTCCGCTAAGTATCATGGCAAATAAAATCACTGCCGCTAATACTCTTTGAATCGTCTTTTTCATTCCTTCCTCCTCATCCGTAACTATTTTGACCTTCCGTACAGTTTTTTCAACACATACAGTAGAATGCCAATCATTGTGATTGGGAAAACTCCCTTTAAAATAATATCAAGTACTCCCGCCGGTATCAGCCAGTCCAAAGTACTCAGATAATCATTACCGTCGATCATGGCACTGAAGAAGCACAGAACGGATAAGATCGTCAAGGCTGTATTGGACTGATCATCTCTCTCTTTTTCTTCCTTTGCCTCCTGTCGGTCAACGATTTCCCTGTTGATATCAAAAATGTTCCCAACTTGTTTTTGATTATACTCCATTTTCTCTTTCAAATCATCTATAAGAAACGATTTTCTGATCATTTGCAATGATTTTTGTGACGACGGGTAGTTTACACTAACATTCCAGAAATCCACCGTATTTAAATACCGGTTTGTAATCGTTCTTGCACGGGTCAGGAACTCCGTAGGTTCGATCCGCATGACCTCTGCCATCAGATCGATCAGTTCCTTATTGAAACAAGTCAGTGCCGCCTCTTCAAACATCAGCAATTCCACATAAAAGCAGGTAAATGCTGCATTATACATCCTTGCCTGTATCGTTCCCCGCAGGTCTTTTTCAAAGTCCAGAAGCACATTTGTATGTGCCACAACAAAAGCACGGCTGTACTGTCCCATACCGGTCTCTGAATTTGTCAGCTTCAAAATTTCTGCATCTGTAAATTCCCCGAAATCTTCTCCCTCTTCGTAGATCGTTTCTGACAGGAGAACTGCTCCTAACTGCTTTTTGTTTAGGCAGTTTTTCTCTTTCGGTATCATTTCATAACTTTTTGGAGTCCCGGAAGCGTTCAGTCCCCATTTTTCCTGCATATACGCATACAGATTCACTGCTTCTCCATTTTCTTCTATTACCATCAACTGGTTTCTTACAATGTTATCCAGAAAATGACTCAGCAGAAAAGGAGTGGACAAAGAAACCAATGTCAATACTCCGATATGGCTCAACCGGTCAATCGAAAGGACCGCTTCTGCCTCCGCATCACATCCCACCGGCTGATCCTCATGATCCAGGATATCCAGGATCATTTCCAATGTGATCCTGACTCTCAGCCTTCCAAGTGGAATACGTTCCAGACGGTTCTTATAACGTTCCATCAGATCAATTCCATCTTTTCCAAAAGGAACTCCTGTTTCACATTGCAGACGGATATCCATATAATGCATATAATTGCCGATCTCCTGATTATCATAACAGGCACATTCTAAAAGCCGGTCCTGCTCTTTATACGTCACCGGATACATAATGTAACTGTCAGGAACAATGCTCCATTCCGCTTTTCTTGTCTTTACCATTTCACGGAGCAGATCATTCCACAGAAGAGAGCTGTCACTTTGATATTTTTCTGAATAGATCAGTGCTTTTCCCCTGTCTGTCTGCTCAAAATGTTCTTCATAATTAGTAAGGTTGATAAACCGCTGATATCGAAGAAGCTGTTCATAATCACACTGCAGCAGAACCCCCTCACAGGCCGCTCCTGGTTTTCTGAAAAAAGCACTGCCTTTTTCAGATCGGACGATCTCATAACCGGTCAGTTTCACCATCGTCACTTCTGCCTCTTCTATTCCCATTTCCAGAAGCACTTCCTGCCCCGGCAATATTAACAATATCTCTTCTTCAAAATAAGTATCTTCCATTCGGATCTGCGGTGCAAAATGAAAAAGCCACACGTTTTCACCTGCCGCATCGTATCTATGGCTTTTCAGATTCTTCTCTGATACCACTGCCAGGTCTTCCTGAAATTTTTCACTTTGCTCTCCGCTAATTCTGAACAAAAGATGACTGTCCCGGTATTGTTCCCGAAGCAGTTCGATCAACCGGCCCACCTTCTCTTTTCCAACAAGCAGAGGTATCACAACAACATTCGTTCCCAATGTCTCGATCTGCCGCCATTCTTTATCACCTGGATTCAGCCATTTCCTTCCATTTCTTTTCAATCCTGTATACTCAAAAGCACAGGCAAATGCGGTCAGCTCCCCACCGGTAAAAATTCCGGTTATCTGGCAGTCTGCCCCCAATTCCTGTGCTTTTTTTCTGTCACAGAGTATCTCTGTAACACCCATTTTTCCCAGACATCCGTAAAATGCAGATGCCTGTTCCATACATTCTCTGATCAACTTATCATCTTCCGACAATGACAAAAGCTTTAACTCCATCTTTCTGTCGGATTTATCCTCATAATATTTCATCTCTGTCCCCGACTATACCAGGCCATACACGCGGACTGCATTCTCATAAAATACTTTTTCATGATATTGCTCCGGCACCAGCCTTTTTATAAACTCTCTATATTCAAAACAGTTGACCGCAGGCCAGTCTGTCCCATATATAAATTTACCATAATCGCTGACATAATGCATCCATGATTTCAAAATTTCCAGGTAACCTGACTGATCTTTTATAAACGTTTCCGTTTCAAAAGCACCTTCTATCAATCCTGAAAGATCTGCATACATATTTGGATTTTTCTCTAATACGGCCGCTGCCTCCTGTAAAAACGGATTTCCAAAATGGCACATCACAATCTTCAAACCTGGAAAATCTGTCGCTATATCGTCCAGATGGATCGGTCTGCAATACTTCAGATGCCCGCCATTTCCGGCAACCATCCCCGTATGAACTGATAGAACTTTCCCATATTCTTCCGTCATTTTATAAATGGGATACAGACTTTTATCATTGGGATAAAGTTCATAATATCCCGGATACAGTTTCACACCTACACAGCGTTTTCTCTGAAGATGTGACTCGATCTCCTCCAGCTTCAGCCAGGAATCCTTCTCATCCAGTCCGGCACTATAGTAAAAGTACTCCCCCAGATTCTTTCCCTGCTCTTCCAACGGGCCATTCCCCATCACAATCCCTTTTTCAATTCCCAATCTGCCATAATATTTTTCAGTCAGGTATTCCTGCGTAGGTTCATCTCCGATCCCATGTGCCAGACGGTCTCCAAATTCACAATGACCGAAAATATGAAGATGTGCATCAATTACTTTTCTTTCTTTTTTCATTCAACCTGACCCCTTATCTCAAATTAGTCTAATATCTTAACCTGGTTCTTCTCGATATAACCGATCGGTTTATAACCTCTCTTTGAGCGTCTCAGCCCCGGCTCATTCAGATCTTCCTCCCGGTTCATATATTTTACTTTCTCCTGCAGATCCTGTGATACGAGCTGAACCAGCTTCGAGTACACACCATTGTAGGTCTTATCCGCTTTCTCAATATGAGAATAATAATAATCTCCCAGAATTTCTCCTACTTCAAGTCCTACGATCTTTCCGTCCACTTTCAGAACATATCCGACTACCCCATAAGCCTCCAGATCGGAAAGCACTTCTTTTGCCTTTACATTTTCTTCTTTTGCGATCGTCGCTTTTTTATGTTCACTCTTTACATAATCATCCAGAAATTGTAGATACTCTGCCGGTTCTACATCCCGGATATCCAGCAATTCTACATTTTCATACAATGCATTGAACTTATTGATATGATTTTTGTGGTTATGATATTTTTTTCCCTTCATATTTGCCAGAGCTGTAATATCATAGACATAATCATTCCAGCCTTCATCCCGCTCTGTCTCGATCCTGTATCCGGCTTCCTCAAATAAAGACAACTCTTCGTTCGCTACCGGATAAAAGTAGCACTCCTCACCCTGCTCTTTCATATAAGCAACAATCTCTCTAATCCCTGCAATCCGGTCTTCCATCAGCGGAATATAAAATAAATGCTTTCCGTCTAACTGCTGATACACGATCAGCTTCTCTTCCTCAAGAGAAATCCTGATATCCAGATAATCCCTCCACATATAAGTACCGCAGATCGTGCAGTCACATGACCAGTTTCCATACTTTTCATACATTTTCCTGAGTGCAGGAAAATCTGACATTTCTATTCTTCTAAAATCTAACATAGGTTCAACTCTCCACTGCTCCATTATTTATATGATACCAGGGTCAAAAGGTCTGACACCACGTGTGCTCGCACACTAGTGCTAGAATGACCTTGTGACCCGCCCCGATTTTCAGCCACTGTTCAGTATAGCACAGCTTCTTTTTGAAATCCATTATCCACATTTGCCGAACCGGCAGCATCTCACTCCCTATTTATGCCCAATTTTAACAGGAAAAACCGCACTTATAACCACCTATTCATTTTCGTTATATATGCATCCCCAAATCTATCTTGACAGACTGCATTGGCTGGTGATACGGTTACTTTGAAGTTTATGACAAACGTATGATGAGGTGAGAAAATGCAGGAATTAAAACCAATCAAAGAAGGTAAAGTACGAGAGATCTATGACAATGGGGACAGTCTGATCATGGTTGCAACTGACCGTATCAGTTGCTTCGATGTCATCCTGAACAATGAAGTTACAAAGAAAGGAACTGTTCTGACCCAGATGTCCAAATTCTGGTTCGATCTGACAGAAGATATCCTTCCAAACCACATGATCTCTGTTGATACAAAGGATATGCCGGAGTTTTTCCAGCAGGAGAAATATGAAGGCAAGTCCATGATGTGCCGCAAGCTCAATATGCTCCCGATCGAGTGTATCGTACGTGGTTATATCACCGGAAGCGGCTGGGCAAGTTATCAGGAGAATGGTACCGTATGCGGCATCACACTGCCGGAGGGACTCAGAGAATCTGATAAACTCCCTGAACCAATCTACACACCATCCACAAAAGCAGAGATTGGTGACCATGATGAGAATATTTCCTTTGAGCAGAGCGTAGATCACCTTGAGAAATATTTTCCGGGCAAGGGACGCGAATACGCTGAAAAGCTTCGTGACAATACGATTGCCCTTTATAAAAAATGTGCTGAATACGCACTGAGCAAAGGAATCATCATTGCCGATACTAAATTTGAGTTCGGCCTGGATGAAAATGGTGATCTGGTGATCGGTGACGAAATGCTCACTCCTGACAGCTCCCGTTTCTGGCCTGCAGAAGGATATGAACCGGGACATGGTCAGCCATCCTTTGACAAGCAGTTTGCCCGCGACTGGCTCAAGACAAATCCGGGCAATGACTGGACACTGCCTCAGGAGATTGTTGACAAGACGATCGACAAGTATCTTCAGGCTTATGAGATGCTGACAGGCAAGCCATTAGACAAATAATTTCTGTCTTTTAAAAACTTTTCAACATCAGAGAAGGAATTTGAGGAAGTTATCCACAAATTCCTTCTCTTTTTCTTAAAATTGTGCAGAAAGAGCCGGAACAGATATGGTATACTTAACTTAAAGATGCCAGGGTTCTAAGGTCTTTCACCCACCTATGAGCAAGCTCATGTGGGCTTAGACCTTTTGACCCTGGCATCATTTAAACACCTGCTTTATGCTGTCATAATGAAGGAATATTCCCTCTTTCGCAAAAGCTTCAATCTGTTCTTTTGAAGCGAACATATATCCGTCCGTTTCTTCTGTCTGCAAATGCAGATCCTCTTCCTTTATATTCATGGTAAACCGGTAAACATCCACAAAATAGTTATCGCCCTCTCCCGGATTTTCCCGCTTATAGGTAAAGACATAACCCCCTTCTGCTCCACTCACATCCAGTCCTGTCTCTTCCCTGACCTCTCTTAAAACTGCCTCATAAGAAGACTCTCCTGCCTGTGCCGCACCACCGGATACCTCCCACCAGCCTGCTGCCCATGCCTTTGTCATAACTCTCTTTGTGATGAGATATTTTCCATCCGGTCTTGTAATGACTCCCAGTACCGTCAAATGATATTCTCCATCTTTCAGACACCAGTCATTTCTCTTCATTGTCCGTCCGGTCGGTTTCTTCTTTGCATCATAAATGTCCCATAATTCCATTGTTCTTCTCCCTTTTTCTCTTCTTTTTTAATGGAGTTCTTATCCTGTCATTCATATAACGGGCTCTCATTCTTGCCTTCCATCCTGCAGTCTTTCCTGCTTTATAGTGCCGTAATCATCTGCTCATTTCCTTCCGCACTCATTCTGAATATATTCTGATGTTGGGGTCAAAAGTCCCCGACAATGATGCCAACGGATTCTCTTTACAGTATAAAAGCTCCCAAGTTCTATATGAAGTTGGAAGCCAAATCAAGCAAAATCACGTATGTTCTTTTATACCTATTAACTGATTTATGATGCCAGGGTCAAAAGGTCTAAGCCCACATGAGCTTGCTCATAGGTGG
>OLPG01001194.1_pt1 | contig 22594 bp, 17 predicted proteins | sample 1672311 | NCBI WGS metagenome assembly OLPG01 (sample SAMEA3136670, study PRJEB25190) | human gut metagenome | biome: human gut; feature: human-associated habitat; material: faeces | place: Austria | collected 2013 | reverse complement strand
CGGGCAGCCCTCATGCAACCGGTTTTACGCATGAGTGCTACTCGTTGTACGAAATCATTATAGCCTGCCTGTCTGGAATTTGCAAAGGCAGTTTTGCACAAGAATTGTACTGGGCATTCTGCGCAGATTGCACGAGGCAAACTTTGTGGAAGATGCCCTTTGAAGCCCACCAACCTACCGTGGTACAATAAAGTAAAGAGTAAAATTACGCTGGAAAGTCTGTTTTTGCAGCCTTTTCATACAAGGGAAAGAGGCAATACCATGTCACGGTTTCAAGCGGGGGCGCTGGTGGTTTACGGAAATCTGGGAGTGCACGAGGTGGAAGGCGTCGGGCTGCGGCGCTTTTGCGATGAGTCCGCCAGAGAGTATTACACCCTCCGGCCCTATTTTTCGGATTCCCACGACCGCAGCTATATCCCCACGGAAAAGGAAGCGGCGCTGCGCCCGGTGACCCCGGCACAGCAGGCAGAAGCCGACCTTGCGCGCATCAAAGCGGAGAAGCTGCCTATCCCGGCGGGGGTACAGACAGCGCTGGCAGAACATTATCAGGCACTGCTGCACACCAATGATTTTTACCAGTACCTGACCCTGTTCAAGGAGCTGGGGCAAAAGCAGACCCAGCAGCAAAGCCGTGGGCGGAAGATCAACGCTATGGATACCTACTTCTACCAGATGGTAGAGCGTGTCCTGCGGGAGGAGCTGGCGGTGGCGTTTGGGGAATCGCAGCAGGAAGCCGGCAGGCGTCTGCTGGAGGTTTTGCGCTAAAGCCGCATGGTGATTTTTACCAATAAATGCAAGGGTGCTTTTTGTGAAGAATCGCCTTTGCATTTATTTTTTGCGTTTTTTATAATAAGAATAGGACGCTGCAATGCTGTAATTTGCGGCGATAAGACTTCTTTTGGATTGGAGAGAAGAACATGAAACGAGTAAAATCTGCCTGCATCTGCCAGACCCTGCACTTTACGCTGAAGGACGGTCTGGATCACCTTTATGCCGTCAAACAGGTCAAGGAAGAGGTAGAGACCTACAAGAAAAACATGGAGCGCAACCACACAAAGTATAAGATCGTGGAGCAGACCGAGCAGCCGGACGGCTCTATCATCGTAAAGATCATCAAGCAGTACAACGCTGCACCTGTGGGCGATTATCTCAACTGATTTCCGCAACGAAAAGACCGCTTCCGTTCAAAAAAACGGCGGCGGTCTTTTGCGTCCGGCAGATCTACCACTGGTCATAAGGATCGGGAAACGTTTAAATTATTCTATCATCGTATATTTTAAAATCCAATCCTATCCTTTTTGGTGCGGATATAAATCGGAGCAACTTTGTAGGAATCAACAAAGAAGGACGGTTTGTCATGTAAAACCTTCGTGCGAGTTTGCCACTTGAAACCCATCAATGTCCTATGATATAATCCCTCCATCAGAACGCGCTGTGTGTGAACACGTAAGACCAGTTTCTTCACACACAGGCGTTCTCTTTTTATTTTCAAAAAAGTTAGTTTGCACTAATCTTGAGGAGGGCTTTTCATTCGTAATCATCGTTCCACCGTTTTTCTCGGCGTTCTGCTGATGATTCTTTCGGTTTGTTCTTTGTTTGTCGGGGTGCTGGACATCCGGCCTTCTGACCTGTTTACAGGCAGCGTGGAAACATGGGAGATCTTTCTGATCTCCCGCCTGCCGCGTCTGCTTGCCATCCTCTGCACAGGCATCGGCATGAGCGTGGCGGGGCTTATCATGCAGCAGCTCTGCATGAACAAGTTTGTTTCGCCCACCACAGGCGCAACGATCTCTTCTGCACAGTTTGGCATTCTGCTGGCTTTGCTGTTTGCACCGGGTTCTACCCTGTGGGGACGTGCTGCCTTTTCCTTCGTTTGTGCCGTTCTGGGTACATGGATCTTTGTCTGGTTCATCCAGCGTATCCAGTTCAAAGATGTTGTCATGGTCCCGCTGGTCGGCATCATGTTCTCCAACATCGTAATGGGCGTCACCAATTATCTTGCCTACAAATATGAAATGACACAGGCTCTTTCCAGCTGGCTGGTCGGTCATTTTTCCACCGTCATTCGTGGGCGGTATGAGCTTGTCTGGCTGACGGTACCGCTGGTGATTCTGGCATTTGTATTTGCCAACCACTTCAATATCGTGGGCATGGGAAAAGACTTTTCTCAGAACCTCGGCGTTCCGTATGATCTGGTGCTGTTTATGGGGCTGACCATTGCTGCCATGATCACGGCATCCGTTGTTGTCGTGGTCGGCTCGATCTCCTACATCGGCCTCATCGTGCCCAATATTGTAGCAATGTTCAAGGGTGACCAAATTCGAGGAACGCTGGTGGATACCGCTCTGTTTGGTGCATTGTTCGTGCTGGTCTGCGATATGATCGGACGGGTTGTGATCTATCCCTACGAGCTGCCCATCGAGCTGATCGTTGGCGTCATCGGCAGTATCCTGTTTGTCGGTCTGCTGCTGTATCGGCTTCGGCATGGGCGCAAGGCAGTCCGACTGGACAAAGCTGCCAAGAAAACCGGAGGTGCAGCATGAAAACGCACAAAAATCATCTGCGCCTGCTGATCCTTCTGCTTCTTGTTCTGCTGGCCTGCGCGGGCTATATGACAGTGGGAGTCCACTTTGAAAACCAAAAATTATTTGCCTACGCCATGCGCATCCGCACGCCCAAGCTGATCGCCATGCTCATCACGGCATTTGCCATTGGAAGTGCCTCCATCGTGTTTCAGTCCATCATCAACAACACCATCGTCACGCCCTGCCTGTTGGGCATGGATCAGCTTTATTCGCTGATCCACACGGCGGTGTTCTTTGTGGCGGGTTCGGGCAGCTTTCTGGCGGTCAATGCCAACGCAGCCTTTGCGGTAGACCTTGCCATTATGGGCGCTGTTGCCACCGTAATTTACAGCTATCTGTTCCAGAAAACGAACCACAATGTTCTGTACGTCCTGCTCATCGGCACGGTGCTGACCTCGTTCTTTTCCAGTGTCCAGACGACTTTGGCCCGTGTGATGGACCCCAACGAGTACGACACGCTGCTGACGGATCTGGTCGCCAGCTTTTCCAATGTCAATTCGGCGATTCTGGTACTGTCCGTTGCGGTTCTGGCGCTGGTCGCCTTTGCCCTCCGGAAAGAGCTTGTGCTGCTGGACGTTCTGACACTGGGCAAAGATCAGGCCATCAATCTGGGTGTGGACTATGACCGCTGTATCCGCCGCCTGCTGCTGGGGGTCACGCTGTACATTGCAACAGCCACCGCTATGGTCGGGCCGCTGGCATTTCTGGGGCTTATCATTGCCAACCTTTCCCGGCAGTTCCTGCGCACCTACCGGCACAGCCAGCTCATCACCGGCTCTGTTTTGTTCGGTATGGCTGTTCTGATCGGCGGACAGCTTCTGGTGGAGCGGGTGTTCGTTTACTCGGTTCCGGTCAGTGTGTTCATCACCGTGGGCGGCGGCGTGTATTTCCTGTATCTGCTGCTCACCCAGAGAAAGGCATAACACCATGTTTGTAAAAGAGATCACCAAACGCTACGATGGAAAAGCCGTTGTCGATGGCGTGAGTTTTGAGGTTCCGAAAGGCAAAGTCCTTTCCCTCATCGGTCCGAACGGCGCAGGAAAATCCACCGTGATGGGAATGCTGTCCCGCCTGATCGCACGGGACAGCGGTCTTGTGGATTTTGAGGGGACAGAGATCACGCGCTGGAAAAGCCGGGAGCTGAGCAAGCGGCTCGCCATCCTGACCCAAGCCAACAATGTCCAGATGAAGCTGACCGTCCGGGAACTGGTTGCGTTTGGCCGCTTTCCGTACTCCGGCGGACGGCTGACCCAAGAGGACAACGAGATCATTGACCGTGCCATTGCCTACATGGAACTGGGCGATTTTGAGGAGCAGTTCATCGATGAACTGTCCGGCGGTCAGCGGCAGCGTGCCTATATAGCCATGGTCATTGCGCAGGACACCGAGTATATCCTGCTGGATGAACCGACCAACAATCTGGATATTTACCACGCAACCAACCTCATGCGCATCGTCCGCCGCCTGTGCGATGAGCTGGGCAAAACGGTGATCCTTGTTCTGCACGAGATCAACTATGCTGCGTTTTATTCCGACTATATCTGTGCCTTTGTGGATGGAAAAATCGCAAAGTTTGGCACCGTGCAGGAAGTGATCACCAAAGAAAACCTGTCCGATATCTACAAGGTAGACTTTGAGATCATGCAGATCGAAGGCAAGCCTTTGTCGATATATTATTGATTTCAGTACTTTTTAAAAAGGAGCATTCTTATGAAGAAAATTTCTCGTCGTTCGTTTTTGACCGCTATGGCCGCTGTGAGTGCAGCGGGTGTTCTCGCCGCCTGCGGCGCTTCCTCCTCCACGGCAAGCTCCGTGGCATCCTCTGTGGCTGCATCCAGCGAAACCGCAGCCTCTTCGGAAGCTGCACCGGAATCTGTGACCATCAAGGCGTTCAACGGTGCAAAGGAGTTCGTGGACGTGGAAGTGCCCTTTGACCCGCAGCGCATTGCAATCCTCGAACTTGCTTCTCTGGACATTCTGGATGAACTGGGCGTTGGCGACCGTGTGGTCGGCACGGCATCCACCTCTCTGGACTATCTTCAGAGCTATGTCACCAATGACAGTATTGCGAACCTTGGCAACATCAAGGAAGCCGATATGGAAGCAGTCATGGCCTGTGAGCCGGACATCATCTTTATCGGCGGACGCCTGTCCAAATCCTATGATGCTCTGTGCGAGATCGCACCCGTTGTTTTCCTTTCGACCGACGCCGAAAAGGGTGTTGTGGAAAGCACCCGTGAAAACGCCATGACCATCGCTTCTATCTTTGGTCTGGAAGACCATGTGGAAGCTTTGATGGCGGATTTTGACAGCCGCATCGACGCCCTGAAAGCCTTTGCAGAGGGCAAGACTGCCATCGTTGGTATGACCACCAGCGGCAGCTTCAATGTTCTGGGCAACGATGGCCGCTGCTCCATCATCGGCAAGGAGATCGGCTTTGAGAACATCGGCGTAGATGCCAATATCGACACCTCGACCCACGGCAACGAGGCTTCCTTCGAGTTCATTGTGGACAAGAACCCCGACTACATCTTCGCCATGGACCGCGATGCAGCCATTGGCACCGATGGCGCACAGCTGGCACAGGAGATCCTGGAAAACGAGCTGGTCAAGAGCACGGATGCTTACAAGAACGGCCACGTCGTTTATCTGGCACACCCGAATGTCTGGTACACCGCAGAGGGCGGCATTCAGGCACTGAGCGAAATGCTGAGCGATCTGGAAAACGCACTGCTGTGATTTTTTCAAAATTCTTCTTGCAATTTTGAAAAAACTCCGGTATAATACCTTCCGTTAAGAATACAAAAAGCCGGCTTACAAAGCGTGAAATCCTGAGGGAAAGCTACCCCTCAACGATTTCACGCTTTTTTGTTTGCCCGAAAAAGGAGGACCTATGAACCCGAAAAACAAACTGGCGGAAATGCCCGTCCGCCCCCTGCTGTACACCATGGCGGTACCGCTGATGCTGTCGCTGCTCATCCAATCGCTGTATAACATCGTGGATAGCATTTTTGTGGCACGGCTGTCGGAAACGGCCCTGACCGCCGCCTCTCTTGTATATGCCATCCAGTTTTTGATGATCGCCATTGGTGTGGGCACCGCCGTTGGTCTGAACGCCCTGCTCTCCCGCAAGCTGGGGCAGAAAAAGCCGGAGGAAGCCTGCCGTGCCGCCACCACCGGGCTGTTTCTGATGCTGGGCACTTCGCTGGTGTTTACGCTGGTGGGGCTGCTGTTCTCGAACCGGATCGCTGCCGCCCTGACCAACGATCCCGAATTGCAGCAGCTCTGCCGGGAATACCTCTCGGTGAACCTCGTGTTCTGCTGGGGCATCTTTTTGCAGACCTACGGGCAGCGGCTTTTGCAGGCCGTGGGTGACACGGTGCTGTCTATGGTCTCCCTCATCATCGGCGCAGTGGTCAACATTATTCTCGACCCCATTATGATCTTCGGTCTGCTGGGCTGCCCGGCCATGGGCATCCGGGGCGCAGCCATTGCCACCGTCATCGGGCAGCTCATCGGCGCAGCGGCGGCGCTATGGTTCAATCGGGTCAAAAACCCGGTCATCCATGTCCGACTGAAGGGCTATCGCTTTTTGTGGCAGGATGTGGCCGACATCTACCGGGTGGGTCTGCCCACCATCGTGATGCAGGCCATTGGCAGCGTGATGACCTTTGCGGTCAACGGCATTCTGCTGGGGGTGTCCTCCACGGCGGTAGCGTTCTTCGGCATCTACTATAAGCTGCAAAACTTCCTGATGATGCCGGTGAATGGTCTGGGACAGGCAGCCATCCCGGTAGTAGGCTTCAACTACGGCAGTGGGCAGTCCGACCGGGTAAAGCAAGCATGGAAGGTGTTGCTGCCCACCGGCGTGGTGTTTGCCCTCTGCGGCACGGCGGTGTTTCTGCTGTTCCCGGCGCAGCTGCTGGGGCTGTTCTCTGCCAGTGACGAGATGCTGGCTTTCGGTGCGCCTGCCCTGCGCATCATCTCGGTGACCTTCCTGTTTGCGGTCATCACCATATTGTGCGGCTACTTTGCCTCCGGTCTTGGCAACGGCGTGGTCAATATGGTCGGCGGTGCCTTGCGGCAGCTGGTGGTGCTGGTGCCCTGCCTGTGGCTTCTCATCCGCACCATGGGCATCGAAAAAGCGTGGTTTGCGTTCTGGGTGTCCGAGGTGATCGCCTGCGCTTACAGTCTGTGGGCAACGAAAAAAGAACTGCGGAACAAGGGAAAATAAGGCAAAACAAAAACAGGGTGCGCCACCCGGACGCACCCTGCCAAGATCCACAGACGATTCGGTCAACCCCTTTTCCTGCAGAAGCTTCACGGTCTGTGCCATAAGCTACCGGGACATGGTAGCAGACGCTGATGGAGTATCGGGAATATCAGTGGCACCCGCCCCCACAGTGGGAGCCGCAGTTGTGGCCCTCGTCGTGGTCGTGGTGGGTGCAGTGGATGTCCGGGTCGAAGACCAGCTTTCCGGCCAGATAGTCGGCCACGGCGGCATCTGCGGCGCCGGAAAGGCCGCCGAACAGCTGGATGCCTGCCTGCATCAGTGCTACCTGCGCACCGGTGCCGATGCCGCCGCAGAGCACGACATCTGCGCCATGCTGTACGAGAAAGCCCGCCAGTGCGCCGTGGCCCTGACCATTCGTCGGGATGACCTCGGTGCGAAGGAGCTGGCCGTTTTCGGCCTCATAGAACTTGAACTGTGCGGAGCGGCCAAAGTGCTGAAACACCTGACCGTCTTCGAACGGGACTGCGATTTTCATGAGAACGTCTCCTTTACTGCTTGTTTTGTACAGCCTCCCGGATGCTCTTTGCCAGCTTTTTGGCGTCCAGAGGCTTGACGAGACGGCCATTCATACCGACCTGATGGCAGGACTGGGCGCACTCGTCGGAGGCCTGTGCCGTCATGGCGAGGATGGGAACGGTGGCGGCGTCGGGCCGGTCGAGAGCGCGGATAGCCCGGGACGCCTCGAAGCCGTTCATCACCGGCATCATCACATCCATGAGGATGGCCTGATACCCGCCCGGCGCACTGGCAGCAAAGCGCTCCACGGCTTCCCTGCCGTTCCATGCCTTGTCCACCGCTGCGCCCTGACTGGTGAGCTGGAACTCGGCCACTTCCATGTTGATGTCGTTGTCCTCCACCAGCAGGATGTGCATCCCGTCCAGCCGCCCGTTGTCGGTGGGCTTGAGCTGGGGCTTTGCGGCGGCGCTCTTGTCCAGCAGGAAGGGCAGCTGGAAGGTGAAGGCAGTCCCCTCCCCCAGCTGGCTCTCAGCAGAGATGCTGCCGCCCATCTGGCTGACCAGCTCCTTGACGATGGACATCCCGAGGCCGGTACCCCTGTACTGGGTGCGGGCGTCGGCGGACTCCTGGGTAAAGGGCTTGAACAGCTGGTTCTCCAGGAAATCCCGGCTCATGCCGATGCCGGTGTCCGTGATGCGGAACTCGTACCACACGGTGGTGCCGTCGCAGGAGAGCTCCCTGGCGTAGGTGTCGATGGACCCGCCGGGCTTATTGTACTTGATGGCGTTGCTGAACAGGTTCACCATGATCTGCCGCAGCTTGAGGGAGCTGCCCACGAGGGCGGTGTGCTGGACGTTCTCCCGGTGGCGGCGGTGGGTCAGGCCGTCCTTTTCTATCTGTGCCTCCACCAGCGACGAGACGTCGTGCAGCAGCACCTCGATGTCAAAGGGCTCCTGTTCTATCACCATCTGCCCGGCTTCCAGTTTGCTCATGTCCAGCACGTCGTTGACCAGTGCCAGAAGATGGTGAGCGGAGAGGTCTATTTTATCAAGGCAGCTGTCCACCTTCCGGGCATCGTCCCGGTTGGAGCGGAGGATGTCCAGCATACCGAGAATGCCGTTGATGGGGGTGCGGATGTCGTGGCTCATCCGGTTCATGAAGGCGGTCTTGGCTTTGCTGGCCGAGTCGGCTTCTTCAAAAGCTTCTTGCAGGCGCTGATTCTTGGCCTGCTCCTGTGCATGGAAGATGGAGGTATCCCGGAAGAGGATGATCCCGTGGATGACCGGCATCTCCCGCCCGGAGGCCGCATCAAAGACGGTATCCTGCGCCATGAGGACGGTCTTCTGGAGCCAGACCGGCTCGCCGCAGGAGGTCTGCTCCCGGTACTCCACTGTCACGTGCTTGAAGCCCGAGTGGAAGCGCTCCAGCAGTTTTGACGCCGTGTCCACGATGCGGTAGTTTTCCAGCGTCTCAGGAGTGACGAAGTGACGGCGCTGGGCGCAGTAGTCGTCGTAGGAGCAGGGCAGCGTCATCTGTAGATCGAACTGCCGCAGCGCGGTAGTCCGGTAGAAGATCTGCTCGAGCTGGCCGTGGGTCAGGTCCACAGTGAACAGGGCGTCGTTTGCGTCGATGAGGGCATCCACATAGTTGTCGTTTTCCAGCAGGGAGTGCTTCATCTGCTCGTAATACTGGGTCAGGGGCTGGCGCTCGTCGAAGGCGGTGCTCTTGTCCCGGAAATACTCGAAGCCCACGAGGAAGTGGTGCAGCCGCCCATGGAGGTCGGCGTCGCAGAACAGGAGGGTCAGCCGCCCGCGCTGGGTCACGCCGTCGGTCTCAAAATCCAGCTCAAGCTCCTGCTTGGGGTGCTCAGCACTGAGGGCAGCAGACAGCGTGCTCAGCTGCAACGCTTCCCGCATTGTCTTGCGGGTGGCGGAGGCGGCGTACTCGTCCACGATCTGCTCCACTGCACCCGAATAGCTGCCGTTGTCAGCAAGGAAGAAGCCCGCTGAGGTGCGCAGGACGCGGTACTGGTCCAGCAGGGCGTCGCAGTAGAGGCAGTTCGAGAACTGATACCCATGGGCGTTGACCCAATGCAGAAGCTGCTGGTTCTGCAGTTTCCGGGCCTCGGCCTCCTCGCGATTTGCACGGTTTTTGTCCACATACATATTCTTGTCGGCGTGGCGGAACAGCTCCCGCAGGGTGCTGCCCTCGAAGTCGCTGGCGATGGCGCAGCCTGCCGCATAGCTCAGGGGCATCTCGGGGTGCTGGCGGGAATACTCTGCCGTTTGTGCCCGGATGCTGTGCAGCACATCCTGTGCGCCGTCCCAGTCCACGCCGTAGAGGATAGCGATGAACTCGTCGCCGCCGTCGCGGCCCACGAAGTGCTGGGATGGCACGGCCAGACGCAGCTGTTCGGCAAAGGAGCGGATGTACTCGTCGCCCTTGTCGTGGCCGAGGTTATTGTTGACGGTGCGCAGGTTGTTGAGGTCAAAGACGCAGAGCGCCGTGTTCCCGTCCGGCGGGTCGGGCGCGTCCAGGAGCTCTTCGCACTTGTTCTTGTTGGGCAGGCCGGTGGCCTCATCGAGGTAGACTTTGCGCTGCAGAATGCGGTTCATGGCCGCGTACCGCAGGGCCTTGAAGATCTGATAACCGAACAAAAGCAGCAGCCCCACGATGTCCGCGAGGACGACTTTTTCCAGAAAGTCGAGGCCCGTGGCCCGCTTCTGGGAGTAGACCTCGGCCAGATTGGTGGCCTCGTCGCAGGTCTGGAAGAAATGCTCGCTCTTGGCGATGATGGCTGTCTCGGTGTAGCCGCGCTGACGGACAAGGATGAGCTCGTTTCTCAGGTCGTCGAATTCGCTGGAAAGAGCGGTCATCTTGGCCTGAAAATCCGCGTCGCCCAGCCGCACCAGGTCCAGCTCGCTGCTGCCGAAGCGGAGGCCTTCGATGTAGGAGGCCACATCGCCGAGGAGATCATCTTCCGGCGTGCCGGAAATTTCGAGCTTGACGATGCGCTGGGTCTTGCCGCGCACGAGGCCGGCGTAGTTGACGACGCGGGCCGTACCCTGTATCTTGCCCACCAGCACGAGGGCAGCGAAAAACAGGCTGATCAGGATGGCTGTGAGAAGGACGGTGAAAAGCTGGATGATATGCCCGAACCGGGAAGAATCATTCTTCATGATGCAAACTCCATTCATAGCGCAGGAAATCAGTCGTTTCCCCACTATTATAATGTATTTCAGAGAGCGCTTCAAGTTTGGAAACGGCTGAGAGATCAAGCCGAGTTATGACGGGGTTATTGATATTTGTACGATGATATGCTGAAATTTCACAAGTGGTGCGGGTCTGCTGCGGCTCATAGTTCTCCGCCTTCGAGCTTTCTGCGCACCTCGTGGAGCGAAGCACACTCGCAGGTATAGATCCTGCGCATCTCGTCGGTGGCGGGCGAGAGGTCGGGGACCATCACGGTGACAAAGCCCCCTGCCGCGCCGGCCCGGACGCCGTTGTAGCTGTCCTCGAGCACCATCGTCTTTGCAGGCTCGGTGCCGAGTTTCTGCGCCGCCAGCAGGAAGATGTCCGGCGCGGGCTTGGAGCGGGTCAGGTGCTCGCCCGAGATGACGGCCTTGAAGTAATGGCCGAGGCCCCAGTGTTCCAGATGTCCCTCGATGACGGCCATGGGGCTGGAAGACGCCACCGCCATGGGGATGTGATGTTCGTCCAGCCAGGCCAGAAGCTCGTCGAGGCCGGGCATTTTGGGGACAGGCTTGTTGAAGGCTTCATAGGCCAGCCGGTACAGCTCCTCCACGATGCCCATAGCGGGGCAGTCCTCGCCGTAGAAGCGCCGCAGCACATCGCAGCTGCCGGCCTTGGTGGTGCCGCGGGCAGCCTGCGAGAGGCCATCCTTGTAGGGCAGGCCGAATTTTGCCAGTGCCGGCTCCCAGCAGATGTTCCAGATGCGCTCGGTGTCGAACATCAGCCCGTCCATATCAAAAATAACACCCTGTATCATAACGCAAGCTCCTTTTGGCGAAAAATCTACATACATACTCTATTGTACCATGTTTTTCCGCTTTTGAACACCGATAAGGTCATAATTTGTGGCAACTTGACTGCCCCAAAGATGAAACATTTTTCGGTTGCTTGCAAATCCGTTTCACGGCATTATAATAGAAAACAACATTCGGCATATTTGGCGCAGGGCGTGCAGCCCGCGCGGCGCTGTGTGAGATCAGAAAAGAGGGAAATTTATCATGTTGGACATCAAGATCACTCGTACTACCTGCCCGAAGGAAAAGCCGCAGGACGAGTCTAAGCTGGGTTTTGGCAAGAAGTTCACCGACCATATGTTCGTTATGGACTACACCGAGGGCGAGGGCTGGCATGACGCCCGCATCGTCCCCTACGCACCCTTCCAGCTGGACCCTGCTACGGTTGTGTTCCACTATGCACAGGAGATCTTCGAGGGCATGAAGGCTTACCGCACTGCAGATGACACCATCCAGCTGTTCCGCCCCGATTGCAACGCAAAGCGTATGCAGGACTCTGCTGACCGTCTGTGCATCCCCAAGATCCCTGTTGAGGATTACATCCAGGCCGTCGAGGCTCTGGTGGATGTGGACCGTGACTGGGTGCCTCACTCTGACGGCGCTTCCCTGTACATCCGTCCCTTCGTGTTCGCAAACGATGTGGGTCTGGGCGTCCACGCTTCCAAGCACTACATCTTCTGCATCATCTGCGCTCCGTCGGGCGCTTACTACGCCGAGGGCATCAACCCCGTGCGCATCTACGTCGAAGACGAGTACATCCGTGCCGCTCCCGGTCTGACCGGCTTCACCAAGTGCGGCGGCAACTACGCTGCTTCCATCAAGGCCGGTGAGCTGGCCGAGGAGCAGGGCTACGCACAGGTGCTGTGGCTGGACGGCGTCGAGAAGAAGTACGTCGAGGAAGTCGGCAGCATGAACATCATGTTCAAGATCGACGGCAAGGTCTACACCGCTGCAACCGTCGGCACCGTTCTGCCCGGCGTTACCCGCCGCAGCTGCATCGAGCTGCTGAAGGATTGGGGCTATGATGTCATCGAGGGCAAGCTGGCCATTGCGGACATCATGCAGGCCGCCCGCGAGGGCAAGCTGGAGGAGGTCTTCGGCACTGGTACCGCCGCAGTCGTCTCCCCTGTCAAGGAGCTGGTCTGGAAGGGCGAGCATGCCTACATTGGCGATGGCAAGATCGGCCCTGTGACCCAGAAGCTGTACGATACCATGACCGGGATGCAGTGGGGCAAGATCCCCGATACCAAGGGTTGGATCGTTCCGGTTGAGAAAAAGTACTGATCCTTCCCGCGCTTCTCTTTGTTCAGAATTTTTGCAAACGCCGCCGGGTGGGAATACCGCCGGGCGGCGTTTGCCGTATCATGGTTTTGTTCCCCGATTGCTTTTCCGCCTGCACAGTGCTAGACTATGTGCAGAAAAACAGAAACGAGAGGGAACTGGAATATGGTCAAAAAATGGAGCGTCAGCTATCCTGCGGTGAACGGTGTGGAGCAGCGCCGGGTGTATGTCTACCTGCCCACCATGTACGAAGCCGACCCGGAGCGCCGGTATCCGGTGCTGTATATGTTCGACGGCCAGAATGTGTTCTTTGATGCGGATGCCACCTACGGCAAGAGCTGGGGCGTGGCGGATTATCTGGACTACACCGATACCCCGCTCATCGTGGCGGCAGTGGAGTGCAATGCAGGCCCCAACAACGAGCGCCTTGTGGAGTATTCGCCCTACCGCTTCGATGACCCGACCTATGGCCACTTTGACGGCAAGGGGCAGGCGACCATGAGCTGGTTCATCCACCGGTTCAAGCCCTTCATTGACCACAATTTCCGCACCCTGCCGGACCGGGAGCACACGTTCATCGGCGGCAGTTCCATGGGCGGCCTGATGAGCCTGTACGCCCTGCTGCAGTATAACGATACCTTCAGCCGCGCGGCAGCCCTGTCGCCGTCGATCTGGGTGTCTCCTGAAAAGCTCAGCGGTCTGGTGGGCCGCGCAAAGCTGGAGCCCGGCACGGTGCTCTACATGGACTACGGTTCCCAGGAGATGGGCAGCCACGAGGGAATGCGCAGGGAATTTGCCGAGATGTGCAGCAAGATCATGGTCCGGGGCATCCACCTGACCAGCCGCCTGGTGCCCGGCGGCACCCACAGCGAAGCCAGCTGGGAAAAGCAGCTGCCGTTCGTGTTCCATACTTTGATGTACGAGTTGGACTGAACCTCTCCGTCATCCCTTCGGGATGCCTCCTCTCCTGATAGGAGAGCAAAGCGGAGCGCCGGAGAGGTTTTTATATAGAGGAGGGAAATTACATGGAAACACAATACTTCAAGGATTACAGCCCCGCACTGGGCCGGGAGATGGAGTGCAAGGTCTACGGCCATGCAGGCCGCCCCATGCTCTTTATCCCCTGTCAGGATGGCCGTTTCTTCGACTTTGAGGACTTCCACATGGCCGGTACGCTGGCTCCGTGGATCGAATCCGGGCAGATCATGGTCATCTCCATCGACACCATCGATCAGGAGACCTGGTCCGACACCAACGGCGACCCCTACTGGCGGATCCGCCGCTATGAGCAGTGGATCCGCTACATCGTGGAGGAAGTCGTGCCCAAGATCCAGTATATCGCCAAGGAGCGCAACGGCTGGGACGGCCTCCCCGGCGTGATCGCCTTTGGCTGCAGTCTGGGCGCGACCCATGCCGTCAACCTCTACCTGCGGTTCCCCTATCTTTTCGATGGTTGTCTGGCCCTCAGCGGCATCTACACCGCAAAATACGGCTTTGGCGATTACATGGACGAGGTGGTCTACCAGAACTCCCCCGTGGACTATATGGCCAACTTCCCCACCGATCACCCCTATATGGACCTCTACCGCAGCAGGAAGGCGGTCATCTGCTGCGGTCAGGGCGCTTGGGAACAGCCCGATACCACCCGGCAGCTCAAGCAGATCTTTGAGCAGAAAGGCATCCCTGTCTGGGTGGACCTGTGGGGCTATGATGTCAAGCACGACTGGGATTGGTGGTATCAGCAGGTCGTGTATTATATGCCTTATATTCTAGGATAAAAGAGGAATCATCAAGCTATGCAGAACTTTATCTTTATCTCCCCCAATTTCCCCACCAACTACTGGCAGTTCTGCCGGGAACTGAAAAACGACGGCATGAACGTGCTGGGCATCGGTGACCAGCCCTATGATGAGCTGAAGCCGGAGCTGAAGGACAGCCTGAACGAATACTACAAGGTCGGCAGTCTGGAGAACTACGACGAAGTCTACCGTGCGGTGGCGTTCTTCGCCTTCAAGTATGGCCGCATCGATTGGCTGGAATCCAACAACGAGTACTGGCTGGAGCGGGATGCGGCCCTGCGCACGGACTTCAACATCAGGTCCGGCTTCCGGACTGAGGATATGCCCCGCATCAAGTACAAGAGCAAGATGAAGGAGTATTACCAGAAGGCCGGCATCGCCACCGCCCGTTACCACATGGTGGACGACCTGGAAAGCTGCAGGAAGTTCATCGACGAGGTGGGCTATCCGGTGGTGGTCAAGCCGGACAACGGTGTGGGTGCCTCCGATACCCATAAGCTGTCCAGCGATGAGGAGCTGAAGCGCTTCCTGCTCTACAAGAGCACCTATCACCCCGACCTCTCCTACATCATGGAGGAGTTCGTCCACGCCGAGGTCAACAGCTACGATGCTATCATCGACGGCAGCGGCAACCCCATCTTTGAGGCGGGCAACGTCAGCCCGGTGTCCATCATGGACATCGTCAACGACAACGATAACTCCATCTACTATATCATCAAGGACCTGCCCGAGGATACCCGCGCCGCCGGACGTGCCGCCGTCAGGAGCTTTGGCGTGAAGAGCCGGTTCGTCCACTTTGAGTTCTTCCGCATGACCGAGGATCAGGTCGGCATGGGCAAAAAGGGCCAGCTCGTGGCGCTGGAGGTCAATATGCGCCCCTGCGGCGGCTTTACCCCGGATATGATCAACTTTGCCCGCTCCACCAACGTGTACAAGATCTGGGCGGATATGATCGCCTTCGGCGGCACGGATATGCCGGTGGGTGAGCACTACTACTGCCCCTTTGCGGGCCGCCGCGATGGCAAGAACTTTGTGTACAGCCATGAGCAGATCATGCAGAAGTACCAAAAGAATATGCGGATGGTGGACCGCATCCCCGAGGCTCTGTCCGGTGCCATGGGCAACCAGATGTACGTTGCAACCTTCTTCACCCGCGAGGAGATGGAGCAGTTCTACTCCGATGTGTTGGCTGTGAACGACCCTGTCAACGCCAAGGTGCAGAAGGAGCTGGCCGAGGTGCTGGCACTGGGCGAGCCCACCACCACCGCCCTCACCGAAAAGCCGAACCTCTCCCCCGCCGTGAAGCCCACCACGGCTGTGACCAAGACGCGCAGCCGGAAAAAGTAAGTGCATAGAATTTAGCTTGAACCAGGAGCTGCCGGACATTTCTCTGCCCGGCGGCTTTTTGCTGCACTTTTTTCACGGTGCACAAAAAACAATACGCTTTTTTGGGTATCGTGCGAATAGACACAGCAAAGAACCTTTGGTATTATAAATTTGTAAAAACAAGACGTTACTCCTCGGAGGCGCTACTTGCATCGAATTCCCTTTCTAAAACAAGGGGAGTAGTGTGAGCTGCTGCATTCGGGGTTTTTCTTTTTGTCCGAAAATTCGATGCAGGGAGTAGAACGGTATGAAAATCATCCGACAGATCAACAACAATGCCGCCTTGGCACTGGACGGAAACGGTAAGGAGCTGGTGGTGCTGGGCCGGGGGGTCGGGTTCCCCAAAATGCCTTACGAGCTGACGGATCTTTCCCGCATCGAGCGAACGTTTTACGACGTGAACCCCAAATATTTTGGCATGGCGGCCGATCTGCCCCGCCCGCTGGTGCTGGCCTGCGCCGAGATCACGGAGCGGGCTGAGATCGAGCTGGACTGTGCGCTGAACCCAAACCTGCCCTTTACCCTGGCCGACCACCTGAACTTTGCGGCGGAGCGGCTGCGCAAGGGCATCGAGATCTCGACCCCGCTGGCTTACGATGTGCGCCACCTGTACCCCAAGGAGACAGAGCTGGCCAAACAGGCACGGGAGCTGCTGGCGCGGGAAGCCGGGCTGAAGCTGCCAGACAGCGAGGTGGTGAACATTGCCCTCCACCTCATCAACGCCGAGGCGGAAGCGAGCGATATGCACTCCATGATGATGACGCTCAAGGCCCTTTCGGACGTGGACGGCATCGTGGAGAAACAGCTTGCTATTACGCTCAACAAAGAGAGCTTTTCGTATTCCCGGTTTTCCATGCATCTGCGCTACCTCATCCAGCGGCTTGCCTCCGGCAGGCAGGTGGAGGAGCGGATCAGCGGGATGCTGGCCCAGATGCGGCGGGAGTACCCGCAGGTGTATCAGTGTGCCCGCGCTATCGCGGACTATTTCCAGGCCACTTGGAATTGGCAGTGCAACGATGAGGAGATCGTGTACCTCATGCTGCACATCACCCGCCTGCAGGAGAAGAACGAGGCCTGAACCGGCCCGCTTCCCTGCCCACCTTTTTGCATGAATCCACCCAATGGCGCGCGTTGGGCGGTTCAGAAGATATTGACCGAGAGGGAGGTCCTCTGCCATGGATCGTAAACAGTTCCTGGAGCAGCTGGCTGCTCCGGCCGGCGGAAAAGAAAACATAGGCCTGTGTGATTTCCGCAGCGGCTGTCTGTCCGTTACCGTAAAGGACCGCAGTGTGATCGACCTCAACGCGATCCGCGGGCTGCCCGGTGTGGCTGACGCAGAGCTTCTGCGCAGCAGGCTCCGGATCACCCTGGATCAAACCATCATGGAGGAATTGCAAATGGCAAAAAAAGAAGATTACGGCGCATTGGCAAAACAGATCCTCAGCCTGGTGGGCGGTGCCGAGAATGTGAGCAACGCCACCCATTGTGCCACCCGTCTGCGCTTTAACCTGAAAGATGAATCAAAAGCCGATACCGATGCCATCAAGGGCCTGGCCGGTGTTGTGGGCGTTGCCCAGGCAAACGGCCAGTATCAGGTGATTATTGGTGCCGAGGTCACGCAGGTGTACGAGAAGCTCAGCGGGATGCTGGGCACCGCCCCTGCCGCCGCAGCCCCCGCGCCCAAGGGCAAGTGGTACGACCGTGTCATCGACACCCTGACCGGCATCTTTACCCCCATCCTGCCCCCGCTGACCGCAGCAGGCATGATCAAGGCCGTGCTGGCCATCTTGGTGGCGTTCAAGCTGGTCAGCAATACGTCCAGTACCTACCAGGTCATCAACTTCATGGGCGATGCCACGTTCTATTTCCTGCCCATCCTGCTGGCTAACTCGGCGGCGAAAAAGCTGGGCTGCAACCCCTACCTGGCCATGATGCTGGGTGGCATCCTGATCCACCCCAGCTTTGTGAACCTGGTGGCTGCCTCCAAGGAAAGCGGCGAGGCCATCACCATCTTCATGCTGCCCATCTATAACGCCTCCTATTCTTCGTCCGTGATCCCCATCATCCTGGGCGTGCTGCTGATGTCCAAGGTGGAGCCCTGGGCTACCCGCATCTCCCCCAAAGCCATCCGCTTCTTTACCGCTCCGCTGCTGACCATGTTCATCTGCGGCATTGCCACCCTGTGTGTGCTGGGCCCGGTGGGCTATGTGGTCTCCAACGCCCTGGCCGCTGTGATCAATGGCCTGAGCACCCTGGCACCCTGGCTGGTGCCCACCATCGTCGGCGTGTTCCTGCCGTTTCTGGTCATGACAGGTACCCACCACGCCCTGACCCCCATTGGCATCAACAACCGTATGACCATCGGCTTTGACACCATCATCTATCCGGGCCAGCTGGCCTCCAACGTGGCACAGGGCGCTGCTGCTCTGGCCGTTTCCATCAAGACCAAGGACCCCGAACTCAAGCAGCTGACCTCCGCCACCGGTATCACCGCCGTCTGCGGCATCACCGAGCCGGTCCTGTTCGGCGTTACCATGAAGATCCGCACCAACATGATCGCAGCCATGGCTGGCGGCGGCGTGGGCGGCTTCTTTATGGGCCTGATGAATACCAAGAACTACTCCGGCGGCTCTCCCGGTCTGCTGACCCTGCCCAGCTACATTGGACTGGATACCCCCATGTCCAACTTCTACTATGCCTGCGCCGGTGCAGCCATTGCCTTTGTGGTGGCCTTTATCGTCTCGTTCGTCCTGTTCCGTGACGAGAAAAAGAGCTGATCCCCGGACGCTGCAACATTAGGGAGGAACCTGCATGTATTTCCCGAAAAATTTCCTCTGGGGCGGCGCAACGGCCGCAAACCAGTGTGAGGGTGCCTATCTGGAAGATGGCAAGGGCCTGTCCATCCAGGATGTGCTGCCCAAGGGCTTCAAGGTCATCACCGAGGAGCCGACCCCCGACAACCTCAAGCTGAAAGGCATTGATTACTACCACCGCTACAAAGAGGACATCAAGCTCTTTGCGGGCATGGGGTTCAAGGTCTACCGCTTTTCCATTGCGTGGAGCCGCATTTTCCCCACCGGCGAGGAAGCACAGCCCAACGAGGCGGGCCTGAAGTTCTACGATGATGTCATTGACGAGTGCCACAAGTACGGCATCGAGCCGCTCATCACCATTTCCCACTACGAAACGCCCCTGGCCCTGGCCCGCAAGTACAACGGCTGGAGCAACCGCATCATGATCGACCTGTATCTGAAATACTGCCAGGTCCTGTTTGAGCGGTACAAGGGCAAGGTGAAGTACTGGATCACGTTCAACGAGATCAACTCCATTTTGCACCAGCCCTTTGTCAGCGGTGCCATCCTGACCCCCAAGGCCCAGTTGAGCAACCAGCAGCTGTATCAGGCCATCCACTACGAGCTGGTGGCCAGCGCCAAGGCTGTGCAGCTGGCCCACAGCATCGACCCGGAGTACAAGGTGGGCAGCATGATCCTGGCCGTTACCATCTACCCGCTCACCCCGAACCCCGATGACATCATCGAGGTGATGGAGCTGGACAACGAGGTGTACCTGTTCTCGGACGTGCAGGCCCTGGGGGCCTATCCCTACTACGCCAAGCGCGTGTTTGAGGAAAAGGGCGTGCAACTGGAGATCAGCGATGAGGACCGCGAAGCCCTGACCCACACTGTGGACTTTGTTTCGTTCAGTTACTATTCCAGCAACTGCGCCGCCGCCGACCACTCGCTGGGCGAGCCCACCGGCAGCAACATGGTCCCCACCCTCAAGCGCAATCCGTATTCCAAGGTCAGCGAGTGGGGTTGGCAGATCGACCCCAAGGGCCTGCGCTACACCCTGAACCGGCTGTACAGCCGCTACCACAAGCCCCTGTTCATTGCCGAAAACGGCCTGGGTGCCAACGACACCCTGGTGCCGGACGGCCACGGTAGCTTTACGGTGGAGGATGATTACCGCATCCGCTACATGAACGACCACCTGGTGCAGGTCAGCGAAGCGCTGCACGACGGCGTGGACGTGATGGGCTATACCAGCTGGGGCTGCATTGACCTGATCTCCTGCTCCACGGCGGAGATCAAAAAGCGCTACGGTATGATCTATGTGGACCTGAACAGCGACGGCTCCGGTACGCTGGAACGTTACAAGAAAAAGAGCTACGAGTGGTACCGCCGCGTGATCGAATCCAACGGCGAAAACCTGGAGCTCGACCCGGAGAAACCCATCGTCCTGTAACACACGCTTCTCATAAGGTGCCCTGAAACGGCACTTCCTCCTTTCAGACCCGCTGTGTGGCGTATGCTGCCCGGCGGGTCTTTGTTGTGCACAAAAATTTGTCCCCTGCTTCAGAATGTGATATACTGTTCCCAAAGAAAGAGAACGAGGTATTGCTGTTATGAAAATTCCTGCAAACGGATTTACCCACGCCGGCAAGTTCCATGCGGACGACGTATTTGCAACGGCGCTGCTGCAGATCATCCGGCCGGACATCAGGATCACCCGCGGCTTTGTGGTACCGGACGATTTCGACGGCATCGTGTATGATATCGGCTTTGGCATGTTCGATCACCATCAGGAGCCCCGAGAGTACCGCGCCAACGGCATCCCCTATGCGGCCTTCGGCCTGCTGTGGCGGGTGCTGGGCCCGGGGCTGGTGGGGGAGCGTCAGGCCCGGCTCATCGATGAAAACTTTATCCAGCCCCTTGATCTGAACGATAACACCGGCGAGCAGAACAGCCTGTGCGATGCCATCGGCTTCTTCAACCCGGTGTGGGATTCCAAGGAGGATCAGGACACCTGCTTCTTCAAGGCGGTGGCTGTGGCAAAGCAGATCCTGGAAAACCAGATCGAGAGCGCGAACGCCGTGAACCGCGCCGACGAGAAAGTGCAGCAGGCCTATAAGAATTCCCGGGACGGCATCGTGATCCTGCCCTGCTACCTGCCCTGGAAGAATGGCCTGTACAAGACCGATGCCCTTTTCGTCATCTACCCCAGCCAGCGCGGCGGGTGGAGCGCCCAGTGCGTGACCGACCACAAGACCAAAAAGCCGAAGCTGCCTTTCCCCCAGAGCTGGGCGGGCCAGCCGCAGGAGATCATTGAGCAGAAGAGCGGCATCGAGGGCATCAGCTTCTGCCACGCCAGCCGCTTCCTCATCACCGCAAAGGATAAGGAGACGGCGCTGGCCGCCTGCCGTCAGGTGCTGAAAAACAACGGGAGACTGTGATATGAGCGGGGAAGCGGAGAAGACGGAGCGGGCCTATGTCTATATGGTGCGCTGCGCAGGCGGCCAGCTCTACACGGGCTGGACAAATGACCCGGCCAGCCGCCTGCACGCCCACAAGAGCGGGAAGGGGGCCAAGTGCACCCGCGCGCTGGGGGCACAGCGGTTCGCGTATCTGGAACGGTGCACAGACAAATCTGCCGCACTGCGCCGGGAAGCAGCCCTGAAAAAGCTGACCAAGGCGCAGAAGGAAACCCTGTGCGCCGAATGGGCTGAGAAGAACCTGCCCCGGCTCTCGCTGGCCACCCGGGCCGATGCGGCGGAGATCCTGAACATCTACAACTGGTATGTCCTGCACCATACGGCAACCTTTCAGGTAACGCCCTCTTCCCTGCCGGAGTATGAGGACTGGGTGGACAGCACCCGTGCGCTGATCCCTCTGCTGCTGGCCCGGGATAGGGACGGTAAGCTGCTGGGCTATGCCTGTGCCCACCGCTACCACCCCCGTGAGGCCTACGACTGGGCTGTGGAGAGCACCATCTACTGTGCCCCCGATGCCCGAGGCTTTGGTGTGGGGGATACCCTCTACCGCGCCCTGCTGGATATTCTGGACGAGATGGGTTACTGGAATGTCTACGCCCTTGTGGCGGACCCCAACCCCGCCAGTGAGCGTATCCATGCCCGCCTGGGCTTCACCTGCGTGGGCCGTGAGCCCCACACTGCCTATAAGTTCGGCTGGCTGGGCCTGTCCACCTGGTGGCTGCCCCTGCGCAGGGGCAATGAAAAGCCGGAGCCCACCCACCCGCTGACACAGGAACAGGTGGAGGAGATCCTGGGAAGATATCAAGCATAAAGAAAGCGTCCTTCGGGGCGCTTTTTTGCATTTCATATATACATTTTAACTGCATAAAATTTGAATATAAACAAATAATACTGCATAAACATACAAAGTGTAACAAATCCTGCCGCAAATGCGCGGCATGTTTGGCAGTTTTCGGCATTGACGGAAAAGCCGCGCTGTGTATAATAAAAGCATCAACCACGAATCAAAGACAGAGGATGCGAAGGGAAAGTGCGCATCAGGATACAAAAGTGTATTTTTATTAAAAGGAGCGCGTTTATTATGAAAAAGGAAAACATCAAAAAAGTCGTGCTGGCCTACTCCGGTGGTCTGGATACCTCCATCATCATTCCCTGGCTGAAGGAAAACTACAACAACTGCGAAGTCGTCGCCGTTTCCGGTGACGTGGGCCAGGGCACCGAGCTGGACGGCCTGGAGGAAAAGGCCAAGGCTACTGGCGCTTCCAAGCTGTACGTTCTGGATCTGAAGAAGGACTTTGTGGAGAACTACATCTTCCCCACCCTGAAGTTCGGTGCAAAGTACGAGGACTACCTGCTGGGCACCAGCTTTGCACGCCCCTGCATTGCAAAGGCTCTGGCCGATATTGCCATCAAGGAAGGCGCAGATGCCATCTGCCACGGCTGCACCGGCAAGGGCAACGATCAGGTGCGTTTTG
>OLPG01001189.1_pt1 | contig 22647 bp, 20 predicted proteins | sample 1672311 | NCBI WGS metagenome assembly OLPG01 (sample SAMEA3136670, study PRJEB25190) | human gut metagenome | biome: human gut; feature: human-associated habitat; material: faeces | place: Austria | collected 2013 | reverse complement strand
AAACCGTTGTGCTTCTTGCAAGACGTGCACGATGAGAGTGAAATACTATTGTGCATTTTGCATAATAAGATTGTCGAAAAGCGTGGCTTTCGACTAAAGCAATCAAACAGGAGATAGGCCATTATGGGATACGGCGCAATGGCTTTATCTGAGGGAGGTAGGTCATGGGTGTTTCGCTGAACATCATTAAGCGCGAACTTGAGGCTATGGGGAACGTCTCAATCTCGTCTGACGGGAGTCTTAATTTTGAAAATGCCCGTCTTTATCTGGGGGAATCGTCGATTGCGGGGGACGATATCCTCTACGTTTGCTCGACGAGCGAAGACTGCGAAAGCGTCCGAGGCTACGGCCGCCACGCAGCTTTCGTGGACCATCACGCGACCAAGCCCGACCAGACCGCCGTGCTTTCCGTCACGGGGGGAGAGGGAACGCTCCAGGTACTCAACGCGTTGCTCGAAATCTTCTATCGATTCGGGATGTGGGAGCGCGATATGGACGCGGTGCTCGGCCGCGGCGGCGGGCTTCAAGAGCTTATGGATGTGAGCGAGAAGATGCTGCGCAACAACGTCGTCGTAGTGGATCCGGCTCTCAAGCTTTTGGCCTACACCAAGGGGACTCCCTGTGACGATCCGATTACGATGGAGCTGATCGGGCATGGCTACCATACCGAGGAGAACATCCGGAAATTCCAGCTGCACAAGCGCTTCAAGCCATGGGCGAAAGAGGACGGCTTCATCGTCAACGATACGCTCTCCATCTGCAAATACGTCACGGTCGTGAGGTCGTTCAAAACCAAGACGAGCTTCAGCCTCATCGTCGTCATGATGTGCAACAAGCTTTCCCCCTGCGACTATCTCTACGACACGTTCGACCTTTTCCTCTCGAGAGTCAAACGCATTGCCGAGCGCGAATACCCGGAAGACAAACCCTCGGGTAACGCGGTCGACACGTTCCTTCATGATCTGCTTTTGGGCCGCGAGGGCAACGAGGCTATCATTCGCGAGCGATGTAAGCTCGTAGGTATTCCACCAGAAGCGCGGTTTTGCCTTTTCACGATTCCCGTTACCGAGGATATGTCTCCCTCGCGGCTTCTTTCCGACCTGGTCACGATGGTGGCACCGGCGAAAGTTGTCCTTTTCGACGGCTGCGTCACGGTGCTGTGCTTCAACTGCCTCTCTCCGCAGTGCGCGCTGCATTGCGAGGTCGGTTCGTGCCCAAGGGGGCATAAATCCATCTCATCGCGCATCAACGAGCTCATGGAGAAAATGGACCTTATCTGCGGACGCAGCTCCAAATTCACGAATCTCGCTAAGGCTTCCATTGCCTATCGACAGGCGCGCGAGGCTGCACGGCTTGGGGCGAAGGCCAAGCCGGGCGCTCATAAGCTGCCGATTTCGTTCAACTGGAACCGTATCTTCTCGTTCGATCGAGCCCAAATCGCCTTTATCGCCGACAAAATGGGAGATGACCTGCCGCTTTTGAATTCAACCTACGCGAGCGTCGTCGTTCGTTCTATCGCGAAAGACGACGCCGAGCGGGGCACTGACAACTATCAGTTCCTCTACGAGTACCTCATGTGCGAACGCCGCGCGAACATCGTTGCCGAGAAGCTTCATATGCATCGCAACAACGTGAAGTACCGCATCGACCGTATCGAGGGTGCGTACGGTATCGACACGTCCGATCCCGCTCTTCGCTTCGCGCTGCTCTTTGCGTACCGTTTCGACGACATCGAGATTATGCAAAATGCACAATAGAATTTATCGAAGACGGTGATTCCAGCCCCATGATTTACGCTGCGGCGCGGCGTATTCTTCTCGATGTCAGCACGGCACGGGAGAGAGTGCCGCAGAACAGGGGAAAGGATAGTCATCATGGCCATCAAAAAACATGAGGAAATTCGTCTCAACGTGAAGCCGATTTTCTTGACGCTGTATCACGAGTACGTGTTCGAGGGACCGTGCCGCTTCGGTGAGGGCATCCAGCTTGAGAAGGAATTCGACCTCCACATGGCCGCCGAGAAGTTCAAGGGTTGGTATGCTCAGCTCCAGGCTGCTATGCCGGAGAACGTCGTCAACCTGCTCGAGCCCGTCAAAGTCGAGCGCGACGAGAACTTCCTCACCAAAGACGAGATGATCGACAAGCTTGCCGAGGGAAGCGAAGAAGTCGACCTGTACTTCATCGGGTATGCGAGCCGCCCCTACGATTTGGCTCTCGAGTTTGCTCAGCGCGTCGGCAAGCCCTGCGCCATCACCCAGGCATGCTGCGCCTCCGCTATCACGTCCGCCGAGTTCCTTGCCCGCGGCCTTGAGTTCTACTCCTTCGAGGATTGGGAGGATGCTACCGAGTACATGACCGTCCTGCGTGCTCGCAAGGTCATGAAGGACTCGAAGATCCTCGCCGCGACCCGCATGACGAGCACCGTCTCGGTGAGCGCGCCCGACTCGATCATCGACCCCGAGAAGATCACCGAGCGCTTCGGCACCCGCATCCGTTACGTCTCCGCTCATGAGCTGCTTGACCAGATTTCCTACGACGACCCGATGGAGAACTACTGCACGCCGGGTCGCAAGGGCTTAAACCTCACCGCCGAGGACGAGAAGATCATCGACAAGGAAACCGACGAGCTCATCGCAGGCGCCGAAGAGTGCGAGATGACGCGCGAGATGGTCAAGAAGTCCGTCGAAGCCAACTACGGCATCCAGAAGTTCCTCGACGCCTACGAGTGCAACTGCTTCACTGCTCCGTGCCCCGATCTGTGCGCGACGCGCCGCCTGAACCAGAAGCAGTTCACGATGTGCCTGAACCACTCGCTCAACAACGAGCAGGGCATCCCGTCCGCATGCGAGTACGATCTGGGCGCCGTCGTCTCCAAGCTGATGCTGCAGGCCATCGGCCGCCGTCCGTCCTACATGGGCAATTGCTTCACGAGCCCGGTGCGTCATGGCGTCCGCGCTCAGCTGCCCAAGGCACTGTTCTTCACGCCCGAGCATGTTGACCAGAAGATGGAAGAGCTCGGCGACATCCCCAACGTCGTTTTGACCTTCCACTCGGTGCCGAACCGCCGTTGGGAATCCTTCGACGAGGACTTCCGCCCCTACGCGATTCGCTCCTTCGCCCGCTCCGGCTTCGGCGCGACGCTGCGCTACAAGTTCGAAGAGGACGCCGGCCAGACGATTACGATGTGCCGTGTCGACCCGAACGTCGAGAAGCTCTTCGTTGCGAAGGGCAAGATCATCACCTCCATGGGCTACGATCAGACCAACTGCTCCATGGGCGTGTTCTTCCAGGTGAAGGACTCCAAGGACTTCTTCAAGAAGCAGGCCGCCATCGGCAACCACATGCCGCTTATCTACGGTGACTTCGAAGAGCAGGTCATCGAGCTCGGCGAGCTGCTCGGTCTGGAAATCGTCCAGGCGTAAATCGAGCCAACGAGAAGGCGTATCACGCGCCGAACGCCAAGCCCGCGGCGCCGCAATCGACGCCGCGGGCTTGTTCTTTCCCGAGTTTGGGGCTCGGGTCGGCGAGAAAGGGGATGGGGAACGTGAAGGCTCCTGACGAGATTCAGCAGGAATTCATCGACGGCTTCGTCGCCGCTGGTGACACGTTCGAGCAGTTCGACTACCTTTTGCAGCTATCGGCGCAGCTCGAGGAACTACCCGAGGAGCGCAAAGTGAAAGAAGCGCTCGTCGAGGGGTGCCAGTCGCAGGTTTGGCTTTATCCTCGTGGGCGGGCGTGGCGCCAGGCGAGGGCTTCGCTCTTGAAGGTGACAGCGACACGCTCATGGTGCGCGGTGTGATCTACCTGTTCCAGCAAATGTTCTCGGGACAAGATGCACGGGCGATTATCGAGTGCCCCGTGCGTTTCGTGGAAGAGACCGAGCTCGTCTATATTTTCGACGCGAAGCGGCAGGCGGGCGTTTCCGCAATCGCATCGACTATCAAGGATTTTGCGCGCAAGGCGCTTTCTAATAAGGAGGAACCTCATCATGGCTAGCACGATGACGCTGAAAGATCGCCTCGATATCGCGGCGAAGGACGCTGAAGCTGCGCAGGAGAAGATCACGTCGGGCACGCTTGGCCGCGAGGCGTTTCGCCAGGAGGTGCGCAACTATACGCTCGCCAAGTTCTTCCTGACCGAAGACGAGGTGCGGGCTTTGGGCACGGAGGACATCTTGAAGCTTGCCGACGAGAGCGTCGAGAAACTCCTGCGCCAAAACGATAAGAGCGTGAAGCTTGCGGAAGGTTCGACCACGTGCACCAACCAAAGCTCGACCGACATCAAGAAGGTGCTTTTGTCCCTGACGCTCCAGCGCGCGCTGAACGTTCGCTTCACGCCCGAGCAGTCTGCCGAGCTTGAGACAATTACGCAGCTCGCAGACGCGCTTTTCGATGCGAAAGATGACCCGTCCATGCGCCGAGATGCCTGATGGACTAGAATGTTCGGCATGCGAGGGACTGTCAGAGCGAAAGGGATGGCGAACATGGATGTGAAACGCGTACGTGAGGATTTCCCGATTCTGGGGCAGCAGGTTCACGGCCATCCTCTCGTGTATTTGGACAACTCGGCGACGACGCAAGTTCCCGAGCAGGTGCTCTCCACTGTTGCCGAGCACTATCGGACGAGCAACGCGAACGTGCATCGTGGTATGCATTACTTGGCGCACGCCTCGACCGACGCGCTTGAGCATGCTCGGGAGACGGTTGCCCGCTTTGTCGGCGTGGCAGATTCGTCGTGCGTGGTGTTCACGCGCGGCACGACCGATGGCTTGAACATGGTGGCGCGCGGCCTGGCGCATGTGCTCGGTCCTGACGATGCCGTCGTGGTGAGCCTTATGGAGCACCATTCCAATTATGTTCCCTGGCAGCAGGCGTGTTTTGCGAGAGGCGCCGACTTCCGCGTCGCTGGGCTCACCGCCGAGGGCGACCTCGATGAGGCCCATTACGCGGAGCTGCTCGCCGATGGCAAGGTGAAGATCGTCGCGATGACGGGGTGCTCGAACGTGCTCGGCACCGTGACCCCCGTGAAGAGGCTTGCCAAGATGGCCCATGATGCGGGCGCCTTGTTCGTGCTCGACGGCGCGCAGATCATGCGCCATGGCGTGGTCGATATCGCGGATCTCGGTGTCGACTTCCTGTCCTTTTCGGGCCACAAGATGATGGCTGGCACAGGCATCGGCGCGCTTTGCGGCACGCGCGACGCGCTCGAGATGCTTGCCCCCCGCGATTTCGGCGGCGAGATGGTGGGGAAGGTGACGCAAGCGCTGACCACCTGGGAAGAGCTTCCCCTGCGCCTAGAGGCGGGCACACCGAACTATGTCGGTGCGATCGCGCTCGGCGCGGCATGTGACTACCTGTGCGCTTTGGGTCGCGAGGAGATTGCAGCGTACGAGTCCGAGCTGGTCAACCATGCGGTCGGCGTGCTTGGGAAAATCGAGGGACTCCATATTGCGGGCTCGCCGAAGGAACGCGCGGGCCTTGTGTCGTTCACGATCGACGGGGTGCACCCGCTTGATCTGTGCACGCTCATCGACGCGCGCGGTGTCGCCCTGCGCAGCGGCCACAACTGCGCGCAGCCTGTGCTCGATTGGCTGGGAACGAGTAGCGTGGCGCGACTGTCGCCGGCATTCTACAACACAACAGCCGAAATCGACTTTGCCGCGAGCCAGATAGACCGTGCCGCGCAAATGCTTCGAGCCGCACGGTCTCGCAAGTAAAGCTACTGCGCTCCATCGCTGAACGAGATCGTGCCCGCCTCGCCATCAACGATGCGGCCGATCTTCCAAGGTGCGCGTCCTGCTCGCCGCTCGAATTCCCGCTCGAACACCTCTGCCTGGTCAGGAGGGATGGCCGCCAAGATGCCGCCCGAGGTCTGTGGATCGCAGATAACCCCCATGCGATTGTCGAACTCGTCGTCGTCGAGCGTGTCTTGCCGCACGTATTCCTCCGCGAGATCCATGATTGAGAATGCTCGGTTGGGGCGACAGTACGCGCACGAGAGCTCCCATACGCGCTCGAAGGTGGGGATAGCGCCGAAGTCCAGCTCGGCTGCTACGCTCGACGCTTCGAGCATCTCGTGAAGGTGTCCTGCCAGGCCGAACCCCGTCACGTCTGTTGCTGCATGGACGCCCGCGGCGACCATTGCCTCGCCGCCTGCTATGTTGAGCTCCATCATCGACTCGACGGCAGGTCGAAACTCCTGCTGGGTGACGAGCTCGTTTTTCACGGCAGCGCTCATAATCCCTGTGCCGATTCGCTTTGTGAGGTAGAGGACGTCTCCCGCAATCGCGCCGCCGTTGCGCACGATCTTGCCCGGGTCGACGGTGCCGAACACGCACAGGCCGTATTTCGGTTCCTCATCATCGATCGTGTGGCCGCCTGCCACGAAAGCCCCTGCTGCATGCGCCGTATCGGCGCCGCCGCGCAGAATCTCGCCTGCGACCTCGGCGCCGAGCTCGCTGTCGAGAGCGAGCAGGTTTAAGGCCACGTGGGGACGGGCCCCCATCGCGAACACGTCCGAAAGCGCGTTCGCCGCCGCAACGCGTCCGAACTCGTAGGGGTCGTCGACGACAGGCGTGAAGAAATCGACCGTGAGCACGGCCGCCGTCGTCTTATTGATTTCCCACACCGCCGCATCGTCGCTCGTTTCGAACCCGAGGAGGAGCTTGTCCTTGTCGGGCAAATCGATTGCCGGCGAGAGGCAGTGCAGCGCATCTTCGAGGTCGCCCGGACCCCACTTTGCCGCTCAACCGCCCTTGCTGGTGAGCTTCGTCAGCGCAACTTTCTCCTTGTCGCTCATGGCAATCTCCTTTCGAGTCGAATTCAGTATAGCAGGGCCATACGGGGACAACGCCAGCGCCATACGGGGAGAACGGCTCTCTCCCTCCTCGCCTGCCACCGCGCGCACGACCGCACGTCTTTTTCGGGCACCGTCTTTTTGCGGATGGGAGTCATTGCCGCAATGGACTCGTGCGCGTCAATCCGCAAGGTTGATTCGAAAGTGAAAACCAACCCATTTTGAGCCTGTTTCAACCTGTCCATAAAGTGGGCTACTTCAGCATCGAGGGCGATGAGGGCCATCGCATCGGCACGTGTGACGAGTGCGGCAGCTACATCCGCACGCGCTTCGCAGGCGAAGGCGACAACGCGCCATATTCTCCTGAGGTCGAAGACGTCGTGATGGCCCGCCTCGACGCTGTGGCGATGGACCCCTCTTTTGCGGGCGGGTCGGCCAAGCGCACGGGCGAATAGGCGAGCAAGCAGGTGAATAGTCGAGCGAACCGCGGGCGATGTGAGCTTTCTTCTCGCTGACGTGGGGTCTCATTCAAGGGCGTCGACGTTGTCGGCGCCCTTGCTTTCCCCAATAACGGTCCGCTAAAGAAGCCGCGGCATCAAAGTGAAGTCACCAATACCCACCTCGATTCTGCCTTGCTTGTATTGAATCGTCGAAACCACGTAGGCGCGGCCTGGTTCGCCTATACTGATGATCATCTCACAAACTAACAAGAAGGCGAGTTTTACATGATCGAAGTGCTTTGGCACGGTCGCGGCGGGCAGGGGGCCTTCACAGCGGCACGGCTTTTGGGCGCGGCGTCCTCGTTCGCTGATGGCTCCTATGCGCTGGCGTTCCCCTCGTTCGGCCCTGAACGCCGTGGCGCCCCTATGCGCGCGTTCACTAAGATGTCGCGCAAGCCGATTGGCGATCGTAGTGCGGTGAGCAGGGCGAACTATGTTATCTACCTCGACGATACGCTGCTTGGCGAAGGTTGGGAGGACGAGCTGCTTCCTGATGGGAAAGTCATCGTGAACTCGGTGCGCTCGTTCGGCGATCCACGCATTGTTGCCATCGATGCGAACGGCATCTCGCAAGAGATTCTTGGCAGGCCGATTCCCAACACGGCGCTTCTTGGTGCGCTGTGCTCGGTGTGCGACTACGTGAGCGCTGGCGACGTGAAGCGAGCCATCGAGGGCTATATGCCCGCGAAGCTGCACGAGAAGAACAAGCGCGTAGTCGATGCGGCGCTTGAGGCGGTGGGGAAAACTCGCGCAGCGGGAGTGGCCGTAAAAATCGACGAGCCCCCCGAATCCCAGGTCATCGGCTCTGTTTCACGTGAAACGGCCAAGGATGCGCATTCCGATGCGCCCGCTTCCCGCGGTGAGGCGCTCATTCCCACGCTGCAAACCGCCGCGCTCGATCCCGCCGACTTCGCCCATACGACATGCTACGACGGCGGTTATCTCGTAGCGAAGAACGCAGGCTGGCGCAATATGCGTCCGGTGCTCAATGTCGGGAAATGCACGGGCTGTCTGCAGTGCTACCTGTACTGCCCCGATGGCTGCATCTTCCGTCCTGCGCGGCAGACGGCCGATGCGGCGGGCACGGCAGCAGTGGCTATCGATTACGATTTCTGCAAAGGGTGCGGCGTGTGCGTCGAGGTGTGCCGCTTCGGTGCGCTTGCCATGGTCCCCGAAAGCGAGGGTGATTAGCGATGAAGCGTTTCCTTTCAGGCGACGAAGCCTTCGCCGAAGGTGTTCGTCTCGCGAAACCGCAGGTGATTTCCGCTTACCCCATCACGCCGCAGACCGTTGTGGTCGAGCGTCTTTCCGAGATGGTGGAAGAGGGCTCGCTCAAGGCGGAATACGTGCATGTGGAATCCGAGCATTCTGCCCTTTCCTGTGCGATGGGCGCATCAGCCACGGGCGCGCGCACGTTTACGGCGACCTCGAGCCAGGGCCTTCTCTACATGGCGGAGGTCCTCACCTACGCTGCGGGTGGGCGTTTTCCCATCGTGATGATGAACGCGAACCGCGCAACGGCGCTCCCGTGGAACATCTACGGCGATCAGCGCGATTCGCTGGCGCTGCTCGACCATGGGTGGATCCAGGCGTATGCGGAAAACAACCAGGAGGCGCTTGACCTGGCGCTTATGGCATATGCGGTGGCTGAAGACCCCGCGGTGCTCACTCCGTTCATGGTGAACCTCGACGGGTTCGCGCTCACGCATACCTACGAGACGGTCGATGTGCCCACCGAGGAAGACGCCGATGCGTTCTTGCCGCCGTATCAGGCGACGAACTGCTTCGACTTCGAGCATCCGAAGAACATCGGATATTCCGCCGGCCCCGACTACAACCGCTACTTCAAATACTACGAGCACAGAGATATGCTCGGCGCGTTCGAGGCGATTGCTCGCGTGGAAGCGCGTTTTGCGGAATGCTTCGGTCGAGCGTATACGGGTCCTGTTGAAGCGGTGAACTGCGATGATGCTGAAGCCGTTCTTGTGACGCTGGGCTCGATCGCGGGGCTTGCGCGCGAGTCGGTCGCAAGGCTGCGCGAGCAGGGCAAGCGCGTGGGTCTTCTGCGCGTCCGCTACATGCGCCCCTTTCCAGCGAAGCTTATCGCCGAAGCGCTTGCGGGTGCGGCGGCGGTCGGCGTGCTGGAGAAGGATATCTCCTTCGGCGCCGAGGGCACGGTGTTCACGAACGTGAATTCTGCGCTCCAGCAAGCGGGGTGCACGACGCCGACGTTCAACTTCATCGGCGGCCTCGGCGGTGATGACATCACGAGTGCCCAGATGGACGCCATGTTCGATGCGCTGCTCGATAGCGTGGGCGAGCGAGGGCGCGATGATGCTGCCGCCGGGCGGAGCTGCGACGATGCCTCTACCGGCCAGGGAGCTGCGCTTGGCCGTGTGAGCTTCCTCGGGATAGACTTTCCCGTTGCAAGCCAGCCTGCATGCGGCGACGATTGCGAAGAAGGTGCGCGATAATGGCGATGAATGCGAAGAACATGCCTGCTGACGAGCTGTTTTTCGGGCATAAGGCATGTGCTGGCTGCGGCGGCTCGCTTGCGGTTCGCGCGGCACTGAAGGTGCTCGGTCCGAACGCGGTGGCGGCACTGCCTGCGGGTTGCATGAGCGCCGTCGGCTTCAACTTTCCCCAGTTGTGCTTTGCGAACAACGCGATGATCACTCCTTTTGCGGCCACGGCGGCCGTGCTCGCGGGCATCGAGGCCGGTTTGCGAGCGCAGGGGAAGAAGCCCGACGATTGCACGGTCGTCGGCTTTGCGGGCGACGGCGGCACGGCAGATATCGGCATCCAGGCGCTTTCGGGCGCAATCGATCGCAACGACGACGTCCTCTATATCTGCTACGACAACGAGGCGTACATGAACACGGGCATCCAGAAAAGCTCGCTCACCCCCTTCGGCGCTAAGACCACAACGACGCCCGCAGGGAAGAACTCCCACGGATGCCTCACGCAGAAGAAGAACGTGTTCGAGATTATCGCAGCTCACGGGCTTCCCTATGCCGCAACGGCGAGCGTCGGGTATATGAACGACTTCCTGAAAAAGCTCGAGCGCGCGAAGGGTATTCACGGCACGCGGTTCATCCACGTGATCGCGCCGTGCCCGACGGGGTGGGGTGCTCCCGAGTCGAAGATGGTCGATCTCGCTCGTGATGTGGTCGATTGCGGGCTGTGGTATCTCGCCGAATATGAGGGCGAGCAGGTGAGCGGCGTCCCTGGTGGGAAGTTCACGCTCAACCGCAAGCCCCGCGAGTTCGCGAGCGTGCGCGATTACCTGAAGAGCCAAGGCCGCTTCCGTGCTCTTAGCGACGAGGAGATTTCCCTGGTCGAGCATTCGCGCGACGCAAAGTGGGAAATGATCGAGCGCGATTGGGCTTAACGCTAGCCGTCCACCCCGAGTTGGGCTTCGTGGCGCTCGCCCTTGTCGATGATGTCGACCGACTCGATGCTTGAGACGTCGCCGCCTTCGACTCGGTACTCGGTGAGGCGCAGGTCCATGGTCTCGATATCGCTCGCCGGCTTTTTCAGCTGCGCAACGAGGGTCGATCCTTCCTGGGTGATTGACTCGATTTCTTTTCCGGGAATCGACCCTCCCGAAAGCTGTAGTTGAATCCAGCCGTCTTGCGGTTTCCAGCCGCTGCCCGGCATGGCCACGATGGCGCCGCCGGAAACCTGCATGCACAATACGGGCAGGTCGTCGTCTTGCGTCCATGTCCATGTGGCTTTGGCGTCGTCCGAGGCGCTGCAGCCGAGTGCTGTTGCGGCAACGGCTGTGCATGCTGTTGTCACAAATGCCCTTCTTGTCATATGCTTTGCCATTGTCGCCTCCGTTCCGAGCGGCTTTCATTGGTTGCCATTGTCCCATATTCGGCACGAGGGCGTCGAGCGAGCCTTACCGCAAAGGTGGTTTTGAAACAAATTGTCACCCCACCCATATTCTCTTACGCCGAATTAAAGTAAATGATATGCCGAATCACCTCGTCACCTTACTAAAAATTGGTACGTGAATCAATGAAACAGCAGGTGGTGATAAATAGCGAACAATATATTGAGGTAACTATTTACGATATTGTCATCCTGCAAATACCCAAAAAGTGTTAGTATGCTGAATTTGGAAAACCGCATCTGGAAATATCCCTCTATAACAGAGGGCTTGCCTATGACGAGAGGCAAGTATGACCAGCTGAAATTGCGGAGATAGTTAGGCCGTAAGCTTCATCTGGAGCCTGGGCTGACGGGGTGAGGAACATGAATAATACGATAAAGCACATGAGAGAGGCTAAAAGCTCGGCCAATTGCACATCATGGGGCAACAAGATTGTCTCTGTCGTGCTGTCTGCCATCTTGCTGGGTTTCGGCTGGCCTGCCGTGAATCCTGCCGAGGTGTATGCGGAAGATGGCGCTGCCAATGGCGGGGGGGTGCTCCCAGCTTTCTGGTGACGCTGCAAACCTTGCGGCGACGCTGGGTGGGGGAGACGATGCTCCCGCTCGCCTGAGCGGCGAATCCGTGGGAATCTCTTCTCCTGCGCTTGGGGGCGTAGAATCCGATATTGCGGGCGATAGCGGCGACTCCAACACCCCTTCAGCCACTAACAATGAATCCGGCAAGGCTGCTGATTCTTCCGCCGCCGCGGACTCCACGGTTGCGCAGTCCCTCTCTATCACCGGCGCCGATGCCGTCGCGCAGTTCTCTACGATGCAGCTGACGGCGACGACGAGCCCCTCAAATGTTGAGGGGACTTACGTCTGGTCCTCGAACAACGACAACATTCTCACGGTCGACCAAAGCGGAACGGTGACGGGCGTCCGCCAAGGCACCGCAACAGTCACGCTCAGCTATACAAGCCCGGACGGCAACACCACGCTTGCGGCGACGCACGACGTGACGGTCACCTCCCCAACGGCTGCGACCAATAGCGCCCTCTTCTATTACCTCAACAACCCCAACGGGTCGCTCGATTCCACCAGCACGACCCAATGGGCCAGCCTTGGTAGCGGCAGCGTGAACCTCACGGGGCTCAACAGCAGCAATTTCCCAAAAGACAACGGGAAGACCGCCATCTTCGATCGTGTTTCTGATCGCGTGTTCACCTGGCCCGACGACTCCACGGGGGACGAGTACCAGGTTGCTCGCGGAAGCAGCGACTGGAACAATATTTTCAAGGCGTACAAATCGGTAATCGAAGGGATGCTGCCGGGCGTCACGGTGACCGATGAGGACGTGGAATCCATCTGCGTCAAGCCGTACAAGCTGACGAACAACAACGATGGCTACCATGTCGACTGCTCCGTGTCCATCACGTGCCGCAACCTGTTCAACGCCCGCTACTACGTTGACGACCCGACGACGCCGGGCGAGGGATTCCAGCTCGTTGCCTCGAAGCTGACGTACCGCGAGGGCGATACCACCGACATCACCGACTTTCCTGACGTGAGCCTTCCGCTTTCCAAGACGGTTGGCGGCATCGAGTATACCTTCAATGGTTGGTATACCGACCAAGCGTTAACTCAGCAGGTGGAGCTCCCCTATACGATAGACGGGAATGTGAACTTCTACGCCAAGTACCTTTCGGGGCGCCAGGTCATCTACGATTTGGCGGGTGGAAGCTGGAACAACAGCGATGCTCTCGTGCATGCTGCTCAAGAGGGTTCGACGCAGACGGTGAAAGCCAAGCCTACCCGCGTAGGGTACGAGTTCGCCGGCTGGACTGTTTCGGGGCTTGACGGCGTGACAACGCTTGAAAGCGGCGCGAGCTTTACCATGCCCGACAACAACGTCACGTTCACGGCGACGTGGAACAAATTGCTCGCTTGCAAGGTGAAGTACCTGGAGCAGGGCACCGGCAAGGAGCTTTCCCCTGCCGACACGCTCTATGGGCACGCCGGCGATGTCGTGACGGCAAACGCGAAGAGCGACATCGAAGGCTATCACCTGGTCGATTCGACGCAGGCGTCTGGGAAAGCGACGCTCGCCGAAGGCGAGACGCCCGAAATCGTCTTCTACTACGAGAAGGACGCTGCCAACTACCAGGTGAATTATTTCCTCAACGGCACCGAGCAGAAAGTTGCCGACTCTGAGACGCAGAGCGCCCCGTGGGGGAGCGAGGTTGCAGCCTCCAACCTCGCGAAGGCCATCGACGGATATACCGTAGTGCCTGGCCAGACGGAAACTGCAACTGTCGAGCGCGATGGCAGCACCGTCATCAACATCTACTACTACCAGAATGTGACGCTTACGGCGAATTCTGCAGCGAGGGAATACACGGGCGAGCAGCAGCGCGTCGAAGGCTACACTTGCGATGTCGCGGACGCCGCGTTTGCGAGCGTTACGCTTCTGGGCGGCAAGGGAACCGATGCGGGCGACTATCCGTATACCTTCGCTTCCGGAACCGCTGGCACGGTGAGCACTGATGGCAAGTACATCGTTGCGAAAACGAATGACGGCAAACTCGTGATCAACTCGAACTCCCAGCAGGTCGTCGTCAAAATCAAGGGCAATACGGGCGGCGGGAAGTACGACGGCGAGGAGCACGGCGTCGAGGGCTACGCCGTCTCCTACGTGGTCGGCGGCGCCGCGAGCGCCGGCGCCCCCGCCGGCTTCGACGCGGGCGACATCTCGTTCGCGGGCACGGCGAAGGTAACGGGCACCGACGCGGGCAGCTACCCCATGGGCCTCGACGCGGGCGACTTCAGTTACGCCGGCAGGAACTTCTCGAACGTCAGCTTCGAGGTGGAGGACGGCCAGCTCACGATCTCGAAGCGCGAGGTGGTCGTCAAGCCCAAGGACGCCTCCAGGGTCTTCAACGGGGAGGCGCTCGAGGCGAGCGAGTGGGAGGTCGCCGAGGGCTCGCCCGACCAGTTCCTCGCAGGCCAGGGCATCTCCGACCCCGTGTTCTCCGGCTCGCAGACCGCGCCGGGGGCGAGCGAGAGCTCCATCGTCTCGTGGGGGTACCCTGAGAACACCAAGGCCGGCAACTACGAGATCCGCACCGAGAAGGGCACGCTGAACGTGACCTCGCGCGGGGCGGCCGAGACCATCACGGTCGAGGCGAACTCGACGTCGGCGACCTACGACGGCGGGACCCATTCCGCCGCGGGCCTCAAGACAACGGAGTTCGTGGTCGGCGGGAAGGCGTACACGGTCTCCGGCCTCTCCACCGAGGACCCGAGCGCGGCCGACGCCGGCACCTACACCAACAACGTCACCGGCACCGCCAAGGTGTCCGATGCGGCGGGCAACGACGTGACGAGCGAGTTCGCCGTCGAGATCAAGGACGGCTCGCTCGTCATCGGCCCCGCCGAGGCGACCATCCGCCCCAAGGACGCGAGCAAGCCCTACGACGGCACGCCGCTCGTGGCGAGCGAGTTCGAGGCCGCCGGCTTCGTCGGGGGCGACGGCGTCGCGGGCGTGACCTACGGCGGGTCGCAGACCGACGCCGGCGAGAGCGGGAGCACCATCGCAGCCTACGAGGCGGCGGGCTCCACCAATCTCGCCAACTACAAGATCGCCTTGGGCGGGGGCAGGCTCGAGGTGACCGCGAACGCCGAGAAGGTCGTCGTGACCATCAGGGAGAACAGCGCGACGTTCCCCTACGACGGCGAGGCCAAGACCGCCGAGGGCTACGAGGTCGCGGGGATCTCCTCCGCCCTCTACAAGGAGGGCGACTTCGCCTTCGTGGGCGACGCCGCGCACAAGGTCGCCACCGGCACCGACGCCGGCGACTACGACATGGGCCTGCTCCCCGGCGACTTCGAGAACACGAGCGCCAACTTCTCGAACGTGGTCTTCGCGATCGAGGACGGGCAGCTCACGATCCTGCCTGCGACTCTCACTGTCACTACGCACGGCGCGTCGAAGCCCTATGACGGCACGGCGCTCACGGCTTCGGGGGAGATCTCGGGCTTCGTGAACGGCGAGACCGCCAGCTTCGCCACCACCGGCAGCCAGACGCTTGTGGGCACGAGCGCCAACTCCTATGCCATCACATGGGACGGCACTGCTAAGGAGTCGAACTACAACGTCGTGGAAGGCGCTATCGGTACCCTCGAGGTCACCCCGAGCCAGGTGGCGATCAATGTCACGCCGCGCGGCGGCAGCAAGGTCTACGACGGCAAGCCGCTGACCAGCGCCGGCATCGACGTCGACGGTCTTCCCGCGGGCTTCACGCTCGAGGCCGCGACCAAGGGCACCATCACGGACGCCGGCGAGCTTCTGGCCGAGATCGACGCTTCCACCATCGTGATAAGGAACGCCGCCGGTGAGGATGTCACCGCCCAGTTCGCCAATGTGACGTGCGGGAAGGCCCCGCTCATCGTGACCAAGCGTCCCGTGACGGTAACTTCCGCGACGGATTCCAAGGTGTATGACGGTGCCGCACTCACCAAGCACGAGGCAGCAGTGACGGCAGGGTCGCTCGTCGAGGGCGAGAGCTTCGGCTACGACTTTACGGGAGCGCAGACGGCGGTCGGCACCTCCGACAACACCTTCACCGTTAAGGCCGGCGCGAACACGAGCCTCGACAACTATGAGATTACCCAGGTGAACGGCACGCTTACGGTTATCGCGTACACGCCGCTGGCACCTGGCCCTGGCACGGACGAGCCGACGCCCGGCCCTGGTAAGAATCCGTCGACGCCGAATGGCCCGACGAATTCTTCCGACGTGACGCCGTCGGGTTCGACGACGTCGGACGATATGGGTTCCGTCCCGACGGCATCCGATTCGAAGGAGACCACTATGCCGAAGAGCGCCGACAAGGCGACTTCTGAAAACGGCGCCGCTCAGTCGGAAGGAAAGCAGAGCTCCGAGAACGCACCGGCCGCTGAGCAGCCGACGAGCTGCTGGGTGCATTGGCTCATGCTTCTCGGCATCATTGCAACGCTGGTTTACGGCGCGGTTGTCTTGCTGCGCCGACGCCGCATGACCGCCGATCTCGACAAGGAAATGGATGAGGTCTTGTCGGGCGCCAAGGAAGGAAGTGACAAATAATGAAGAAGAGCAACTGGATTGGCCTCGCCATTGCCGTGCTGGTCGACGTATTCCTTCTGTGGCTGTGGTTCTTCCTGGGCTTCAATCAGGTTGACAGTCCGCTTGACCTGGTAATTTTCATTATCTGGCTGGTGGTTATCGTCGCGGTTATCGTGGGAGTCAATCACCTTGAGCGCCAGCGCGAGAAACGGCTGCGCACTATCTACGTGTCGCCGACGGCGCTCTTCAACAAGGAGCGCGGCCTTGTGTCGCTCGGGTCGGCGGCGGTTGCCCCGAGCGTCATGGAGTGCATCCTGAATGATATGGAGTACGGCTTCGACCTGAAGGAGATGCCGAAGCCGGAAGAGTTTGACTGCCGCTACGTCGTGCAGACCGACGAGTACAAGGCGGCTGGCGGGGAAGGCGGCGAGCCGACCTGGAAGGGGACCGTTGTCGCGATCGACCGTGCGGCGGGCAACAGGGAGATGCCGTTCTCCTCGCGCGACGAGTTGGCGGCCGCCCTCGCGTAAGAGGCGCCGCTTTCCCGATTGCCTTGCCGCCTTTAGCGTGGTCCCCTTCTTGCAGTTCCCGTAGAAAGCGAATGGTCCCTGCGCGTTTGGGGCGCAAAAGCGCTACCATGTGGCGTTGATTTCGAGAAAGACACGAAGGGGAACCATGTTATCCGAACGAGTGCTCACTAACCTGGTCAAAGGCATTGCCAAGCAACACCTTGACCTGCATCCGACCGACGAGAAGTTCTTCCCCGGCCCGAAGCCCGGCGAGAAGTACATGCTGTACATGCACGTGCCGTTTTGCCAGGTACTTTGCCCCTACTGCAGCTTCAATCGCTATCCGTTCCGCGAGTCCGTCGCACGTCCTTATTTCGAGAACATGCGCAAGGAAATGATGATGCTCAAGGATTTGGGATACGACTTTGAAAGCCTCTACATCGGCGGCGGCACGCCGACCATCATGCTCGACGAGCTGTGCAAGACGATTGACCTTGCGCGCGACAACTTCAACATCAAGGAAGTGTCGTCGGAGACCAACCCCAACCACCTCGTGCAGCCGTGGCTCAACGAGCTGAAGGGACGCGTCCAACGTCTGTCCGTCGGCGTGCAGAGCTTCAACAACGATCTGCTCAAGCAGATGGACCGCTACCACAAGTACGGTTCGGGCGAGGAAATCTTCGAGCGCATCGGCGAGGCGGTTCCGTATTTTGACTCGCTCAACGTGGACATGATCTTCAACTTCCCCTCGCAAACCGAGGACATCCTCTTCAGCGACCTTGAGAAGATCGTCGAATGCGGCGCGCGTCAGACCACGTTCTCGCCGCTCTACATCTCGTCTGCAACCACGCGCAAGATGGTCGAGACGCTCGGGCGCATGGATTACAACCGCGAGTACCGCTACTACCAGATTCTCGATGGCGTGCTTGCCGGCGGCGACCACCCGTTCTTCGAGCGCGACACCATCTGGACGTTCACGCGTCTGAATGGCCAGGGGAAGAAGGATGTTGAGCTGCCGTTCGAGGAGCTGCAGGTATCCTACAACGAGTACCCGGCGATCGGTTCGGGCTCGATTACACACTTGAACGGCTGCCTGTATGTGAACTCGTTTAGCTTGCAGGAATACAACGATGCCATCCAGGCGGGCCATATGTCCATCATGGGCAAGTCGGTCATGGCGAAGCGCGACCTGGAGCGTTACTACTTCCTTCTGCATCTTTACCAGCTGCATCTCGACAAGCGCGCGTTCGTGCGCGAATTCGGCGAGCCGCTTGAGCTGGCGCTGCCAATCGAGCTCGCATTCATGCGCGCGAACAGGTCGTTCGCGATCGACAATGACGACGAGCTCACGCTGACGACGAAGGGCCGTTACCTGACCCTCGTCATGTACCGCCAGTTCCTTTCGGGCATGAACAACCTGCGCGATCAGGCGCGCGCGGCGCTTTCTGGTCCCGAGCGCGAGCTACTCTTCGGGGATGGAGAGCCGGAAATCCAGATGGCGTGCTAGGGGAGGGCTTTCCTTCCTAGCGGAATAATCTTATAGCTGGAAGCGAAGCGGGCGATTGGGATGGTCGCCCGCTTCTGGTTTCGGGTTGGATCTGCTCCCTGCCGCCGATGCGGAGGCTCGGCCTTGCGGCGCTTGCGCCGTCTCAAGTCCAGCCCGTAGCGGGTGAGCCCGCTATCGCCTTCTAGCGGTTTTGCAGGTAGCGCATGAGGATGGTCGCCGCTTCCGCGCGCGTCGCGTTGTCGATCGGGTTGAGCCATGCTTTGTTGCTCGCGTCGATCTTGCCGGAGATGATTCCCTTGTCGACAGTCCAGCTCAGAGCCGTTTTCGCCCATGAGTCAACCACGTTGGCATCGGGGAACTGCCCAAGCTTCACGCCGTCGCTCGTTGGATTTTTCCCGTCCATCCGCTTGGCGAAGTTTGCCAGCATGACGGCGATTTCCTCGCGCGTGATGGATGCGTCGGGGCAGAAGTCATTGCTGTCTCCATAGCCCTTCACAATCTCGGTCGCGCGCGCCCATCGGATGGCGTCCCCGTAATAGCTGTCGTAGTCGACGTCGGCAAACGCGGTCGTGGACATGTCCGCCTGCGGGGAACCCTGAAGGCGCCACAGCATAGTGATGAGCTGCCCGCGCGAAAGCGTGTCGTTGGGCCCGAACGTGCCGTTATCGTAGCCTTTCATGATGCCGCGGCTCGACACGTACTCGACTGCCTGCAGATACCAGGCACCGTCTTCCAGATCGCTGAACGCCTTGTTGGGCTCGGGCGTCGGGGTGGTGGAGCCGCCGGGCGTCGGTGTCGGATTGCTGGGATCGGGTTTGCTGTCGAGGTAGGCGAGGCAATCGGCGAGCTCGTTTCGGTAGCGATTTTGATAGCTGGGCACGTACTGGCTGTTCACATAAGGTAGCTCCGCCACGTGGTCGACGATGTAGTTGCACAGCGTGGTGACGAACTCACGGTCGCTCATCGTGCCGGAGAGACCTGCGCCGTCGTAGTGCTTCCCGTAGAGCGTGCCGCCGACGAAGAACTGCATGCCGCCTGAGCCGAACAGGTTGCAAATGCCGCTGACCAGGCCTTTTATGCAATCGCTTCGGCTGTCCATATTGAAGTTGTGCGCGCTGTTGTTGCACAGGCGCAGCGCGTACTCGACGTATTCCTGGTAGAACCAGCCGTCCTGCAGGCGCGAGAATTCCTCGGGATTCGCCTGGTACGCGGCGGACCACGAATTGTTCAGCCTCTTCCCCGTGTCGGTTAAGGCCTTCTTGCTCGAGTCGTAGAGCTTCATGTTCGAGATATCCACGCTTGCGTCCTTCAGCCACGCGAACATGGAATAGCGCGTCGGGCTGTAGTTGTAACAGGCGACGAGGAAATCCTGCAGGCCGTAGCGGTTGTCGAACTGGTAGCAGCCCATGGCGTGGTAATTGTCGCCCGCGGAGAGGAGCATGTCATAACCCTCGCCGCTCGTGAGCCTGTTGCCGCTCTCGTATTTCGTGAAGTAGAGGAATTCGTCGGAGAATGCGTCGTGCGGTGCGACGGTCGCGTTGAGGTTGACGCTTTGCAGGGTGATGCCCTCATCTTCTGCCTGGGCAAATGCCTGCCTGTCGATGGGGATGGGCGCGGGGGACGGGGCGTCCTCGCTTTCTTCCTGCGCGAAAGCCACAGCAGGCATGCACCCGGCAACGAGTGCGAGTGCGCACGCGATTGAGATGAATTTCACCCGTAAGTCGGTCATGGGGTCCTCGTTTCGTTTTGGCTGTGTTTGTGGTTAACGTGACGTGACCATGTTTTCCCTGATTGTAACGTAGGCTCTCCCCGCGTGCGCTCTTATCGCCGTCATTTTTCGAAATCATGGGCAAAAATGCAAGCGATGTTGCCATATATTGCGGATCGCCATATATGGCGAAGGGGGAATGTGAAGAAAAGACGACAGCTTTCCATGTGGTGGTTTCACCTGGAAAGCTGTTTTTAGGTATTCGATTACGCGGTCGGCAGGGTTGCTGTGAAGGTGGTGCCCTCTTCGTCGCTGCTTTTCGCGGTTATCGTGCCGCCATGCTCTTCTGCGACTTCTTTCGCGATGGAAAGTCCCAGGCCGAAGCCGCCTGCGCCGCTTGTGCGTGCCTTGTCGGCGCGGTAGAAGCGGTCGAACACGTGCTGTAGGTCCTCCGCTGGGATGAGCGACCCCGTGTTGTGCACGACGAGGCATGCGTTGCCATTCTGCGCATGCAGCTTGACGCGCACTTTCCCGTTGTCGCCCGCGTACTTGCACGCGTTGTCGAGAAGTGTCGTGACCAGGCGGCGCAGGCGCTCGATCGATCCCTGCACGGCGATGCCCTCGTCCACGTTGCTTTCCAGCTCGATGGCGCGCTCGAAGGCCACCGACTCGAACTGCAAAAGCTCGCCTTCCACCAGGTTCGACAGATCGATGCGCTCCTTCGGCTTCGATTTCACGATGTCGGTCCCCTCGGCGTCGAGGCGCGCCAGGAGAAGCAAGTCGGCCACGAGCCCCTGCATGCGCTCGCCTTCCGCCTGCGTGCTTTCGACCCACTGGCTTTGGCTTGCGATGGTGCGCTCGGGGTGGGACATGAGAATCGACGTGTTCGCGAGGATGACGGTGAGCGGGGTCTTCAGCTCATGCGAGGCGTCGGCCACGAACTGCCGCTGCTGCTCCCACGCCCGCTTCACCGGGCGCAGGGCCCAGCGCGAGAAGAACACGCTGATCACGAAGAAGATGGCGAGTGCGACCACGCCGACGCCTGCAAGGGTGAGCGCGAGGGTCTGCCATCCGTTTGCGGAGCTGACATCGGCAAACGCGACGCGCGCGATGCCGGTGTCGGAGGTGCGCTTCTCGTAGAACAATCCCAGTTCGGAAAGCTCGCCTGAACCGTCGGGGGCATCCGCGAGCTGGGATATCGCCTTCTCGAGCACGTCGTCTGCAATCGATGCGGAAGCCGCCGACCCTGCGAGCTCGTAGCTGCCGCTCTTCAGGATGCGATACACGGCCACAGGGACATGCGGGCCGCTTCCCGCAGGTCCGCCGCCGATTTGCGGAGGGGTGCCATGCCGCGCGCCATCGTCTTTCCAGTCCCCGTCCGCCTGCTCGTCGGGGTCGCCCGCGTCTTGTTCCCGTGCGCCTTCCTGCCCCTGGGTGTCGTCGTCGGTCAGCGCGCGACTCTTCGACTCCGTGAACGCGATGGCGTTGCTCATCGCTTCGTGTACGGAAGCCACGCTTTGCTGGTAGTTGATGACGCAGATGGCGGAGAAAATCACGGCAAGCACCACGGCCACGGTGGCCATGTTGAGCGCGATGAACTTGATGCGGAGCTTTTTCAGCATGGGAATCTCTTCGTGGAGTGCGGCGCAGTCTTACGCGCTCGCGCGATTGTCGGTTGCGGCGCCTTCCGCGGCGAAGCGATACCCTGCGCCGCGCAGTGTCTCGATGCGCGATGCCGAGCCGAGAAACTTCAGCTTTTTGCGCAGGAACGATACGTAGGCTTCTACGTTATTCTCGTCGGCGGCTGCCTCCAGGCCCCACACTTTCTCGATTAGCGTGGCCTTCGACACCGCAGCGCCCGCGTTCGCCATAAGGACGCGGGCGAGTGAGAACTCCTTGTAGCTGAGGTGAATCGACTGGTCGCCGCAGGTCAAGTCGTGGCTTTCCAGATTCAACGAAACGTCCCCCGACGTAATCGTCTCGAAGAGCACCTCGCCTTGGCGGCGCGTGAGTGCGCGCAGGTGCGCCATGAGCTCGGCTGGTGAAAACGGCTTGGTCATGTAATCGTCGGCGCCCGAGTCGAGCCCGCAGATCTTGTCGGGCACGGCGTCGCGCGCGGTCAGGAGCAGCACGGGCGTGTTCACGCCGGCGCGCCGCAGGTTCGACACGATGGTGAAGCCGTCCATCTTTGGCAGCATCACGTCGAGGATGACGACGTCGTAGATGCCGCTTTCCGCATAATCGAGCCCCGACTGCCCGTCGTGCACGGCGTCGGTTTTGTAGCCGCTTTCCTCGAGGATGCGGCAAAGTGCCTGGGCAAGGCGTACATCATCTTCGACTACGAGAATCTGCACAGCGCTCCTCTTTCACGTTCGGTGCTTTCTTGATTGGAATACTAGCACGGTTTTGCTAAGGAAACGCCTCGACGCGGGTCCTTGCGGGCGCTTCGCCGAGGCGCGAACGGCCGCCACCGCCTCCGCGCTGGGGATCGTGGATGGGGCGGTTGCGGCCGTGAGGTTATTGTCGGGGACGACCCTGAAAACAACCTGAAAGAAACTGCCCGATTTTTAGGTTTGAGCGTTTCTTTCAGGGTTCTTTCAGGGGTGCTCCGTAGCATTCGGGGTGTCGGCAGGCGGGGCCATCCTCTT
>OLPG01001181.1_pt1 | contig 22802 bp, 14 predicted proteins | sample 1672311 | NCBI WGS metagenome assembly OLPG01 (sample SAMEA3136670, study PRJEB25190) | human gut metagenome | biome: human gut; feature: human-associated habitat; material: faeces | place: Austria | collected 2013 | reverse complement strand
GCGCACGCTTGGAAAGCGTGTTGGTGTAACAGCCTCACGAGTTCGAATCTCGTATTCTCCGCCAGTAGGGTTTTCGGATGATTCCGAAAACCCTTTTTTCATACCAAAAACGGCGATTTTACAATGGCCTGTTGCGTAGATGTGCGACGAAAAAGTTGCGAAACAGTGGGGGAGTTGCACATATCGCTGATTTCGTTCGCAGTAGCATACTGCCTTGCGTTACGCTCAAAACGGTGACAGTTACCAGTGGAGAGATTGTCGGCTGAGAGCGCCGGAAGAGAGGAAGTGCTGCGATGGCTGAGTCCGACGATGAGCTAGATATTCGGCGTGAGCTCGATACCCGCGATTCCCTGGCTTCGATGGCCCACTATCATGCATCATCGCCGAGTGCCATTACCACGCAAGTGCTGCCGCCAAGCTTCATTCCCACTGCGACCGGGCGTGTTCGCCCCGTAACTGGTGCGTTTCCTGCAATCCAGTCGGACGAGCAGGAAAAGCAGTCGCAGCTTGACCGTTCCGTTCGATCCGTACGTTCATTGGCTGCAGGCTCGCTTCGTAAATCGCAAGATTCCAATGCAGACGGTAATGACGATGACAACGGCAATAACGGTGTTACGCCCCGCATGGCATCCAGTGCCCCGCACTACGTCGACTAACGTTATAAGGCTGCGAATCCTACTCAACAACCGTAATAAATGGACTTGCTGGCAATTCAAGATCGTTATAGAGCAGACTGGAAATAGCCGGATTCCCGCTCCACCAATAACGCACTTGAGTTACGGTGTTAAGATTCGAACTTCCATCAGCGGCACTCAGCACAATCTGATTCCCCTTAATTGTTGCCGCTGCCGAAACCCACTTTCCGGAATCGTCAGCAATTTCAAAACCTTGCAATGATGCGGAAGTCGGCGTTGCGACATTAGCAATACCATCCAAAGGAGTCGCGTCCGAATTGGCCGTGTAATTAGGTACGGTCGCACTAGCGGTTTTCGAATAATTGGGTTTTTCCGCCTGCAAACCAGTTGCGGTGCCTTTTTGGAACGACAATATGATCGTGCCATCGGAAGCATGCTTCGCATGTGTAATAAGCGGTCCGTTGGGAACGGCCTTGCCTTCCGACATTGCCAGATATTGCGCGGCCATGCGCGCGCCAAGAATATCTTTGCCAAGCGGATGTATCAACGTTGAAGTGTCCTTGTCCGTATCAAGCGACACTGTCATTGCAACGTTGGAGGCATTGTGCAATCCGACGTTGCTCAACGTGCTCAACTGCGCGAATCGCACGTTCTGAGTGTACTGATAGCCGGGCCAACGCGCCAACTGCACATACAGGAACGGCAGATCATTCTGGTCGAACACTGCACGATACTGGTTGATTAGCGACGTCATCTGAGATTCGTATGTCAATGCGGTCGCCTCGTTTGCGGAATCATTGCACCCTTGGTACCACAGCACGCCCGCCACATGGAAACCCTCCAATGGCGCGATATGGTTCGCATAAATGGAGCCACCCTTCACATGGCTTCGAATCGGCGTGCCGCCCCATGCGGTCTGAACAATACCGACGGGCACATTCGGATGCGCGGCACGAAGCTGCATGGCGAACTGTTGTGCCAAATAGCTGAAATGCTGAGAATTATCGGCGGTCGCATCAAGCCAGGAATCAGCCTGCTCGTTCACGTCACGTAATGGGAAACCAGTACCTTCCGTGGTGTTGGCGCTCGCAACGAAATGAACGTTTTTGTCGGAAAGCTGTTTTGGCAGATCGTTGGTTGTTATCAGACCTCCGCCGAAATTATAGTCATTGCCTGGGCCCTCGTAGTATTGCGAATAATTCAATTCCATATTCGACTGTCCGGCAGCAATAAAAACGTCGCCGACATACACGTTTTTCAGAGTTAACAAAGTGGCTTCGTTGTACGAAATTGTTAATGAATATGGCTTAAGGCTTGCTTTCTGCTTAGGTAAATTGCAAGTGAGATCACCGTTTTTAGAAATTTTTGCTTGCGCGGATGATGATTTTTTACCTTGGGAAATCGTTGTAACCAGTTGCGTTGGGTCAACGGTTTTTCCACGCTGCGAAGTAGTGACGGTTCCCTTGACTGCCAGCGTTTTGTCACGTTGGAAAACCATGTTCTCCATGTAGTAGGAGGGGAGTTGTACCGATGCGCGGGTCGCATAGTTTGTGGACGAATCGTCGCTTGTGCCGGAGCCGCCTGTGCCGGAGGAGCTGGAGCCGCTGGAACTGTTCGAGTTACCGGCGTTACTGGCGTTGGCATTCACCGAACCGTCGCCCCATTTCGGCCCGCAGCCAACAATGATCGCCACAAGTATCGCCATGGTCACTACGGCGGCAATAATCACGCGTGCCAGTCGTTTCTTATTCAAATCAGCCCCTTCCGGTTGCGTCGGCTACGCCGGATTGGTCGACAGTGCCGTCCGTGGCGGACGCGACGTCGGCAACTCCAGCATCGCCTTTCGTGGCTGCGGCTCAGTCCGTGCCATTGGTGCTGTTATTGCCACTGGCCGTTCCGTCAGTTCCGTCACCGCCATCGGTGGCCGTGGATTCGTCGGCCTTCTGCAGGGCCTGCTTGAACTGCTTGGCCTGCTTGTCATACTCGGCTTTTGCGGCGTTGGCTTTGCTGATGGTGGAGGAGGCGTCGGCGGCACAGCTCAGCGTTTTCGGAGCGGTGACTTCCGCCTGGTGAAGTTCGGCAAGCTTGTCGAGGTCGTAAGACTTGTCAAAACTGGTGAACGCTTCGGAGATTTTTGCCTTCAGCTGGAACGCCTTCGAATAGGAGGTGTTCATGGCCGTGACGGCTTCCTGGCAGTCGTTTAGCGCGGCCAGGTCACGCATTTGCTGCGACGCACGTATGCCTGTGAATCCGAAGATCGCACCCAGAACGACAACTACGACGACTACGGTGATAATGATTTGGCGGTAGAAGCTTTTTACATGCTGGTTCGTCCAAGCGTCGCCATCGCTGATGCCTTGCGCTATGACCTCGTCGAACGGGTCTTGCGGTTGACGGGATTCGTTGGATTTAACGGATCCGTCTGCTTCGAGCGATTGCTGATCGCTGGTCTCGGCCATGTCGCCACTGACGATTGTGCGTGTTCCGGTTGCGTTGGTGTCGATCGAGTTGGTGTCGGCTGCGCTGCTGCTGGTAGCAGCGTCAATACCGTCGACAGAAGTGTTGAGCGTTGTGCTTCCGGCAATTGTTCTCGGTGCGCGTGACGAGGTATTTTCCTCGCTTGGCTTCTTGCCGTGCCGTGCCATAACCCCTCCAGAATCTGCCTGCTATTCTGTGACCCCCGGTGCCGGCTTCCGGTCCTGGTCAATGCTGACCGTGCCGAGTGCCCACCTGAAATGCCAATATACAGCGTACGATACCCGTTCGTTCCCGATGTATCGCTTCCGTGTTGCCTTATGTATGGACGTGGCCATCCTTCAACTTCTGCATGCTTGCCGGAACTTCTTAAAATTTTTAAGAAGTGCTGTGCTGGGGTTGCGGGGTGCGGTTAGAGTTGACGATCAGGGCGTTCGCGCCGAATATTTGGGGCTGATGACTTTATTCAAGAGAGGCTGACGAATGGTTTCGCCACATCATGTTTTGAAGATTACGACTGCGCTGTCTGCGGTTGCGTTGGCGGCTTCCGTTGCGGTTACGCCGGCTTACGCATTGCAGGATATTGCGATTGAGGATGCTGTTGCGCAGAGCGGTCCCGTTACTGCAGATAATGGCGTTGTTGTGCAGTCTGGCGATCAGTCGGATGATCAGACGGGCGACCAGCAATCGCAAGACAGCATGCCTGACAATCCGAATGTGAAACTTCCGGATACCGTCAGTGGCGAGATTTCTGACGATGCAACTGTAGTTTCGGAAGACCTGGCCGTTACCCCTGAAGGTGAGGTCAAGAATATTGAAACCGGCGAAACCGTGACCGATGCGACACTGGTCGGTACGCAGGATCAGCAGCCGGATCCGCTCGCCAAAACCAATGGCGAATCCTTCATTCCGGTAAGTGCGGAAGATGTAAAAAATGCTGTAGCCGACGCGAACGTACAGCTCTCCAAATTCGAAAGCAATGAATACGGCGCACACTGGGGCACTTACAACAATACGAAAGCCTTCTTCGACTATCAGAACAACCTGTTCGTGCAGCAAGCCAAAGGCGTGATTGACGTTTCCGAATGGCAAGGCGACATCGACTGGGCCAAAGCGAAAGCCGACGGCGTGGAAGGCGTGATCATCCGCCTCGGCTACGGCGAGGGCAACAATGCTGACAAGAAAGCACGACGTAACATTTCCGAATGCAAGCGACTCGGCATCCCGTTCGGCATCTACTGGTATTCCTACGCGGACACTCCGTCGATTGCCAAAGAAGAAGGTGCCGACGTGGTCGCCAAACTCAAGCAATTCGGTGTGAATCCGAGCGATCTGGCGTACCCCGTGTATTACGACCTGGAAAAGTGGACCTGGGAGGGGCATCAGCCGCCCACCGACCCGAACGTGTACAACGATATCGTCAACAATTGGTACAGCGCACTGCAGTCCGCCGGATACAAGAACCTGAGCGTCTACTCGTACACCAGCTATCTGCAAGGCCCGCTGAAACATGCCGACATTTACGCTAAAACCACGTGGGTGGCGCAGTACGGCGCTCGCATGGGATTTGACTCGTTCCCGACCGACAGTCGCGGATGGCAATACACCAGCTCCGGCAAAGTGGACGGTATCAGTGGCAATGTGGATATGAATGCGTTTGGGAATAAGGAGTTTGTGAATGGCGGGCATTGGGTTACCAAAAATGGCCAAAAGTATTGGCGGGATTCAGGTGGTTCTCTAGCGCGTAGCAAGGAAATTTACGATCCTGAGAGTAATGCCTGGTATTGGATTGATTCAGACGGAACCATGGCGCACGATAAGGATGTTTATCTGCGTTCGAACGGAGGTAAATGGGTTCGTTACGATTCCAATGGTCATATGATTAAAGGTGAGGATTTCCGATACGGCGTCTGGTATAACTTCGACTTTACGACCGGTGCGATGAGTAAGGGGATGACATATCTGTCCAATGGGAACAAATGGGTATACTACGACATGGTCACCGGCAAAATGGCGCATGGCGAAGCGTATCTTAATTTTGATAAAGAGCATTCTGGCTGGTATCTATTTGACAACATTACTGGTGCAAGATGTACAGGTGATATTTTTATACGTGCGAATGGCGGTAAATGGGTCCGTTATGATCAGAAAACCGGCAAAATGGTAAAAGGTTTGCAGAAACAGAATGGTCTATGGTACTACTTCGATCCAGTTACAGGAGCTATGGCTCACGGAAACACGTGGGTTCCACAATGGCAAGCATGGCATTATTTCGATAGTGTCACAGGCCGAGGTTGATTCCTGATTTACATTTCAGACTCAGTCATACTGCTTGATTGATTCGGCTGGAAAATGGTGAATTTTCCAGCCGCTTTCATAATAATGGCGACTGTGTTGCCTGTCATGGCTGATTTTCGTGCTTTGGATTCGCTGAATGATCCGGAAACGTAAATTACCGTTTTCATCAAAACGGACCCAGATTCCGTCTTCGCGGTTTGTCGGAGAACTTGGAATGAACACTCCTTGCTGATGGCCATAGTGCCATTTTCGTAGTAGTGCTCCTTATCCTGATCCCAACCGTTTTCAGGTTGTTCTGTTTTAGTCGATTCGTTGGAACTAGCGCTGCCGTTATTCCTGTTCGATTCGGAAGAGTCGGGTTGGCTGTCATTCCTGTTCTGTTGGCTGGATTGAATTATTTCTTCAGTTGTGTTGATTCGGACACTGAATCAGAAGATTGCGAGGCACCATTGGCCTCTGAAGCGATTGCATTAGAATCATCTCTCTGGGTACTATTTGGATTCTGAACCGGTACGGCAGTTTGATTATTAGAAGACGCTTGCATTGCGTTAGGCTCGCTGCCCAGTGCGATTGCCGGGTAAGTAATTCCCTGTAGCATTGTAATGGTTTAAAAACCGATTAGGATTTTTCTCCGTTGGAACATTATTGCTTTTTCTTCTCATTGTCCGTGGCCAATTATAGCTATTGCCATAACAAAAGCTTGTTTTGCAAGTCACTCGTTGGAGCTTTTGGTGTATGTCTAGAGGTGTGGCAATACCGCTATGCAAGGAGGCCTTTGAAGATACGTGATGAAGCTGTGGGCAGGGTTTGACTATTTGCGTTGATAGCATGACATACACTGTTAGACATGACTCATGATATGGAAACGAACAAGCGTGGAGTTCAGATGAGATGTGAACCGACACTGGCTTTTGTGATTCCTTGTTTTAACGAAGAAGCCGCATTGCATATGACTGCGGATGTTTTGAAGAAAAAGATGATTCAGCTTGAGAATTCGCAGGCTGTTGCACGAGATAGCTTTGTTATTTTTGTCGATGATGGGTCCCATGACAAGACTTGGGATGTGATTACGTCGCTGCATGAGAAAGATCCCTCCTTATTCCGTGGTGTAAAACTAGCTCACAATAGAGGCCACCAGAATGCTCTTTTTGCTGGCTTAATGCATGCATTGAGTATGAATGTCGACGCTGTTGTTTCTATGGATGCTGACTTGCAGGACGATCCCAATGCGGTCGACGACATGGTGCAGGAATACCTCCGGGGTGCTGAAATCGTCTATGGTGTGCGGGACAACCGTGAAACCGATACCGCATTCAAGCGTGGCACCGCCCATGCTTTTTATTCCCTGATGAAATGGCTTGGAACGGAAACAGTGCCGGATCATGCCGATTATCGATTGATGAGTCGTGCCGCATTGCAGGCTTTATCGCAATACAAGGAATCGAATTTGTTCCTACGCGGTCTGGTTCCTTCTCTCGGATTCAAAACGGCAAAGGTATATTACAAGCGCGGAACCCGAGTGGCCGGGGAATCCAAGTACCCGTTGAAAAAGATGGTTTCCTTCGCGATTGAAGGTGTGACTTCCTTCTCGACAAAGCCGCTGACCATGATCACCGGTCTGGGTCTGTTCTCGGTGTTCGTTGGAATCGTCATGTTGATTTATACCCTTGTTTCCGTTTTCTCAGGGCATGCCGTTGCGGGCTGGGGATCAATGATGTGTTCCCTGTGGATTCTAGGCGGCTTTATTTTGCTGGCACTCGGTATTATTGGTGAGTACATAGCAAAAATTTATTTAGAGGTTAAAGCTCGTCCTCGCTATATTGTCGAGACGACGCTCTGAGTGGGCAGTTTATTTTTTTAGGGAAAGATAGGACTATTACCGAGTGAATAAGCCGGATATTGTGCCTGAAAAATGGGTATTCTTCAAACGTGTGCTACCGAGATGGCTCGTTGTACTTGCCTTGGGATTTCAGACTGCTATTGTCGCGGTATTGCTCGTATTGTCGATTCTCTTTACAGTTACATTTAAGAGAGCCAATTCGCAACTCGGAAGTATCACAGAGCAGGTTGACTACCACTTTGGCATGCCATCCATTGCATTTGTGCTGGGCATGGTCATGTTATGTGCTCTGTTTGGCTTGCTTGCGCAAGGCTTTTCGAAGTTGCCACGCTACTGGGTTTTTGCCGCATTGTTGGTATATACGATAATGTTGCAGATCATCTGGCTTACTTCATTGAGCTTGGTAACATACACATATCCGGATTCGCAGAGTCTGATGAATGCTGCGGATGCCTTGCTTAAAGGTGATATCAGCCAATTTGGTGCTGACTATTGTTCGGCTGGTAACGTGCAGAGGGAATGTATTGCACGAGGCATTCCAAGCGCTCACACATATTTCTCCTATTACCCGTTCCAAAGCGGGCCAATGCTGTGGTATCTGTTGGTATTTGCCTTGTTTGGATCGAACAATATTCTTGCCTTTCAGACTGTCAGTGCCGTGGCGGTTACTGCATTGGTCGCGGTTTTGTGGCGCTTGAGCGGCATGCTCGGGTTGAATAAAAAGGGTCATGGCGCATTCACCGTTCTGATTGCAACATGCGTTCCTCTTATGATGTTCGCGGCTTTCGTGTATCCCAATGCCGTCGGGTTCTTCATTACGATCTGCGGTGCCTGGATCATCGCAGAAGGTTTTCGCATGAGGAGGACCTGGTCCAGCGCTCTCGCGATTGTTGGTGGTTTCCTGGTCTGTGGTACCGGCATTGTTTTCAAATCGACATATCAGATAGTGGTTCTTGCCGCGCTTCTTGCTGTTGTTTTTGCGGTTTGGCATAATCGCTGTATTTGGCAATTATTGATCTCTTTGCCTTCCGCTTTGGCAGCGTTTATCATTTCTAAACTTCCTGTTGCGTTAGTGCAGTCTTGGACTGGCCAGGACTTTGGCAAAGGCATGCCGATGCTCTCATGGGTTGCTCTTGGATTAGGACATCCAGATAATATGCCGCCTGGATGGTGGAGCAGATTTGCCTTAGATGCATTTGAAAATACAGGTAATGATTATTCTCTTCAATCCCAGATTTCCAGAGATTTCGTTCAAGGACGACTCTCAGAATTCCTGCATAATCCGGGAAACGGGATGCATTTCTTTGCTGGCAAGCTTGCGTCAGAATGGGCTGAACCAACATTTATGACATCACTGTATTCGGAGTTGGGCGAATCCTCAAAGCATTTTGTCGGTTTGAGTTCGTTCTTCCTTATCGGCAATGGCTCGGATGTGTTACTTCGATATGAAAATGTTGCTCAAACTGTTACATATTTATTGGCGCTCATCGGCTTGCTTGGTCTTCTTCGTTCGTTGATTAAGGAAAAGCCTATCGGGGTTGATGCAGCTCAAATCTTTACTAGGGTTTTGCTTTGTGCGTCGTTCATCGGTGGTTTTCTCTGCTACCTTTTCTGGGAAGCAAAAAGTATCTACACTTTGCCGTTTTTCCTGCTGCTTATTCCGATGGCGGCATGTGGCGTCCAGCAGATGATTGATTTCGTAGGCAATAAGAAGCAGAAGATACGCGAATAAGGGCAACTGTGGGAAGAGAAGAAGAGCTTCTAGGAACTTCGATGAGAAAAAAACTGGTTTTTTGGTTGAAAGGATTAGTGCTTTTCGGATTTTGCGTGGTCTCGATTTTTTTGCTAGGTGCTGGTTTCAACAATACGTCTTACGCTTACGCAGAGGAAGGAGCCATCGATTCAGGTCCTTTCTCTGAAGCTGATGCCAACGCTCATCCGGTCAATGGTTGGGATTCGAAGAAGGAACATTATTACGAAAATGGTCAACAGGTCTGTTCCAAAGAAATATACGATGCTAAAGATAAGAATTGGTATTGGATAGACACGAATGGTTCCGTAGCCCGTAACAAGGACGTATATCTTCAATCCAATGGTGGCAAATGGGTTCGCTATGACGCTGCCGGTCATATGGTCAAGGGCGAAGATTACCGCTATGGCGCCTGGTACTATTTCGACACCACCACCGGTGCGATGGCGAAGGGTATAACGCACGTCTCCTCCAATGGTGGCAAATGGGTCTACTATGACCTGACCACGGGGAAGATGCTCTACGGGGAACGCTACGTGAACTATGACCAGAGCCACGCCGGCTGGTATCACTTCGACGAGAACATCGGCGCGATGTCCTATGGCTTCTATTTCAACTCGCCACAACATAAATGGGTGTATTACGACCATGCCTCCGGCCAGATGCTGTACGGGGAACAGCTGATCAATGGGCATTGGTATGACTTCGATGAATCGACAGGTGCTATGCAGTATGGCTTTGTACACCTGTCGAAATCTCAGAAGTGGGTATTCTACGATCGCCGGATGGGTTGGATGTTATATGGGGAACGTCCCATTGACGGCGCGTGGTACCTGTTGGACGCTCATACCGGCGCAGTACAGTACGGTTGGCAGAGACTAGGTGGGAAAACGGTATGCTACAGCTGGCCGAGCGGCAAGATGCTGTACGGCAAGCAGAACGTGAATAACGCCACCTACTATTTCGATAACCGCACCGGTGCTCTCGATACGCGGCGCTCGTCTGTCATACCGAGTGATTACGTCGGAGCCGCTGCTGGAGCATTTGGTAACAAAATCAAGTCGGGCCGGTACCGTTCCGTTCGCCTTCTTGGAGACAGTATCGCTGCCGGAGTGGGCGCGGCGAACACGTATCCATGTACGTCTCGTGAGCTGTTCCAGCTTGAGGGAGTCACCTATTATGAGCCGTCCCATCAGACGGATATGGCCGCCAACAGCCTAAGGCGTTATCTGGAGTCGCGCGGTGTATCCATGACCAATGCCAGTGCGCCGGGCAAGGGCTCCTATTCGGGCTATAACTCCATCGGCGATGCGACCCTCGGGCATGAGGATGCCGTTATCGTACTGCTTGGAGCTAATGACCGATTGAGGCTTTCGAATAGCGGTGATTTCAAACGCGAAGCGGAGAGCTATCTGAATCGTGTTGCCGCACGATACGGGGCCGATAACGTATATGTGCTTGCGAACATCGATACGTTATCCGATCCCAGATCCCTCACCATGGGGCAGGAAAATACGGTATTGCAGGATATTTGCCGGCAGCATGGTTGGCACTTCGCTTCAATGTATTCGGCATTTCGTACGGTAGGGCGTTCGACGGGAATACCACAGCAGGCATTGTATAAGGATGGCATCCACCCGAATCGTATGGGTCAGGTGGTGATGTGGCGTGCATTGCAGCAATTGCTTGGCCTGTAATGTCCGATAAAACGTCTGACAAGCGGTAGAGAGAACGCGTCAACAAGAGACTTGAGAGAGTATGCAACGTATTAGATTTTTCGATATTGCCAAGGGCATAGCCATTCTGGCTGTGATACTGGGACACAGTGCCATTGAAACGAACCTATTTGCGCCCCACCGCACGGCCCAAGTTGTTCTGTCCATCTGTTTTTCATTCCATATGCCGCTTTTCTTCATTCTTTCCGGGTATTTCATGCATCCAGAAAGACGATTCCGCTGGATGAAGGAGGCAAAACAGCTGCTGTTCACCTACGTGGTGACGGCATTGTGCGTGCTTGTCGGCGTGACCTGCATGGCGACGCTCGACCATGAAAGCCGTGCGATTGCCCTTCGACAGTGGGGTATGGCCGCGATATATGGAAGCGGCGATATCTCGAATCTGACGCTCTGGCGAGTAGACTTGAGAATCGGCGCGATCTGGTTCCTGCTTGCACTGTTTTGGGCTCGTCTGCTGCTGCATTGCCTTGCAAGGCTCCCTATTATCCCTGTCTGGGTGGTGCTGTGCTTCGCTGTCGGCTATGTTTCTTCGCGATATGTACTGCTGCCGTGGAGCATTCAATCCGGAATGTGTGCGGTCGCGTTCCTTTATTTGGGGTATCTTGCCAAGAAATACGATGTGCTCGGCATGGTGAAGAGGTTTCCCTGTGTATGGGCTTTCGCGTTTGTTATTTGGGTGGTCGACATCGTGCTTTTTGGCGGTATGAGCATGGCCGTCAATAACTATGGTTCGCGCCCTGTCCTGGCTGTAATCGGCAGCATTGCGGGGACATTGTGCGTTGTTGGCATCTCACAGTTGATCGATCGGGTTCCGGCGTTGGGAAGCGCGTTGAGCAACATTGGCCAAGCGAGTCTTGCCATTCTGTGCGTGCACTTGATTGAAGATGACGTATTGTCCTGGCAGATATATTTAGGAGTGTTGCGTACGGTGCTTCCTCAAGTTCCGCTGGTTATGCTGAGTTTCATTGGTCGACTGCCGATTGATCTTATCGGTGCCGCGCTGCTGTATCACATTCCGGTGATCAATGAATGGTTTTATCCTCAGCTGACGAAGAAGAAGCATAAGACAAATATGGTTAGTGTAACGGAATAGTCTGAAATACCCGTTTGAGAAGTGTATGCCTTTTCTTCAAGGGTTTACGCTAGTCTATGGAATATGGTTTCGATGAAATTCGCAAATATCCTTCTGGAAACGAATCCTCGCTCTGTCGCTTACCCGGCACTGTACTGCCGTTCCAATCAGCCTGTTGTCTTCGACGAGCAACTTGGCGAGTGGAAGATGTTTAATGCGGGGACCTTCGACTTTAGCACGTATTTCAATTCCTTGTCCGTAATGAAGCTGCGGAAGTACACGCGCGCAACAAGCTTCATGCTGCATCTTGAGCTTAAAGGCGCTGCTTGCGAGGTGCAACAGACCATGGGTGATGCTTTCGCACATGATCCACTGCCTGTCAAGGGGGTCTCGAAGGTACTGAGCGCTTCTGATGGCTGGCAGGTTGTCGATTTGCCTCTTACAATCACCGATGACATGGTGATTGTCGGTTTTCTCATCAAGACGGAGGGCGCGGTCGCCATTCGCAACAGTTATTACGAACTTGGCATTGATGGCGAACTGAATGATGTTGAGCTGGTGCTGTCTACCACCACGTTCAAGAAGGAAGCGTTCATCGAACGCAACATCGGTCTGGTCAAGAATCAGATTATTAGTTCCGGAGACCCGATCGCCGACCACTTCCATATGTACGTGATTGATAATGGCCGTACTCTTGATGCTGAGAAGCTGAGTGGTAATCGCGTTCAGGTTGTGCCGAACGACAACGTTGGTGGTGCCGGTGGCTTTACCCGTGGCATGATTACCGCCATGGAACAGATTCCAAAGGCTACGAACATTCTGCTGATGGATGACGATGTCGCGGTCTCCCCGGAAAGTATCAAGCGTACCTATAATCTGCTGCGCATTCTCAAGCCCGAGCATCGTAATGACATGATTAGCGGTGCGATGCTGAACTATGAGGTCGGCGAGGACCAGTGGGAAGACATCGGCAACATGACTCAGCAGGGCACCTTTGCCGGTTGCAAGCCGCCACTGCGTCTGACCCTGTTCGAGGATCTGGTATACAACGAGATGTACACGCCGACCAAGTGGCAGCGGAACAACATGTATGCCGCGTGGTGGTATTGCTGCATTCCGATTTCCGTGATTGAGAAGAATGGCCTGCCCCTTCCAGTGTTCGTTCGCTGTGACGACGCTGAATACGGTATTCGTTGCAAAACCGGATTCATCACCATGAACAGCCTGTGCGTATGGCACATGTCGTTCTTCGAACGGTATAACGCGGCGGTGGAACGTTACCAGACCACTCGTAACACGATGATCGCGCAAGCGACGTGCGGTATGGCGCCGAAGGCCGACTTCATGTATGAGCTGCACAACAACATCCGGCTTGAGCTGAAGAAATTCGGCTATGCCAACGCGGAGTTGTGTCTGGATGCCTTCGAGGACTTCCTCAAGGGGCCTGAATTCATCAAGAAGCCTGGTCAGGCGGAGAAGAGCTTCATGGCCGCGAACCGCAACAAGGAACAGCTTGTGGATTTCGTGGCGCTTCAGGCTCAGATTGACGCTGATACCGAATTGAATGGTCTGTGTATCAAGGACATCGATCGTCAACTGATTGATGGAGATAAGTCTCGTAGCCTGCCTGAACGACTGGAAGACCTTATCACCGACAACAACCAACGCTATTTCAAGAAGGATGGCACTGGCTATGCAGTCATTCCACTGCAGGGATGGCTGTATCCGGCCGGCGCGATTCGTGGCAAGCGCAAGCTTGTTGTTCTCGATTGGTACAACCGCAAAGGTATCATCCGCACCAAGGATGTGAAGCGCTACCAGGAGATTAAGAAGCGTTACGCAAGAGATCTCAAGTACTACAAGGCAAATATCAAGCGCCTGCGCCAGGAATACGCCGCAGCCCGTAAGGAATTGACCTCGGTGAAGTACTGGAAGCATTATCTTAAGATGGACTGAGTTATAGATAGCCACGCGAGGAGCCTCAGCGGATTGGGGCTCCTCCTTAATCTTTGCGGCCTGTCTTTTCAATGAAGTTCTCTAGATTTCCAGTGACCGGATAGTGCTGATTTCTAGCTATATGTCATGATTGGAATAGTCGCTGATAGGATACAACTTGTGAAACAGTTGGTGAAAAAAATGCAAGATAGGTATGGGTATGCGTGGACTGTCCTGCAGGGGTTGGTAAAAACAGATTTCAAGCTACGCTACCAAGGCTCGTTCCTAGGGATTGCATGGTCGGTGCTTAAGCCTCTGATGATGTTTTGTGTGATGTATGTGGTGTTTGGCAAGTTTCTTCGTATGTCGGATGGAACTTCCACATATCCGGTTGTACTCTTATTGGGTATCAGCTCGTGGCAGTTTGTCACGGAGGCAACGAATGTTGGGCTTCGATCAGTAGTTGATCGAGGGGACCTACTTCGGAAGGTTCATTTCCCAAACTATATTGTTGTGGTTTCAGCTACAGTTGGTGCATTTATTAGTTACGCAATTAATCTTGTTGTTGTTTTAGTATTTGCCATCATCGCTAGGGTTCATTTTACATGGCGAGTAGTATTGCTTCCTTTAAATATCATTGAGTTATATGCGATAACACTTGCTGTCACATTGCTCATGGCTACAATGTATGTTTATTTCCGTGACATTGCGCATATTTGGGATGTCCTCCAGCAGCTGATTTTCTACGGTATGCCTATTATTTACCCGTTGACGTATGTTACTAACCGTGGAGGTATGCTAGCTGATATCGCTCGCCTGGAGCTTGTTAACCCGTTTGCCCAAGCGATTCAAGATATTCGTCACAATTTTATCGCTCCTGTGACACAGCCAACCGTCTGGAATCAGTTCAGCAACTGGGCGATTCGTTTGTTGCCTGTTGCTTTGACGATTGTTTTGCTCTGGTTTGGCGTGTCATTATTCCGGCGGAATAGTCGTAAATTTGCGGAGGTTATGTGATGCCCGAAGAGGGAAGCGATAAGAAGATGAATTATTCTCAAAATCCGGTGGTCTTGTCTGCTAAGCATGTTTCTAAATGCTTTAAATTGCCGACTGAGCAGGCCACTGGTCTTAAGCAGGCTTTTATCAATTGGACTAAAGGGATTAAAGGGTATAAACAACAGCAGGTTCTTAAAGACATTAGCTTTGAAGTCCATCAGGGCGAATTTTTTGGTATTGTTGGTCGAAACGGTGGTGGCAAATCCACTCTGCTTAAACTCATCTCGCAAATTTATTATCCAGAAAAAGGATCTATCACTGTTTCTGGCAAATTGGTCCCATTCATTGAATTGGGAGTGGGATTTAATCCTGAACTCACTGGCCGAGAGAATGTATATCTGAACGGCTCTCTTCTTGGATTCACGCATGAAGAAGTTGACGCAATGTATGATGACATCGTCGATTTTGCTGAGCTGGAAGAGTTCATGGACCAAAAGTTGAAGAATTATTCTTCTGGAATGCAGGTTCGTCTTGCTTTCTCTGTTGCAATCAAGGCGCAGGGCGACATACTGGTTCTTGATGAGGTCCTTGCTGTTGGCGATGAAGCATTCCAACGTAAATGCGATGATTTCTTTACGGAAATCAAAAAAGACCCGACTAAGACGGTCATTCTCGTGACTCATGATATGAATGCTGTCAAAAAATACTGTTCAAGAGCAATGATGATTGCTGATGGTGAGGTGGAAGCCATTGGAGATCCGGAAACCGTGTCACAGCAATACACGCTCGCCAATCTTGAGGCTGAGGAGAAAGCTGAGCGTAAACGTCAAGAAGAGCGTGGAGGCTATCCAAACGGTCTAAATGAACGATGCCCGTTGCTGAAGACTACTGCAGTTTCACCTAAAGTGTGCACTAGTGCAGACATCTTTAAGTTTGATGTGGAATATCAGTATGATGAGCCGGGTGATTTTTATCTTGCTATTGCCTTACATGATATCCGGCGTGGCGGAATTACCTATGATACTGGTCCAAAGGTAGTGAAGATGGACAAGCATGGTCATCAGATTGTTCATTTTGCGATGCCGCTTAATTTGTTTAACAATGGCGAGTTTCGTTTAATAACATCGCTTCGTACTCCAAGTCTGAGCGACCCTAATATGACGGATGCTGTTGGCGTCGCTCTTGACGATAATGCATGCAGTTTTGTGATTCGAGATGCTCGAAATGGTGAATATGCATTGCTCAGCGATAGGGCGATGACAATTACGCAGATTGATAAGACAGAGGAATAAAAACAAACCGGTTTGAGCGTACGGCGTGGCACCTGTAAAGTGGTGACATCATATGTGAATTACGTCTTGCTTGTTGACTCGAAGCGAATCAAGTCTCGATTAGGCAGCATTTTTATTTATGCAGAATAAAGATGCGCTGATAATGATGCCATGTGAACATAGTACGATTCAGCCGGTTGTGCCTTATGAGACTGTTATCTATCTTTGGAAGAGTAAGCTAATTTTCAAGAAGAGAAGCGAAGATGAGAAAGAAATTACGGAGTTGTATTGCGCTGTTGGGTGCTTTATCCATGGTAGCTTCGTTCGGAGTCCAGGTGGCATCCGCTGCGGAAGCGGATTATCCGGATATGGAAGTCGGCGTCTTCTGGAACAGCGATTCGGATCGTTCCGACACGGTGTATATGTCGTACAATGGCGCTGATTTCCAGCAGATCAGTACGGCGTATAAGGCTGACGGCAATGGCAGTGCGCATGTCTCGGGGAAGCCGAACTACGTCAACGCTATTCATGATCCGAGTATTACCTATAAAGATGGTACATTCTGGATTCTTGGCGGCTATGTGCAGAAGCAGCAGAACTTGGGATGGCGTTTTACCCCGATGATGGGATATTCCAAGGATTTGGTGAACTGGAGCTACCCTAACAGCGGCAGTCCAACGAACCTTGCTCCTTCGGTAATGCCTTATACCAATGGTCTTAAGGACGGCCAGTACGATTCCGCAGGAACCGACGGGTTCGTTGACAGCCACGGCGATATGTGGATCGTGACCACCCTCGGATACTATGGCGATTTTCACGGCAGTGCGCAGAAGGATTATATGTATCCCTACATCGTCAAGGTGTCAGGGTTGCAGCCTGGAGTGGATCCCGCAGTCGATCCGGGAGCTCAACCGAGGCTAAGCTACGGCAGTTTGAATCCGATCAAGCTTCCTGATACGAAGACCAGCAACTGGCTTGACCCGTCATTGTTCGAAAAGGACGGTGTGTACTACCTCAGCATCAAGAAGAATGGTGTCACCAATCAGATTTATTCCATCGGCGATCTGTCTCAGGCTGGGAATCCTAAGGCATGGCGTTTGGTGAACGATAATGTCGTGACCGGTTATGAAGGTCCGTCCCTGACGTATTACAACGGGCAGTACTTCTTCTATACCGATAAGCTCAAGGACTATCCGTATGGTAAGGCTGATGGAACTGCCGGCACTTTCGTTACGCAGTCGTCGAGTTTGGCCAGCGGATGGCATAGTACTCGCCGTATTACCACGACCAACGTTGATGGACGCAGCATTCCTAATCGTCATGGAACAGTGGTAACCGTTACTGATCCGGTGGCGAAGAGAATCGTCTGGAATGCAAGAATTCATGCAGGCTATGGCGAATATAAGCCTGGAGCAAATGGTTGGGTAACGGAAAGCGGTAAGCATTACTGGTATGACAATGGTGTGAAAGCTGTCTCCAAAGAGGTATACGATCACTGCAAGTGATGCGTGGTACTGGTTTGATAAAGACGGTTCCCTTGCTGTGAACAAGGACGTGTATATCCCTGCGGGCAGCAAGTGGGTCAGGTATGACAAGAACGGTCATATGATCAAGGGCGAGGATTACCGATATGGCGCCTGGTACTACTTCGATCAAACGACCGGCGCAATGACCAAGGGCATGAAACACGTTTCCTCCAACGGCGGCAAATGGGTGTATTACGACTGGACGACCGGCAAGATGGCGCACGGCGAGCAGTATGTGAACTATGACGCGCAGCATACCGGCTGGTACCTGTTCGACCAGCACACCGGTGCCATGTTCCACGGCGACACCTATGTCCGCTCCAACGGTGGAAAATGGGTTAGGTATGATTTCTCCACCGGAAAAATGGTCAAGGGACTAGATCGCCACGATAACTCGTGGTACTACTTCGACAAGACCACCGGCGCTATGCAGAAGGGGCGGGTCTGGGTTCCTGAATGGAATGACTGGCACTGGTTCGATTCGACCACTGGCCGCGGCTGAGTTTTGCAGCGTGAGATAGACTGGTTTTGATGCGACTACTGGTTGTGATTGCATCAAAACCAGTTTTTCATAGTAGGGGGAGGCTGTTTTGTCGCGGCATTATTCGGGGAAGCGTCAACGTGACCTGAAACATGTGGAGCCTCATGCCTCTGGTTATATTTCCTTGCTGTACTGGATCGGCACAATCACAACAGGGTGCATTCTTATTTTCTGTGGCAAACAGCATTGTTTTAACGATGCAATGGCGCATTGGGCCAGAATCCTGCAAATCAGAGCGGGGAATATAATTCCGGTATTTTCTGATGAATACCATGATTGGGTGGTTTACCGTGACCACGGGAAGATAATAACCTTCAACAACACTGCGGTGAATGCTCCCTTTGTCTATTTCCCCAGTCTTATTGTGCGCGGGAATTTTCGCGTATCGAGTGTGGCAACATTGATCTGCTCGGCCACTATTATTGCCGTGGCAATATGGGTAGCCAAATCTTATGTCAATATCATTCTGGCTATAGCGATTCTTCCTACCACATTTTTTTCAATGATATTCCCGACAGCTGATGCCGTCACCAACAGCTATTGTCTGCTGTTCATTGCGGTTGTTCTGTGTTTGTATCAACGGGATGACATGTTGCAATACTGGCATATTGCTCTGCTCTGCATGATGGGAGCTCTGCTCGGACAAGTCAAGATTACCTGTTTCATCATCGCATTATTTGTATTGTTCTTGATTCCTAAGGCTCACGGATGCGTAAAAAAGATCACCTTGGCGCTTCCTGCTCTCACTGCTTTTGTCTCCATGTGGCTTTGGCGGGCGAAGACCTCGCAGATAGCGGTTGCCCCGAATCGTGTTCCATTGGAGAAGACACACGAGCTTGAGGGGCAGTTACTGCAATCTTCCTGGAAAATATTTCCGCTTATCGGCCGGTCGTTGTTCGAGCCTATGGATTTTGATACTGAGAAGATTAATGGGCAATTGGTGAATTCAAGAAGAAATCTTCAGTTCTTTACAGGAACGGAAGAAATTCAGTTGCCTTTAATCGTTATGGCTCCAGTGCTTATCGCTATTATGATGCTTCTGATTGTGCATATGAGCTATAAAAATATAAATAAATTGCAGGTTGGATTAATAGTATTAATTATAGTTCTGTATTACGTATTATCGTGTGTGGCAATGTCAATCACATGGGTTGGGAATGTAGATGTATATGCTTCGGGATTGCAGAACAGGTATTTCATACCGGTATTGCCGCTTGCTGCGCTGTTGTTCCCCAACTTTATTAGGGATGAAAATATCAATCGCAGAGTATTAGCTATTTCTGTGGCGGCTTTAACGGCATTTTCATATATCGCTATAGCGATTACGTATGTGATTCAATGGAAATGATTCTTGGAAGAAAGCGGAGGTATCTCCGGATTCTTCCAAGAATCATACGGAATCATACGGTGGTTGTTATCTACTTGGCATACCAATGCGGGGTGTTGTTCCCGTTGCGGCATTCGCAGACGATAAGTGTACCGTCGCCATCGATACGCTGCTGGCCCTTTTCGCTCTTCTTGCAGAATCGACCACGGATGTTTTCTCCTCCGGTATTTCCCGGATTGTTATTGCCTGAATCCTTGCTAACATAGCGGCCAGAGACGGAATCAAAGGTCGCATATGAGTTCCATTCGGGCACCCACACGCGTCCATGCGCCATGGCGCCAGTGGTCTGGTCGAAGTAATAGTAGGCTCCATCCTGATAATGCAAGCCCTTGACCATCTTTCCTGTCACTCGGTCATAGCGAACCCATTTGCCGCCATTGGATCGGATATAGGTGTCGCCGTGGAACATGGCACCGGTGTGCTGGTCGAACAGGTACCAGCCGGTATGCTGCGCGTCATAGTTCACATACTGCTCGCCGTGCGCCATCTTGCCGGTCGTCCAGTCGTAATACACCCATTTGCCGCCATTGGATCCGATATACTTCATACCTTTGGCCATAGCGCCGGTTGTCTGGTCAAAATAATACCAGCCGCCATATCGGTAATCCTCGCCCTTGATCATATGGCCATTGGAATCGTACCTAACCCATTTACCACCATTGGAACGCTGATAAACATCTTTGTTGCGTGCCATTGTTCCATCTGCGTCGAGCCAGTACCAGGCATTACTGCTCGGATCGTAGATTTCCTTTGAACGTGCCATGGTACCGGAATCGAACCAATAATGCTCACCATCCTGAACAACCCAGCCAGTGTATTCGGGATATGGCGGTGAGACGATCTCTTCCGCATTGGCTGAGGCAATGGGTAAGGCAAGCATCGAAAGAGTTGCGGTTATGGCTGCGATGCTTCGAATGATTTTCTTTCTGAGAATCATGATCATCATCTCCTTTGTACTGATGTACGTACGCACTTCTGATTTTAGGACGGGAATGTCATATAAAAAATCGGCGTCGTACGGTTATTCGGATTCGAGCAAATCCTGTGCACTGACTATGCAGACGGATTGTCCAAAGTGCGAGGCAGCCACTACGATGAGTAGATGAACGCACATGGTGATAGGAGAGGATGCATGAATCAGAAGGCTTCTATGAAGAATGCCGGGGCAAACAACACCTGGGAAACGGTTATGCGTGTTGTGTATCCGGTCAAGGACGCTGAGCAAACTCTCCCGCTGTATGCGCTTGATTGGACTCGTCCGCATGTTGCGGAGACCACGCTGGACTCCCGTATTGACATGCGCCGTTTGGAATTCGGCTCCATGAATCAGTCCACATTGCAACGCTTGCTTCGCAATGCCGGGTCGTCTGCAGGAGTGTCCTGCGATTCGTTTGAAATTGCGGGGCGTACCTCTATAACCTTGAAAAATCGTGGTCACATGTCTGGATGCGCATTCTTCAATGCATTCCCCGCTGCATATTGGCGCCGTTGGACCAGTGTAAAAACGGTGCGATTCGAAGCGACAGTTCAGGGAAACTCCAAAATCAGCGTATTCCGTTCCACAGGTCGTGGACTGATTTATCCGGTTTCGACGAAGACGACAACGGCTTCGGAGTCTGAAACTCGTGTATGCATAGACGTGCCGATGACAGGTCTTATGGATGGTGGTTACTTCTGGTTCGATGCGGAATCGCTTGATGGTTCCGTGACCATTGCTGATGCTACATGGTCTGTACCCCGTGAGGCGCGTACCGCTAAGCATGAGACAACCCTGTCTATCGCCATCACGACCTTTAATCGCGCCTCATATTGTATGGATCAATTGCGTACTATCGCCGGTGCTTCGGCATTGCGCGAACGTTTGGATACAGTGTATTGCACGGATCAAGGCAGCGACTTAGTTAAGGATCAGAAGGACTTTGATGAGGTTGCCGCTAATCTAGGCGAACAGCTTACATACATTCAGCAAGCGAACTTGGGTGGTTCTGGAGGATTCTCCCGAGGCATGTATGAAACGGCTAAGGCCGGTGATAGTGATTTTGTGCTGCTGTTGGACGATGATGCCATCAGCGAACCGGAATCGATTCTGCGTGCAATCCAATTCTCTGATTACACGGTGCGACCAGTTCTTGTCGGCGGCGGCATGTTCCATTTGGATAATCGCACCATGTTGTATACGCAAGGTGAGCGGATCAATGCGCAACGAATGTGGATGTACCCGTCCAAGAGCATGGGATACAACCATGATTTCTCTGTGGAACCGCTCCGTGATTCTCCGGATCGTCATCAGCGCATCGATGAAGACTTCAATGGGTGGTGGATGTGTCTGATTCCGATTGCGGTTGTGAAGAAAATCGGTCTCTCCATGCCAGTGTTCATCAAATTCGATGACATTGAATATGGTCTTCGTGCCAAGAAAGCAGGATTTCCCACAGTCTGCCTGCCAGGCGTGGCCGTATGGCACCAAGCATGGCATGACAAGGATCCAGCACGTTCGTGGGAGGAATACTTTACTGAGCGTAACCGTTGGCTCGCGGCATTGTTGACGTATCCGGATAGGCCGCCTCGCATGTTGGTGGAGACCTTGTATGGTGATGCCAGTCTCGGGCTTCGGTTTGTGTACTCCGCCATGGCATTGCATCATATGGCGCTAAGGGATATTCTTCGAGGCCCACAGTACCTTGTAGATTGCTTGCCGACGAAACTTGGCGAAGTGCGTGAACTGCGAGCAAAATATCCCGATGCTCAGTCCAAGGAGAGTTTTGATGAGTTCCCTGAGCCAGCTGGCGAGGTTGAACCGCCAAAGAACCATCCATCGACTATGAAAAGCCGGTACAAGGCGGCTGTCGGCCTTATCGCGAAGAGCTTTATCAAGAAGGCCAATCCCGATAAAGCCACTCGTCCGGATGCGGCCATCCCCGCACGCGATGCTGCCTGGACTTGGCTTGCCTTTGACCATGTCAATTCAGCATTGGTGAGCACGCCAGACGGTAATGGGGTGGCATGGCTAAAGCGAGACAACAAACGTTTCCGTAAGAGCATGATGGAAGGATATCGGCTTACACGCAAGATTCTGAAGAATTGGAAGCGATTGTCTGCCCAATACCAGTCTTATGGGATTACCTCCATGGAGACGTGGGCAAGAATCTTTGGAGATGAATAACTCGGAGTATGGATCGGCTGCGTTCATTCGTGATATGCGAGTATCATGAACGCGAAACACACATTGGCAGTGTGCATTTGCAATTGAACTGACTGTTTTGGAAGGTTGTTTTTATGACTGAAGCGGTGGAGTATCCCGATCTGGTGGTCGTGGGCGCGGGCCTGTTCGGCCTGACCG
>OLPG01001170.1_pt1 | contig 22929 bp, 15 predicted proteins | sample 1672311 | NCBI WGS metagenome assembly OLPG01 (sample SAMEA3136670, study PRJEB25190) | human gut metagenome | biome: human gut; feature: human-associated habitat; material: faeces | place: Austria | collected 2013 | reverse complement strand
TGGCTTTCTTCAGGCGAAAACCCATGTCTTTATCAATTTTCTTAGATTTAGCCATGTCATGCACCTCCGTATATAGTGTATAGTTCACCATTTAAAAAGAAAATGAACTAATAACGCACTATATCAGAGGAATATAATGCACTTAAATAAAATAAGTAACTTTGGATATTGCATATAAAAAAACGCAGTATTCAAAGGTTTTTTCTCATGTTTTTATCCTTTGAATGTGTTTGGGAGAGCTATGTATTCTGAACCGTTGAAAGGATATTTTTGTATTTGGAAAATATTATCCTGCCCATTGCGTGGAAGGACAGGTAAATAGGTTGCATTTTAAGTAATGCGGCAAATTCTACAATTGAAAGTGCATTATATACACTCACAAAATGTGGAGAAAATTTAATATCAGCTATAAACAGCGTCCTGTGGGTATGTGCTCATAAGGGCGTTTTTTATATACAGAAAAATTTTTCTAAAAATTTTTCAATCCACCCGAACATCTCCCTGGTTTCATTTGGGAGATACACCGGAAGGGAAAAAAGGCAAAAGCCTTGGCATTCGGAACGGGAGGAGGTGAACTCGTATGGGGCAACCTTCTTCTAAGGATGAAATGACTATCCGGCATCAATTTGACCGGTTATGCCAGATGGCATTAAAAGGCGAAGCTGTAAATTATTACAAACACATGGACTATCGCAGAAAACATGAAGTAACATTCTCTGAACTGTCGGAAAAGGAGTTGAGCAAATTATTTACTATGGATGAGTATGGAACAGAATATCATCATTTTGAAGTGCATGGCTATGACATTGAAGTAAAAAATACCCTGATTGCTGAAGCTTTGAAGGAACTTACAGAAAGAAAAAGGAATGTCATTTTACTTTCGTATTTTATGGAAATGAGCGATGCGGATATTGCAAGAGAAATGAATCTGGTTCGCAGTACCATTCATGAACACAGGACTCGCTCACTTGAAATTTTGAAGAAGATCATGGAAGGAATAGCAGATGAAAAAGATGTATAAAAGCAGAAATGAGGAAAATTTGTTGCCTTTCCATATTATAAAGGCAGCATCAGAGGGCGATGTAAGTGCCATCAATGCAGTGTTGAAACACTATGAGGGATACATAATCAAATTGTCTACCAGAAAGTTATATGACGAAAGTGGACAGGTGCATTACTGCATTGATGAAACGTTGCGTCGCAGATTGGAAACCAAGCTGATTACAAAAATATTGGCTTTTGAAGCTGCATAGCATCCGATCAGAAAATTCCCTTTCTATTCATTGATTGGAAATGATGCAGCGATGTACCTTGACAACTGAATATTGATTGCATACAGGACGTGAGGATATGCGGAGCCACTAGGCAGGTTCGCCAAGAGATACCTGCTCTTTTTGAGTGAACGTGAGGGAATGTTGAAACACTACATTGAAGCAAAGGTATGGAGCGAGAAAAATCTGACAAAATGTGTGGCAGTAACACAGGGCGATGAAGCATATCTGTAATAATGATACTTCCGGATTGTAAAGAAATTTGCAGTCCGGTCAATTTGAATGACGGTGCAAGACCGATGTGGGCAGAGTAATGATCTGCCACCTGTATTGCTTTTTTATCTGCCTATGAGAGCCTGCAATGGGGTGGGGGTTGTCATTGGCAGATAAAGTGCTGCCTATTTTAAAAATTTGGAGGTGTTCATAATAAATAATATAGAAGAAAGAGTAGAGGGCAAGATGGTTCCAATCTGGGAGAAGTATATGCTGACGGTTGACGAAGCAGTTCAATATTTTGGAATTGGTGAAAAGAAGATAAGGATGCTGATTTCTGAAAATACTGATACTGATTATTGTTTTACGGTGCAGGTTGGGAATAAATCGTTGATTAATCGGCATAAATTTGAAGAATTTCTTAATCAAACCACTTCCTTGTAGAAATGAAAAATACAAAACTTTATCACTTTAAAGTGGTAAATGCCGCCCTGGTATGATATAATATGGTTGTCGTGCTAGGGCTTCTTCGTAGAAAGGAGCAAAGACGTTTGAGTGAAAGAAATCGCAATCAGAAAAGACGTGATAAAAAAGGACGTATTTTACGAAACGGAGAAAGCCAGCGAGCGGATGGAAGATATGCATTTGTTTATACAGACTGCTTTGGAAAACAGAAATTTCTTTACAGTTGGAAGTTGGAATCGACAGATCCTCTTCCGGTAGGAAGAAGACCTTGTCAGTCACTTAGAGAAAAGGAAAAAGTCATATTAAGGGATATAAATGATGGCATTACTCCTTATGGTGATAATTTGACAGTTCTTGAGTTGGTAAAAAAGTATATTGCTCAGAAGACTGGGGTTCGCCATAATACAGCTGCGAATTATAATTTTGTTATCAACATTATTAAGAAAGAGGAATTTGGAGCATTAAGGATTGATAAGGTAAAACTATCAGATGCAAAAGCATGGTTGATTAAGCTTCAGGCAGATGGTAGGGGATACAGCACCATTCATTCAGTTCGTGGAGTGGTAAGACCTGCTTTTCAAATGGCTGTAGATGATGATTTGATTCGTAAAAATCCGTTCGAGTTTCAACTATGTACAGTAGTTGTAAACGATAGTGTAACAAGAGAAGCCATAACCAGAAAACAAGAAAGAAAGTTCTTGGAATTTATTAAGAATGATGAGCATTATAAACGATACTATGATGGTATGTTTATCCTCTTTAAAACCGGACTTCGTATTTCAGAGTTCTGCGGATTGACACTTTCCGATATTGATTTTGAAGAAAAGCAAATCAGTGTAAATCATCAGCTTCAAAGAACCAGAGATATGAAGTATGTTATTGAAGATACCAAAACGTCAAGTGGAACTAGAATCATTCCTATGACTGAGGAAGTGTATGAATGTTTTAAGCGTATTGTTGAAAATCGTAAAAAGCCCAAGAAAGAACCTGTGATTGATGGATATAAGGGATTTCTGTTTTTAGATAAGAAGGATATGCCGGAAGTTGCTTTACATTGGGAAAAGCATTTTGAGTGGGCATTGGCTAAGCATAATCGAATCTATAAAGAGCAGTTACCAAAAATCACGCCGCATGTTTGCAGGCATACCTACTGCAGCAATATGGCAAAAAGCGGGATGAATCCTAAAACGCTTCAGTATCTTATGGGACATTCAGACATTGGGGTAACATTGAATACATATACGCATCTGGGAGCAGAGGATGCCAAGGAAGAACTTGGCAAATATGCTAAGATGGCTTAAAAGATCAAGAAAATTGATACAACTAAAAGATAACCTAAGTGGAAAAAGTCTTTAGTAAAATGAGAAAATTAAGCTGTTTTACTAAGATTTTTACTAAATTTGGATGACAAGATATACGAATTTATGCCACGATATGCGACGAAAACAAAGAAAATACTCTATCACAGCAAATCGTATAAAGTGGCGTAAAATCAAGGAAAATCAGCATTTTCAAGGAGTTTTTAAGGCATGATTAAAATATTATTTGTGTGCCACGGCAACATCTGCCGCTCCCCCATGTCCGAGTACCTCCTAAAGGATCTGGTGGAAAAACAAAACCTCACTTCCCACTTCGAGATCGCTTCCGCTGCCACCAGCAGCGAAGAAATCTGGAACGGCACCGGCAATCCGATCTACCCGCCGGCGCAGGCGGAGCTGAGGAAGCATGGGATCGGGAAAACAGCATACACGAATTTTTCAAAAAAACGTGCACGGCAGGTAACAAAAGAGGATTACGGGTATTATGACTATCTGCTCTGTGCAGATGCAAATAACATCAAAAACACCATACGCATCACGGGACCGGATGTCGATGGCAAGATAAAACTTCTTTTGGACTTTGCTACAGATCCCAAAAGAAAAGGAAAATCCATTTCAGATCCATGGTATTCTGGCAGGTTTGACGAGACCTACCGGGATGTTGTTTGCGGTTGTGAGGGACTGCTCGCATACTTGAAAGAAACAGGGCAGATCTGATAAAAAAATATTGAGAAAGACAGTGTCGATGATATCTGTCCGTATCTGCCACGAAAGTCAGTCAGACCAAAATCTGACAATGAAAGGGTGGAATCGGTCAGAACAGGAGACACTGTTTTTTATTGCCCAAAAGTAACAGAAAAATATTTTCGCATATTTTCGCCTGAAGTCAATACCCGAATAATTAATAAAAATCAATTTGTAAAATTGGTCAAACAGACGAAAATAGAATTAAAATACGAAAACAACTTGTATAAATCAACGAATAAATATAAGATATAGAAGTACGAAAAAATACGAAAATTTGAAAGAGGGGGAGAGGGACATGTATAAGACCGGTTAATGATCTTATCCGGCAAACTGGGGTATGATCGAAAATCGAAAATGGGGGACTTTGAAAAATGAGAAACAAAAAGATTTTACAGAAGGCCGCTAAGAAATCACTTAGCTGGCTTTTAATTTTAGGTATGCTGGTAACGTTACCAGAGACGCCGGGAGCCATATCTGCAGCGGCGGCGGAGCTTGAAACGGGGACAGAAGAAACGGTACATGAAGAATCCAGCGATGCAGATCGTATGGAAGAAACAAAAAATGCTGTGACAGAAAAAACCGGGGAAACAGAGACGAAAGCAGATACCGCGGTACAAGAAGAAACTGGTACAAGTCAGAGTCAGGAAACGAAAGAGCCGGAAACAGAGACCCAAGATGCAGAAGCAGAGAACGAAGATGCAGAAACAGAGGATGCGGAAGCAGCAGTAACAGAAGCAGAGACCCAAGATGCAGAAACAGAGGCACCTGTAACAGAAACAACGGAAGATGAGACTGAATTATCCGAGGAAACAGAAGAAACGGAAACAGAGCAGGAAGTGAAAGCTGTGGAAGGAACAATGAACCTGACACTGCACATGGATAACAGTTCTGCAAAGTACAAAACGCCTGCACTTCAGTTCTGGGGAGATGATAACACAATCGTATCTGGTGCAACGGAAAAAAACCAGGAGATTACAGGTTGGGAAGACGCAGTAGGACAGCTTCTGACAGCGGATAAAGACGGAAAATTTTACAGTGTAACATTAAACGGTAATTTTACGGGATTCCAGTTTTTAGATTATGCAGATCCGTCAAAGAACACAGCAGGACAGGGATTTGTCAGCACTATGAAATCATATACTGGTGACACTCCGACAGATATCTATTACATCTGCAAAGACGGTAACTGGGGCTGGTATTTAGATGCAGCAGGCACAGAAGCCTTAAAAGAGCCGGAACTTGTTTACCTTACCATGCATATCAAACCGGAAACAAAATGGTCAAAGCCGGCAATGCAGCACTGGAATGACAAATTGACTATCACTGATACAAAAGGTCAGGAAACGATCACCGGCTGGGACGTAAAAGGAGATCTTTTCACAGCAGAAGAGAATGGATTTTACAAACTCACTGTCAAAGGAACATTCGGAGGCTTTCAGTTTGTAGATGTAGATAATGCGGATGATACAAAAACAGGTGACAATACTTACGACAAACTGTTGGATAAATTTGTAGCAGAAACGCCAACCGATGTATATTATATCCAGAAAGACGGCACCTGGAACTGGTACATGGATAAAGATGGAACAATTACACTTGCTTCCACAAAAGAGGTATCGGACCAGGCAGTCGACAATGCAGATGGAACTACCACATTCACGGCTGTTGCAGAAAATGTAAAAGATAAAGTAAAGGTTGTTTATGGTAAAAAATCAGAGGTGGAGGAAAAAGGAATTTCTGCATTAAAGACGGTTACCATGACAGCAGATAAAAGTGTTGCAAATGCATATACCACGGATGCGATTTTCCTTGGAGATGATGCATTGGACATCGTATATTACATCGAAGTAGATGGTGTAAAAAAAGACATTGAAGCATCCGCTGGTGTTACAGTTGGAAAAGATACTTATCTTTCTTATACCAGGGATAAATTTACCGGCAGAATGGTCTGTATACCGGGTACATTTCCTGGAAAAAGCTGGGATGCAGCATCAAATATAATGACATACATGGGAGAGGGGTTATATTCCTATACATTTAAAAATGTTCCGGCGGCAAATTACGAGTACAAGATTACGATGGGTGACTGGAGCGAAAACTATGGAGCAGGCGGTGTTATAAGCGGATCGAATATTGCAGTTACCGTGACAGAACCTCAGGATGTTACGATTTATTATTCGGACTTCAGCCATTATTCAAAATGCAGTATTGATTATAAGTTCGGGGCAAGCCTGTTATTGCAGGGAACAGGGATTCCGTTGGATACAAAATTTTCTGACAGCAGACTGACCGGAATTTACAGTGCGACTGTGGAAAATATGGAGGCAGGTACTTATTCCGATACAAAGATCGTTTCGGATGATGAGACGGTTGAAATGGAAACATATACCGTAGATACCACGAAAGATGTGACATTCTATTACGATCCGGAATCCGGCATCTATTATTCAGATGCTTCCGACAAGGAGGTTGCAACGGAAAAACTGGTATTTGATTCTAAGGACACTGCCTACAAATCAGTATATGGTGCAGTGGCAACCGGAGAGGAAGTTACCTACTCCATCGATACCGGAGATGAAGTTACTGCAGTCAAACTGGTCGTAAAAGGCGTGGCAAAGAAAACACTTTCCATGAAAAAAACAGCGGGTGCGGAAGATGGAAAACAGAGATGGTCTGTTACTACAAGCTATGACAGACTTGGAGAATACCAGTATTTCTTTGCAGTATACAATGAAACTGCAGTGGTAATGTATGGCGATGATGACGGATTTTATGGAACCGGTGTGGCAGCCAATTTGTTAAATCTTTTACCATATGATCAGATTGTATATCAGTCAGGTTATGAGACACCGGACTGGATGAAAAATGCAGTGATCTACCAGATCTTCCCAGATCGTTTCTATAATGGCGATGTGACAAACGATACCATCACTTCGGATGCAAGAGGTTCGATGCAGTATGAATATATGAATGACTGGTATATTTTGCCGGAGAATCCGGAGCAGGTCACATTACATCCGGATACATATCCAACTTATGCATACAAGGGAGATGGAAACTGGAGCAATGAGATTTATGGTGGAGACTTAAAAGGAATCACCAAACGGATCGATTACTTAAAAGCACTTGGTGTTACCGTGATCTACTTAAATCCGGTATTTGAATCTATTTCCAGCCACAGATATGATACAAGCGACTATAAAAATATTGATCCGATCCTTGGAACACTTGGAGATTTTGAGGAACTGGTCAGCGTAGCAGAAGCGAATAATATGCATGTTGTATTGGATGGTGTATTCAATCATGTATCGGATGATTCTGTTTATTTTGACCGTTACTATGAGTATCTGGAAGATGGAACCGATACGATCGGAGCTTATCCTTACTGGGCATATGTATACGATGCCATGAGCGAGAAAAAGATTTCCAAAGAGGAAGCAGAAAAAAAGGCAAAAGAATATTTTACGGCAGAGTATGGAATTACAAACTATGACTATACAGAATGGTTTGATGTATTTTCCGATACAACTTTAAAAGATGACAATGACGATGAAGTATGTGATTCCGTAGGACTTCGTGCCGGAAAACCAGTATATGGTTATGATGGATGGTGGGGTTATGACTCCATGCCGATCATCAAGGCAACGAACGGTTCCGAATATCAGACCGGTACCTGGGCAGAAGAAGTAATCGGAAAAAATGAGACAAGTAAGACCGCAGATAACAGTGTAACACAGTACTGGCTGTCAAAAGGAATGGACGGATGGAGACTCGATGTTGCCAATGAAGTATCGGATGAGACCTGGCAGCACTTCCGTAAATCCGTGAAGGCACTTGACAGTGATAACGTGATCATCGGAGAAATCTGGACGGATGCGGTAAAATATCTGATGGGTGACATGTATGATTCCGTTATGAACTATATGTTCCGTGGAGCAGCGATCGCTTATGCAAAGGGCGGGAATTCCGCAGATGCATTAAATACTTTAGAGCGTTTGAGAGAGCGTTATCCGAAAGAAGCATTTTATGCAATGATGAACCTTGTTGACTCTCATGATACAACACGTTTGTTATCTTACTTAGATGGTATTGATGACGATAGAAAACAGAAAGAAATTGCAGAGGCATTCCCGACTTACGAGAATACTTCAGATGCAGCAAAACAGAAACAGTATTTAGTTGCGTTAATGCAGTTTACCTATGCAGGTGCACCGACGATCTACTATGGTGATGAGCTTGGTATGGTAGGTGCAGATGATCCAGATGACCGCCGTGCGATGATCTGGGGCGAAGGAAATGAGAATCTGGTAAAATGGTATGCAAAACTTGCTGCAATAAGAAGCAGTTACAGTGCATTGAGAACAGGCTCCGTAGAGCCGGTATATGGCACAGATAAAGAAATTTTAGGCTATGTCAGAAGTGATGATTCGGATATCATGCTTGTTTTGATGAACAACAGTGCAGCAGACAAGTCTGTGACAGTAAATGTTGCAGAACTTGGAATTAATGCAGCAGAACTTGCAGATGTGATCACAGGAAACAGCTGCAGTGCAGCAGGCGGCAGTGTAACGGTAAATGTTCCGGCATACAATGGTGTGATCTTAACAGACAAGGGTCATGTAAAACAGGTTTCTGTGGATGAAGAAAACTTAAAACCTGGTTTTGATCCTGCATATAAGATTAAGGCAGAAGAACGTGCAGTCAAAGTAACAGGAGTTTCACTGAAAAAGACAGAGATTACCTTACAGAAAGGTAAAACAGCAAATATTTCTGAAAATGTAGTAGTAGCACCGCAGAATGCAACAAACACAGCAGTAAAATACAAGACTTCTGACAAAACAGTTGCTTCAGTTGACAAAGATGGTAATGTAACTGCAAATGCCAAAGGAACTGCAACAATTACCGTGACAACAAAAGACGGAATGTTTACATCAGAATGTAAAGTAACTGTAGGAGATCAGGTACAGGCAGCGAAGATCAAATTAAACAAGACAAAACTCAGCCTGAAAAAAGGAAAAACATATACCTTAAAGGCAACAGTCACTCCGAAGGATTGTACGGATAAATCCGTGAAATGGAAATCTTCCAAATCCTCTGTTGTAAAAGTAGATGCAAACGGAAAAGTAACTGCAAAGAAAGCAGGAACCGCTACAATTACAGCTGCCACAAAGAATGGTTTAAAGGCAACCTGTAAGATCACGGTTACAGATCCGGCAACCAAAGTATATCTGACACCGGCGATGAGTATCAAAAAGGGAAGTTCCGTAAAACTGACAGCATCTGTATTTCCGAAGACAGCGACAGATAAACTTACATGGTCTACATCAAACAAAAAGGTAGTGACAGTAACAAAGAGCGGTAAGATCAAAGGAGTCAAAACAGGAACAGCTACGATTACAGTTAAAACAACAAGTGGAAAGAAAGCAACCTGTAAAGTGACCGTTGTAAAGAGTAATAAGAAGTCAGCAGGTATTAAACTGAGTGCAAAGAAACTGACATTAAAGCAAAATGCAACAAAACAGCTGAAAGCTGCTCTTGATAAGAATGCAACGGACAAAGTGACATGGAGCAGTTCTAACAAGAAAGTAGCTACAGTCGATAAAAATGGTGTTGTAACGGCTGTAAAGAAAGGTACTGTAACGATTACCGCAAAGACATCAGGTGGAAAGAAAGCAACCTGTAAAGTGACGGTAAAAGTACCGGCAACCAAGGTAAAATTAAACAAAACCAAGGCGACTGTTGCAAAGGGCAGGACTCTGACCTTAAAAGCGACTATGACACCTTCTTCCTCAACAGATAAACTTACCTGGACGAGTTCCAACAAAAAAGTGGCAACAGTTGATAAGAATGGTAAAGTAAAGGCGCTGAAAAAAGGAACAGCCACGATTACTGTAAAAACTGCAAGTGGAAAGAAAGCAACCTGCAAAATTACTGTAAAATAATGTTGGTGCATCAATAAAAATGCAGCATAAAACAAAAAAAGTTGCAAAAAAATATTGCAAAGAAGAAATCTATGTGGTATAAATGTTACAACGTTAAAACAGTAAAGCGATGAAAGAGACTCTGATCTTCAGACGTCGACAGGAATACAGCGTCACCGACTGAGAGCGCTGTTTGAAAGAGAAGGTCAAGGGAACACTCTGGAGCAGACTGATTGAACAGGAATTTGCACGAGCGGTTGATCTTAAAAACAGCGGCAGTGGATCGAAAGTAGGTCAGTACGTGGGTGCGCGTTAAGCACAGAGAGCGGAAAGATGATGAGAACGACATCATTTTTCAATGCGGGTGGTACCGCGGGATACTAAGAGATTTCGCCCCGGAAAAGCATATGCTTTTCCGGGGTTTTTTGTATTCATGATAATAGAATGTTCGCGGAGCGTGCATTCTATTATTTGTTGAAAATCTGAAAGACAGAGTTTTGTTTTTCAAAAAGGTTCCCGTCCCGCACCTTATCATATCTAAAGGAGTGTACAGAATATGGAATTCATGACAGGTGTAAACAAAAAGGAAACCTTAGAGATCGGTGATTTACTGACCGGCAGCTATGAGGGAAAAAGTGTAAAAGTAAACGGAGCAGTGCATACCATCCGTGATATGGGTGAAGTTGCATTTATCGTCTTAAGAAAGAGAGAAGGACTGCTCCAGTGTGTTTACGAAGAAGGAAAAACACAGTTTGACTTAAAAGATTTAAAAGAGGCAGCAACGATTGAGGTGGAGGGAACCGTAAAACCGGAGGAACGTGCACCACACGGATTTGAGATCCGTCTGGATAAAATCAAGGTATTGTCCGAACCGGCTGCACCGATGCCGCTTGCAATCTCAAAATGGAAATTAAATACCTCCTTGGAGGCGAATTTAAACAACCGTGCGATCGCCCTTCGAAATATCAGGGAGCGTGCAAAATTCCGTATTCAGGAAGGTGTGGTACGGGGATTTCGTGATTTCTTATACGGTCAGGGGTTTACAGAGATCCATACACCAAAGATCGGTGCAAAAAGTGCAGAGGGCGGGGCAAACCTGTTCCGGTTGGAATATTTTCACAGACCGGCAGTTTTACAGCAGAGTCCTCAGTTTTACAAACAGATGATGGTCGGCGTATTTGACCGGGTATTTGAGACGGCGCCGGTATTCCGTGCAGAAAAACATAATACCAAACGTCACTTGAACGAGTACACCAGCCTTGATTTTGAGATGGGATATATTGATGGATTTGAAGATATCATGGCGATGGAGACCGGATTTTTGCAGTATATGATCGCACTGCTCAAAAAAGATTATGCAGAGGAACTTCGGTTATTAGGCGTCACACTGCCGAACGTCGACAAAATTCCGACCGTGCGTTTCGATGAAGCAAAAGAAAAAGTGGCAGAAAAATATCACCGCCAGATCAGAAACCCATACGATCTTGAGCCGGAGGAGGAAGCACTCATCGGACAGTATTTCAAAGAAGAGTATGATGCGGATTTCGTATTTGTTACACATTATCCATCCAAGAAACGTCCGTTTTACGCGATGGACGATCCGGCAGATCCGACTTATACCTTAAGTTTTGACCTCTTATATCAGGGACTTGAGATCACGACCGGTGGACAGCGTATCCACGATTACAACAAACTGATGGAAAAAATCGAAAAGCGTGGTATGGAGTCTGAGGGAATGGAACAGTATTTATCCGTATTCAAACATGGCATGCCGCCACATGGTGGACTTGGAATCGGTTTAGAGCGTCTGACCATGAAATTAGTCGGTGAGGACAACGTCCGTGAGACGACGCTGTTCCCGCGTGATTTAAGCAGATTAGAGCCGTAAATCCAAAATATTTTGAATGTAAAATGGAGTTTTGCAAACAGACATCATATGAATGAAAAAGGAGAACAGCCGTGAAACATTTGGGAACAAAAACAATCGAGACAAGACGTCTTGTTTTAAGAAAATTTACACTTTCCGATGCAGAGCCGATGTACCGTAACTGGGCATCGGATCCGGAAGTGACAAGATATCTGCTGTGGCCTGCACATGAGAGTGAAGAAGAGACGAAAGGCATTTTAAAAGGCTGGATCGCTGCATACGATAAACCGGAAAAATATGAATGGTGTATCGAATTAAAAGAGATCGGTGAGGCAATCGGCAGCATTGGTGTCGTAGCTGTCAATGAAAAAGTGCAGTCCATGGAAGTCGGTTATTGTTTAAGCTGTGACTACTGGAATAAAGGAATCATGTCAGAAGCATTAGAGGCAGTGGCAGAATACCTGACTAACGAAGTTGGGGCACGCAGGATCGCGGCGCGATGTGATACCAGAAATCCGTACTCAGCCAAAGTGATGGAAAAATGTGGATTAAAATATGAAGGAACTGCGATCCAGGCAGAGTGGAACAACTCCGGGGCAGGGGATGTTGCCTGCTATGGTCTGGTTGTTGGACCGGTTGTTGTTGAAGAGCCGGAGGAAACCCTAGAACCGGAGATCGAAGAGGAAGAACCGAAAGTCATTAAAACAGGACGCAAAAATGAGATCTCAGACGAGACGATCGAGTATGTCGGAATCCTTGCAAAATTAGAGCTGAATGAGGAAGAGAAAGAGCATGCAAAGAAAGATATGGAAGAAATGCTCAACTATATTGATAAATTAAATGAACTTGACACCACAGGAGTGGAGCCGATGTCACATGTGTTCCCGGTAAACAATGTATTCAGGGAAGATGTAGTGACAAACGGAGACGGCAGCAAAGAGACGCTTTCGAATGCACCGGCACAGAAAGACGGTGGATTTAAAGTGCCAAAGACAATTGGAGATTAATCAGATTGCTCAAAGAACATTTTGTGCAGCAGGCAAAGAAAATGTTCGGATAAAAAGCAGGAGCAGGAATGGAGATTTATATGAATATTATGAGTTTGACTGCCGTGGAACTCGGCAAAAGAATAAAAGCAAAAGAAATCTCAGTAGAGGAAGCTGTTACGGCGGCGCTTGACGCGATTGAGAAAAAAGAAAAACTCGTAAACAGCTTTGTGACAGTAGATAGAGAGGGAGCACTGAAACGCGCAAAGGAAGTACAAAAACAGATTGATGACGGCACTCTGACGGGGCCGCTTGCAGGTGTACCGGTTGCCATCAAAGACAATATGTGTACGAAAGATCTGCTTACCACCTGTTCTTCTAAGATTTTATATAATTTTATTCCGACCTACACGGCGGAGGCAGTTTTAAATCTGGAAAAAGCAGGGGCAGTTATTTTAGGAAAGACCAACATGGATGAGTTTGCCATGGGAAGCACGACAGAGACGTCCGCTTACGGTGAGACAAAAAATCCATGGAACACAGAGCATGTGCCGGGCGGTTCTTCGGGTGGTTCCTGTGCAGCGGTTGCGGCAGAGGAATGTGTCTTTGCACTTGGATCAGATACCGGCGGTTCCATCCGTCAGCCGAGTTCCTTCTGCGGCGTGACCGGAATCAAGCCGACCTACGGAACGGTATCACGTTACGGACTGATCGCTTACGGTTCATCCTTAGACCAGATCGGACCGGTCGCAAAAGATGTGACAGACTGTGCCACGATATTAGAGGCGATCGCTTCTTATGATACGAAGGACTCCACTTCCGTGGAAAGGGAGGATTATGATTTTACCAGGGCGCTGGTGGATGATGTCGCCGGAATGAAGATCGGTATCCCACGCGATTATTTCGGGGAAGGCTTAGAACCGGAGGTAAAAACAGCAGTTTTGCAGGCTGCAGAGGAATTAAAGAAAAAGGGCGCCATCGTGGAAGAGTTTGATTTAAGCCTGGTAGAATATGCGATCCCTGCATATTATGTTATCGCCTGTGCAGAGGCAAGTTCCAACCTGGCAAGATTTGACGGTGTCAAATATGGTTACCGCACCAAAGAATACGAGGGACTTCACAACATGTACAAAAAATCCCGTTCTGAAGGATTCGGGCCGGAGGTAAAACGCCGTATCATGCTTGGCTCTTTCGTGCTGAGCAGCGGTTATTACGATGCATATTATCTGAAAGCACTCCGCACCAAGGCACTGATCAAACAGGCATTTGATAAAGCATTTGAAAAATATGATGTCATTTTAGGACCGGCAGCACCGACCACTGCACCAAAATTAGGACAGTCTTTAAGTGATCCGATCAAGATGTATTTAGGAGATATTTACACGATTTCTGTAAACCTTGCCGGATTACCTGGTATTTCACTGCCGTGCGGCAAAGATAAAAACGGTCTGCCGATCGGGTTACAGCTCATTGGAAACTGTTTTGAAGAGAAGAAGATCATCCGCGCGGCATATGCATTTGAACAGACAAGAACCTATGAGCACAGCCCGCTTGCATAGTCCGAAAATGGAGGAATAGACATGAGTAAAATATATGAAACTGTCATTGGACTTGAGGTCCATGTTGAGTTAGCAACGAAAACAAAAATCTTCTGCGGCTGTTCCACAGCATTCGGCGGTGCACCAAATACACATACCTGTCCGGTGTGTACCGGTATGCCGGGTTCTCTTCCTGTATTAAACCGTCAGGTGGTGGAATATGCGATGGCAGTGGGAATTGCCACAAACTGCAGCATCACCCAGTACTGCAAATTTGACCGTAAGAACTATTTTTATCCGGATAATCCGCAGAACTATCAGATTTCCCAGCTATATCTGCCAATCTGCAGAAACGGCGGTGTTGAGATCGAGACGGCAGCCGGAAAGAAGATTATTGGTATCCATGAGATCCATATGGAGGAGGATGCCGGAAAACTGGTGCATGACGAGTGGGAGGATGTCTCCATCGTAGATTACAACCGTTCCGGTGTACCGCTGATTGAGATCGTATCCGAGCCTGATATGCGTTCCGCGGAGGAGGTTATCGCATATCTTGAAAAGCTGCGCATGATCATCCAGTATCTGGGAGCATCTGACTGTAAATTAAACGAAGGTTCCATGCGTGCCGATGTCAACCTGTCCGTCCGTGAAGCCGGCGCAAAGAAGTTTGGAACCCGTACCGAGATGAAAAACTTAAACTCCTTTAAAGCGATCGCAAGAGCTATCGAGGGAGAGCGTGCACGTCAGATCGAACTGCTTGAAGCCGGAAAGAAGATCGTGCAGGAGACACGCCGCTGGGATGACAATAAGGAATCTTCCCATGCAATGCGTTCCAAAGAGGATGCACAGGATTACCGTTATTTCCCGGAGCCGGATCTTGTCCCGATCGTGATCAGCGATGAGTGGATCGCAAAAGTAAAGGCAAACCAGCCGGAACTGCGCACGGAAAAATTGGAGCGTTACCAGAGAGAGTTTGATCTTCCAAAATACGATGCCGAGATCATCACAGGACACAAAAAATTTGCGGACCTGTTTGAGGCGGCAACCGAGCTTTGCGGCAAACCGAAAAAAGTGTCCAACTGGATCATGGTCGAAACTATGCGTCTGTTAAAGGAAAACAACATGGATCCGGAAGACATCCGTTTTTCTCCGGTCAATCTTGCAAAACTGATCAATCTTGCCGATTCCGGTTCCATTACAAACACGGTCGCAAAGGAAGTATTCGAACTGATCTTTAAAGATGACATTGATCCGGAAAAATATGTTGAAGAGAAAGGCTTAAAGACAGTCAACGACGAGGGTGCACTCCGTGAGACAGTACAGAAAATATTAGCAGAAAATCCACAGTCGGTTGAGGATTACCATAACGGCAAAGAAAAGGCAATCGGATTCTTAGTCGGACAGACCATGAAAGCCATGAAAGGAAAAGCAAACCCGGCGCTTGTGAACCAGATATTAAAAGAGTTACTGTAAGGTATTATATTTGATACCAACATCATGTGTATAAAAATATGAGGACTGACAAAAGTCCTCATATTTTTGCGATAGCTTGACAATCTTGTTTATGCGTGCATATACTAAGATAATTGCGAAACTCATTCATGAACTGGCGATGTTGTGGAAAATTGACAGATGAAAAAGAAAGTGCTGGGGAGCCGTCGGTACTTAGTGACCGTATTTTGGTCACTTAGTATCCGCTACGAGCGACACGCAGCGAGAGCGTGCTTTCGTTTCAGCTGTCAATTTCCCACAACGTTCACAGCCTAAAGCAGAGTTTCGCCCAGGTAACTGTTTTATTGAATAGCATGGAAAGAAGGAGCAAAATGACCTATCATTTATCCGACGAGCAGGAAAAATACTTTTATGACACCTTAGAGGAACTCTGCAGGCAGTCCCGCCTGTTAGAGTCTCATCGCTATATACAGCATGGAGACACCAGCGTATTTCGCCACAGCGTATCGGTTGCATATTTCAGCTATTATCTGGCATTGAAAATGAACGCACCTGTGGATATCCACTCGCTGATCCGTGGAGCGTTACTGCATGATTATTTTCTTTATGACTGGCACGAAAAAGATGCGTCGCATAAATGGCATGGATTTCATCATGCAAAAAAGGCGTGTGAGAATGCAGCCCGTGATATCCCGGATTTGAACGAGATAGAGAAGGATATGATAAAATGTCATATGTTTCCATTAAATATCGTTCCGCCAAAATACATGGAAGGCTGGATCTTATGCTGTGCAGATAAGATCTGTTCCGGGGCAGAAACCGTGAAAGGACGCCTGCCGGAGCATATCGTTCTGCCGTGGAGGAAACAGATTCGTTCAGAATTATAGAATGTTTGTGAGTTTGACCCAAAATGGAGACTAAAACGGGCATATATAAAGTTTTCGCTTTATATATGCCCGTTTTTCATGCAAAATGTTAGCCTTCCGCAAGATTTCCCGTGTAAAGCTGATAATATTTTCCTTTTTCTTCCATGAGTTTGTCATGGTTACCGCGCTCAATGACGCGTCCCTGCTCTAATACGATGATACAGTCACTGTTTTTAACGGTGGAGAGGCGGTGGGCGATCACGAATGTGGTGCGTCCTGCCATCAGTTTATCCATACCGTCCTGAACGATCTTTTCGGTTCTGGTATCGATCGAACTGGTCGCCTCATCGAGGATCAGTACCGGCGGATCTGCAATCGCAGCACGCGCAATGGCAAGAAGCTGTCTTTGTCCCTGACTTAAGTTGGCACCGTCACCGGTTAAAAGTGTGTTGTAACCGTCCGGAAGCTGATGGATAAAGGTGTCGGCGTTGGCAAGTTTTGCCGCTGCAATGACTTCTTCATCGGTGGCGTCAAGTTTTCCGTAACGGATGTTTTCCATCACGGTTGCGGTAAACAGGTGTGTATCCTGCAGTACGATACCGAGAGAGTGGCGCAGGTCATCTTTTTTGATCTTGTTGATGTTGATGCCATCGTAACGGATCTTACCATCCTGGATATCGTAGAAACGGTTGATCAGGTTTGTGATCGTGGTCTTTCCGGCACCGGTACTTCCGACAAATGCGATCTTCTGACCCGGTGTTGCATAGAGGTCTACATTGTGGAGCACGATCTTATCCGGGTTATAACCGAAATCGACATCATCAAAGACCACGTCACCTTTCAGTTCGATATAATCGACACTGCCGTCTGCCTGATGGGTATGCTTCCATGCCCACATACCGGTACGCTCTTTGGATTCAACGATCTGACCGTTTTCTTTTCTGGCACGCACGAGAGTGACATAGCCGTCGTCAGTTTCCGGTTCCTCGTCGAGCAGTTTAAAGATACGCTCAGAACCGGCAAGTGCCATGACGATATTGTTGAGCTGCATACTAAGCTGGTTGACCGGCTGGCTGAAACTCTTATTATAGGTAAGGAAACTTGCAAGTTTTCCAAGGGTAAAGCCGCCGACACCGTTTAAGGCGAGCACGCCGCCGACTAAAGCGCAGAGCACATAGCTGATGTTACCGATCTGTGCGTTGACCGGCATAAGAATGTTACCAAACTTATTGGCATTGTCCGCACTGTGGAAAAGCTGGTCATTTAATTTGTTAAAGTTTTCAATACTTTCTTCCTCATGCGTAAAGACCTTTACAACTTTCTGACCGTTCATCATTTCTTCGATATAGCCATTGACGGTTGCGATATCTTTCTGCTGTGCGATAAAGTATTTGGCACTGAGTGCGCCGATCTTTTTGGTCGCAAACAGTGTGACACCGATCATCAGGAGTGTTACAATCGTCAGGGGAACATTTAAGAGCAGCATGCTGACAAATACGCTGACAATGGTGATGATGCTGTTTAAAAACTGCGGCATACTCTGGCTGATCATCTGGCGGAGTGTATCGATATCGTTCGTATAAGTGGACATGATATCTCCGTGATAGTGCGTGTCAAAGTAGCGGATCGGAAGTTCTTCCATATGGGTGAACATGTCATCACGCAGATTCTTTAAGGTACCCTGGGAAACATTTACCATGATGCGTGTGTATATATAGGAAGCAAGTGCTCCGATCAGGTAGAAAATGGCAACGTGCATGATAGCGTGCAGCAGACCGGAAAAGTCAGGATCTGCCTGACCGATGAGCGGCAGGATATAGCCGTCGATCAGAGTCTGCATAAACCAGGTACCCTGTACACTGGCGAGTACGGTAATGAAGATGCAGATCACGACGAGAATGCAGTGCACTGCATAATTTTTCATGATATAGGCGAGCAGACGCATAAATAATTTTCCCGGATTTTCAACTTTCGGGCGCGGACCTTTTGGACCTCTGCCGCCCGGTCCCTGAACCGGTTTGGTATTCTTTTCTGCCATTATGCAGCACCTCCTTCATCAAAATCACCGCTTCCGCTGGTCTGTGATTCGTAGACGTCGCGGTAGATATCATTGGACGCTAACAATTCTTCGTGGGTTCCAAAACCGTTTACAACACCGTTATCTAAAACGATGATGCGGTCTGCATTCTGGACGGAGGAGATTCGCTGCGCAATGATAAATTTTGTCGTATCCGGGATCTCCTCGGCAAAAGCCTTGCGGATCTTAGCATCGGTTGCAGTGTCGACAGCACTGGTACTGTCGTCTAAAATAAGTATTTTCGGTTTCTTTAACAGGGCTCTCGCGATACATAAACGCTGTTTCTGACCGCCGGATACGTTGGTTCCGCCCTGTTCAATGTAAGTGTTGTAGCCGTCCGGGAAACGGTCGATAAATTCATCTGCGCATGCAAGGCGGCATGCGTGGCGGCATTCTTCGTCGGTCGCATTTTTATCACCCCAGCGCAGATTTTCGTAAATGGTTCCCGAGAAGAGCACGTTGTTCTGCAGTACCACGGAAACCTCGTCGCGCAGCGTATCCAGGTCGTAGGAGCGGACGTCTTTGCCGCCGACAAGGACTTCGCCCTCTGAGACGTCATAGAGACGGCTGATTAAGTTGACGAGCGAGGATTTCGAACTTCCCGTGCCGCCGATGACACCGATCGTTTCCCCAGAGCGGATGGAAAGATTGACATCATCAAGGATCGGTTTATCCGAAGTCTTGTTGTAACGGAAGGTCACATGGTCGAAGGTAACACTGCCGTCGGCAACCTCATAGACTGGATTTTCCGGGTTTGTGATATCACTCTTTTCATTTAAGACTTCACAGATACGCTCGGCACTTGCGATACTCATGGCTAGCATGACGAAAACCATGGAGAGCATCATCAGGCTCATCATGATATTCATACAATAGGTAAGAAGACTCATTAGTTCGCCTGTGGTGAGAGAACCTGCAACAATCATTTTTGCACCCAGCCAGCTTAATGCGATGATACAGCTGTATACGGCAATCTGCATGACAGGGGAGTTGAAGGCGAGTACGCTCTCAGCTTTGACAAACATGTTGTAAATATTTTTGCTTGCGGTCGTAAATTTTTTCTTCTCGTAATCCTCACGGACATAGGCTTTGACTACGCGGATTGCGGAGACATTTTCCTGCACGGATGCGTTTAAGTCATCGTATTTTGGAAATACTTCCATAAAATAATGATGTGCACGCACAGTGATAATTGCGAGGATCATACCAAGTACGATAACGGCGATCAGATAAACCGAAGCAAGTCTTGCATTGATGAAAAATGCCATGATCATTGCGCAGATCAAAGAGATCGGTGCGCGGACGCACATGCGCAAAAGCATCTGATATGCGTTCTGCAGGTTGGTCACGTCGGTGGTAAGACGGGTGACAAGACCTGCGGTGCTGAATTTGTCAATGTTGGAAAAAGAAAAAGTCTGTATATTTTCATACATTGCTTTTCGTAAGTTGCGCGCAAATCCTGCGGAAGCGCGGGCACCGTATTTTCCACCCATCGTTCCTGCAAACAGGGAAATGCATGCGACAATGACCATACATCCGCCCATGACGTAAATATGGTGGATATCCCCGGCCTCTACGCCGTTATCGATGATCGATGCCATCATCAGTGGGATGATCGTTTCCATGAGCACTTCTAAGATCATGAAAACAGGAGTGAGGAAAGAATCCTTTTTAAATTCTTTGATCTGGGCTCCCAGAGTTTTTAACATAACATCACATCCTTTTCAAAAAATAATTGATTTTTATTTGTTAGTGTGCTAACAATATAGTTATAAGGCATAGAAAAACGAATGTCAATGTAAAAATAATTTTATTTCAGCAGGAGAAAAACGATGCATACAGACACGATCGGATATAAAATACGGCTGCTTCACAACCAGATCCACAAGCGGATGGAGGCAAAAAGGCAGGAAAATGAAAAAGAACCGCTGACGGGAATGCAGCGCTGGACGCTTGGCTTTTTGAGGGATCATGACGGGAAAGATATTTATCAGAAGGATATCGAAACAGAGTTTTCCGTATCGAGGGCAACTGCATCAAATATGCTTGCAGTCATGGAGAGGAAAGGGCTTGTGCGCCGTGAGGCGGTGGAGCATGATGCGAGATTAAAAAAGCTGGTGCTGACAGAGAAAGCACGCGCTTTAGTGGACAGATCAGAGCAGGATATGCGGGATATGGAAGCACTTTTAGCGAAAGGACTGAGTGAAGGGGAGATACGGGATCTGAAGAGATATTTAGACCAGATGCTTTCTAATTTAGACGTGGATGTCGAGTGTCCGAAGAATTCTTTTTGTGGCGGCATGAAAAATAGAAACACTAGATGTTGTGGTCAATAAAAAACCAGATACAAGTGAAAAAAATGACGAAGAAATCAACTTAAATTTGGTAATAGTGAATAAAGACCGCATATTTACTGGGGTTGAGGCATCTGCTTTTGCCAAAGTGCCCATAAAATGGGACTTTTGACCGTTGGCAAAACGCATTGACAAAAACACAATATATTGTATAATAAATACTCGTAGGTTATGCGGCCGTATGGGTATGGCAGGCAGCCATCAGTCAGAACAGAAAGGGATTTGATCGGAAATGAAAATTATTAAAAGAAGCGGTATGGAGGATACCTTTGATATTAAAAAAATCGAGGCGGCGATCCGCAGAGCGAACAACAGCGTTATTGATTATGAGAAGCTGACGGACAAGCAGATTGACGAGATATCAAAAAATGTGGAAGTTGCCTGTGAAAATATGAAGCGTTCCCCAAGTGTAGAGGAAATTCAGGATATGGTGGAGAACCAGATCATGAATCAGCGTGCATTTAATGTGGCGCGCAACTATATTACATATCGTTACAAACAGGAACTGGTGCGCAAGTCCAACTCAACGGATGAACAGATCTTAAGTTTGTTAGAGTGTAATAATGAGGAAGTAAAACAGGAAAATTCAAATAAAAACCCGACCGTAAACAGTGTACAGAGGGATTACATGGCAGGTGAGGTCAGCAAGGATATCACAAAGAGATTTTTGCTGCCGCCGGATATTGTGGAGGCGCATGAGCAGGGAATCATTCATTTTCATGATGCGGATTATTTTGCACAGCATATGCACAACTGCTGTCTGGTCAACTTAGAGGATATGCTCCAGAACGGAACCGTCATCAGTGAGACGATGATCGACCGTCCGAAGAGCTTTTCAACAGCATGTAACATTGCAACACAGGCAATCGCCCAGATCGCAAGTTCACAGTATGGCGGACAGAGTATTTCACTTTCCCATCTGGCACCGTTCGTACAGGTCAGCCGTGAAAAATACCGCAAGCAGGTCCGCACGGAACTGGAAGCAATCGGAGTGACACCGACTGAGGATAAAGTCAATAAAATTGCGGAGATCCGTGTGAAAGAAGAGATCAACCGTGGTGTGCAGATGATCCAGTATCAGGTGATCACACTGATGACGACAAACGGACAGGCACCGTTTATCACGGTATTTATGTATTTGGATGAGGTACCGGAAGGTCAGCTTCGCGATGATCTTGCCGCAGTGATCGAGGAGATGCTCCATCAGAGAATCCTTGGTGTAAAGAATGAGCAGGGCGTATACATTACACCTGCATTCCCAAAACTGATCTATGTGTTAGAGGCAGATAATATCCGTGAGGGTACCAAATACTGGTATCTGACAAAACTTGCAGCGGAATGTACGGCAAAGAGAATGGTTCCGGACTATATTTCAGAGAAGATCATGAAAAAGTTAAAAGACGGCAACTGTTATACCGGGGACTGGAACAAATCATTTTTTAATACCGGCTGTTTCAACACAGAAGAAACAACAATTATGCTGTTTAATAAACCATCGAATTGGACTTTTCGTCGTTGGTTAGAGTCCAATGCAAGGGTTTTGTTAACTCAGATGCCAAAAAGAACAGTCGAATGGGTAGATAAAGGGGATATGACTGACGAAGAAAAAGAGTTGCATCCGACTTATGAAATAGCAGGCGGTTACCTGAAAAGACTGAAAAACTTGGATCTTATTCAGTCTTGGTGGAATAATCTTTCTCTGATGGAGAAGGAGACCATCAAAGCGATTCCGAACTTTGATCCTGATATTTTCTACGAGTGCACAGGAATCAGAGCGGACTAAAAATGCAAAGAAGAGACTTCAATTGAGGTCTCTTTCTTTTTGTTTCCGTTTCTTTTGTGTGCAGTAGTTT
>OLPG01001167.1_pt1 | contig 22953 bp, 17 predicted proteins | sample 1672311 | NCBI WGS metagenome assembly OLPG01 (sample SAMEA3136670, study PRJEB25190) | human gut metagenome | biome: human gut; feature: human-associated habitat; material: faeces | place: Austria | collected 2013 | reverse complement strand
CTTTTCCCACCATTTTCATGGCATTTTTTCCTCTTTTTCATACATCAGATCCTCTATTACTTCACGCACTGTTGAAATCCGATCTATTTTTCCAACATTCGAGCCGCAAAATACAAGTCCGTTTTCAACGTCTCCATGCACAGCACGGATCAACGCCTGTGTGATGCAGTACGGAATCTGCGCCGGTTTACAGTTTTTAATGCAGTGATAACAGCGTTCCACGCTCTCCGGCGCCCGTTCTGTCTTTTGGATAAAAGCATTGTTTAACGCACGCCCCGGCATGCCGACCGGACTTTTGATGATTTTTACATCAGTTTCTTTTGCATTCACATATGCTTTTTTATATCCTGAGGAAGCATCACACTCTTTTGTCGCAACAAATCTTGTCGCTGCCTGAACTCCGTCTGCTCCGAGTGCTTCGATCCGCTTTGCATCGGATGCATCCCAGATCCCGCCTGCTGCAAAAACAGGTATCTGCTTTCCATACTTCTCCTCGTACTTTTTCTTTTCCTCCATGATCCCCGTAAGCTCTTCCACAAAGCGGATCTTTGAATTATCATCTAACTGCCCCCTCGAAAATCCAAGCTGGCCGCCCGCCTCCGGCCCCTCTGTGACAATAAAGTCTGCTGTCCTGCCGTATTTTTTATCCCAGGTTTTTAAAAGCAGCGCCGCCGCGCGCCTTGACGATACGATCGGTGCAATCTTTGCTTTTCCTGCTTCTACCAGCTCCGGCAGATCCACTGGAAGCCCGGCTCCGCAGATTACCGCATCCGCCCCGGCACGCACCGCCTCTTTAACATGCTCCCTGTATTGCTGTAATGCCACCATGACGTTGACTGCTATCATTCCTTTTCCAGATGCCAGTTCTTTTGCACGCACGATATGCTTTCGGATACTGCGCAGATTGCACGCTTCTTCATTTCCCACAAAATCCGGTTCCTCAAATCCGATCTGTGCCGTGGAGATCACGCCCATGCCTCCCTCCGATGCAACCGCGCCAGCCAGGCCGCTTAAACTCACACCAACTCCCATGCCGCCCTGGATCAGCGGCAGACTCAGATTCCATCCTTCAAAACGATTCATTGAAAAAATTTTCTTCATTGCATTCTCCTCTATTATATATAGTTTTTATTACTACATATAATGGTATCATTCAATATATAATATGTCAACAATAACCATATTATTATTTGTAAAGAAAAACGACTGTAAATTTTTTACGTTTACAGTCGTTTTTCGTGTTTTTATCATTTATAAATTATTTATTCCTGCGCAAAGACATCGACCTCTTCTATCGTAAGTCCTACACCGTCTGCAATCTCTTCCTTTGACAACTTTCCCTGTTTCAGCTATGCAGATCAATCGTCATATCCGTTCGGATTGTTCTTCTGCCATCTCCAGGAATCTTCGCACATCTCTTTGATACCATACTGTGCCTTCCAGCCAAGCTCACGCTCTGCCTTCGAAGGATCACAGTAACAGGTTGCAATATCACCTGCACGTCTCGGTTTGATGGAATAAGGAATCTTCACGCCGGTTGCAGCTTCGAAGTTTTTGACAATGTCAAGCACACTGTAACCATGACCTGTTCCAAGGTTATAGATTGCAAGTCCGCATTTCTCATCGATCTTCTTTAATGCTTTTACATGACCGAGCGCAAGGTCAACTACATGAATGTAATCTCTGACACCTGTTCCGTCCGGCGTGTCATAATCGTCACCAAATACGCCAAGTTCTTTTAATTTGCCGACTGCCACCTGTGTAATGTATGGCATCAGGTTGTTCGGGATGCCGTTCGGGTTCTCTCCCATGGTTCCACTCTTATGAGCACCGATCGGGTTAAAGTAACGGAGCAAGATCACGTTCCACTCCGGATCTGCTTTCTGGATATCCATCAGCACCTGCTCTAACATGGATTTTGTCCATCCATAAGGATTGGTGCACTGACCCTTCGGGCAGTTCTCTGTGATCGGGATTTCTGCCGGATCACCGTATACGGTTGCTGAAGATGAGAAAATAATGTTCTTGCAGTTATGCTGACGCATTACATCCACCAGAGTCAATGTTCCTGAAATATTGTTGTTGTAATATTCCCAAGGTTTCTGCACAGACTCACCAACAGCCTTTAATCCTGCGAAATGGATACAGCTATCAATTTTTTCCTTTTCAAAAATCTCATTTAAAATTGTGCGGTCTAAGATATCGCCTTTATAAAAAGTCACTTCTTTTCCTGTGATTGCTTTTACACGCTCTAATGATTTTTCAGATGCGTTTACCAGATTGTCAAGTACAACAACCTCATAACCCGCATTTAACAGTTCTACGCATGTGTGACTTCCAATGAATCCGGCACCGCCGGTAACTAAAATTGCCATAGTTTTTTCCACCTTTCCATAACAAATCTTTTTGTTTTCCTTCAACGTTATGGGTACATCTTACCCCATTCTTTGGAAAATGTATAGCAAAAAATGTGTATATTATATGTAAAAATGTTGCATGTTGACTGAGTGGCCGGTATAATTATTTAGTGCAGAGCCGTGGGGTTGTGGCCGTCAGGCCGTGTGAAGCCGCTGGCAGTGGATTACCAGAGAATAATGGAGGATTACCATGTACGAAAAATATAAAAATTCTTACAAAGTAACAGAGAAAGAACTGGTTTCACTTTCCGTCTATAACGTGGGATTTCAGAGATGTGACTCGCTTTATCAGTGGGGACCGGGAATCCGGGATCATTATCTGATCCATTATATTATTTCGGGGAAAGGTTTTTACAAGATTGGAAAAAGAACTTATGAATTGCAGGCGGGGGATTCTTTTTTGGTGTATCCAAATACAGAGGTTGTCTATTACGCTGCAGAGACTGACCCGTGGGAGTATGCATGGGTGGGTTTTACGGGCAGTGACGCTTCCATGATCTTAAAGGCAACGGATTTTTCGCCGGAAAAACCGATCATACGGGAGACACCGCACGGAAGTGATATCCACCGCCAGATACTCCATATTTACGATGCCAGAGGAAATGAATTTGAGCATGCCGTGGAAATGACCGGACGGCTCTATACGATGCTTGCCATGTTTTTACACGGCGCCTCCCATACGACGGAGCAAAATTCCGCCAACAGTTATGTGCAGAAAGGCATCGAGTATATCTCTTCCAATTATTCTTATGCAATTACTGTGGAGGATATCGCAGACTATGTCGGCGTCAGCCGCAGCCACCTGTTCCGTTCTTTTGAATCGGTGCTTGGTCAGTCGCCAAAGGAATATCTGACTGATTTTCGCATGAAACAGGCGTGTTATCTGTTAGAACATTCCAGCCTGTCCATCACCGCGATTGCAAATTCACTGGGTTTTGACAACAGCTTATATTTTTCCAAAACGTTTCACAAACAAAAACAAATGTCCCCAAAAGAATACCGGACACATTCCCGTACTTCTTAACCATAAAACTCACTGCCGTTCCAGTATGCTTTTGCCTCCCCGGCAAGCACTGCCCTGCAAAAATCTTTTTCATCGGAGAGCTTCCGCTCAAACAGCATGCCGCCACCGATCATTCTGGTGGTATGCTGATCCGAGCCAGCCGTAATCGGAAGTCCATGTTCTTTCGCATAGGCGATTGCTTTTTCATTATACAGGATATTTTTATGCGACATGCTCGCAGGGCTCTCATGTGTAGCATTGATTCCCTCCACTGCATCTACACAGTCCGGGAAAAGGCGGATTTCCGGAATATAATCCTCCTCACGAAACGGATGCGCGTGGCTGACGATACCACCACCGGCATGTACCAGTTCATACTGTTCTTTCACATCTGCGTCTTTGATCTCGGGATGTTCAAACAGCCATTCTTTGTTTAAGCCATAAATTAAAAATTCTGTTCCGTGATATCCTGACTCCCATCCGAAAAACACCTGCAGTCCGATCTTATCGCCTTCTTCTTTCGCATGTTCATAGCCCTTACAGAACTGTTCTACCCAGTCTTTCCATGGAAGGCTCCGGTCCGCCGCCGTATTTCCATAAAAGAAATGATCTGTTACGACGATGCCGGCATATCCCGCTTTCTGATATGCTCTCGCCATCTCTGCTCCTGTATTCTGTCCACATGCGCTTCCCTCTGATGTGTGCACATGGGTGTCATATAAATATCCGTTTATTTGCATGATAAACCACCAATTTACCTTTCATAAGCGAAAAAAGAACTTACCCCGGGGTTGTCCCACCGGAATAAGTTCTCCCTCATCTTGTCCTATAATTAAGCAACTGCTTTCTTTGCGATCTCAGCTAATGCTGCAAATCCTGCTGCATCGTTTACAGCCATCTCTGCTAACATTTTGCGGTTGATGTCAACACCAGCTACTTTTAAGCCATGCATCATCTGGCTGTAAGAGATTCCGTTCATTCTTGCTGCTGCGTTGATACGAGCGATCCATAACTGACGGAACTGTCTCTTTCTCTCTTTTCTTCCTGCGTAAGAACTTGTTAAGGCTCTCATAACAGACTGTTTTGCAACACGGTACTGTTTAGAACGAGCTCCTCTGTAACCTTTTGCTAATTTTAATGTTCTATTATGTCTTTTTTTAGCGCCTAAACCGCCTTTAACTCTTGCCATGATCTATTCCTCCTTAACAACTTTCTTACATGTATGGTAAAATCTTCTTCATATTCTTAACGTTTGTAGCATCTACGATAGCCGGTTTTCTAAGATTTCTCTTATTCTTTGTTGTTTTCTTTGTTAAGATATGTCTCTTGTAAGCTTTATTTCTCTTTAATTTTCCTGTTCCTGTTACTTTGAAACGTTTTGCAGCTGCTCTGCTTGTTTTCATTTTTGGCATGATATATTCCTCCTTAAAATTATGATTTTTTTTCTGCCAACACCATGCTGATGCTTCTGCCTTCAACCTTTGGTGCTTTTTCCACTACTGCAACCTCTGCAAGACTCTCAGCAAAGTCATCCAGAATATGCTTGCTGGCATTCATATGTGCCATCTCACGTCCACGGAATCTTAAAGTGATTTTTACCTTATCACCTTTGCTTAAGAATTTTTTTGCAGCATTCATTTTGGTGTTCAAATCATTTGAATCAATATTCGGTGACAGGCGAATCTCTTTTAACTCGACCACTTTCTGTTTTTTTCTGGCTTCTTTCTCTTTTCTCGCCAATTCATAACGATACTTACCGTAATCGATAATCTTACATACCGGCGGCTTTGCGGTCGGAGCAATCTTGACCAAATCAAGCTCTGCTTCCTCAGCCAGCTTCATTGCTTCTCTCACTGACATAATGCCAAGCTGTTCTCCGTTTTCTCCGATCAGACGAACTTCTCTGTCTCTGATCTGTTCATTAATCATTAACTCGCTAATGGTATTGCACCTCCAAAATATTATTCTTTACTTGCATTAAAAAAAGTGGATAGGCAGACTATCCACTTTTAATACTCAATACTCGCAAGGTGCGATACTTCAAACAACAGGAATATTCCCGATGCCTTGAATATAAAACCATGAGTCACACGAATGCTGGTGCTCCGGTGAGAGTGGATACTCTACTTTGTTTTCAACAACTATTAAACTATACCACTTCAGAAAATTTCTGTCAAGTACTTTTTAAAGTTTAAGAATGTCTTAGCAGGGGATATTCTTAAACTTTCTATCCTGATATTAATTATTCCTGTGGAAGAACGTATTTACTGATCAGTTCATCTAAGGATACTGCCTGAGCAGAAAGCTCTTCACTGGTAGCAGAGGACTCCTGTGCGGTTGCGGAGTTTGCCTGAACAACCTCCGAAATCTGGTTGACACCCTGTTCTGCCTGATCCATGGCAGTTGCCTGATCTCTGGATACCTGGCTGATATTTTTGGAAGACTCTGCAATCTTGCCGATTCCTTCTACAACCGTTTCAATGGATGCTGCAGCTTTGTCTGCCGCCTTGTTTCCTTCTGCGATCTCCTCTAAGGATCCTTCGATCAGTTCTCTGGTATCTACTGCAGATTTTGTACTCTGCTCTGCTAACTGACGGATCTGGTCAGCAACAACCGCGAATCCTCTTCCTGCCTCTCCTGCTCTTGCTGCCTCAATGGAAGCATTTAAGGAAAGCAGGTTTGTCTGGGATGCGATATCCTCAATCTCAGAAATGATGTTCTCGATATTTTTGGATGTCTCGTTGATGCGTGTCATTGCATCTACCATTGCTGTCATCTGCGCACGGCTGTTGTCCGCTTCGTCTGCATACTGTTTTGCCTGTACATAGGACTCATGTGCCTGATCTGCTGCTTTTTCAATGTTCTCTGTGATGCTTGTGATCGTAGCCTGTAACTCTTCTACTGCACCTGCCTGCTCAGTAGCACCCTCTGCAAGACTCTGTGATGCCTCTGCAAGGTTTGTAGATCCTGCAGATACCTGGCTGGATGCATCTTCAATAGAACGTAATGTAACGATCATCTGATTCTTCATATCACGCATGGCAAGAAGTAATTTTTCAAATTCACCCTGATATACTTCCGGACAGTCTGATTTGATATCAAAGTTACCGCTTGCCATATCAGCAAGATGTTTGCCACAGTCAGCGATAACTATATTTAATGTTTCTTTCATCTCATTTGCTGTCTGGATTATGTCAGCCACCTCATCATGCGTATCTACTATCGGGAATGGATCTGTGAGGTTACCTTTTGCAAATGTTGTAAAACGGTCGCTTAACGCACCAAGAGGTACTGCGATTCCTTTTGCAATGGAACTTCCCATTCTCATTGCCTGTGCAAATGCAAATACAATACTTGCAACAATCACAATAAGGAAAATAATACTAATGGCAGAAAGTCTTGCCGCAAGGGAGTCTCCTTCGTTTATGTTTGCATCCAGCAAGTCCGCTGTAAGGCTGTAAACCTGCTCATACAATGGATCTACGGTATCGTTCATCATTTGCTGGGCTTTGATGCTGTCTTCATTGTCCGTGGAAGCGCCGATCTCCATCGCTTGGGCTTCTGCATCCCAGTACTGCTGAACAAGTGTGTTCACCTGCTCATAGAGATCTTTCTCAGTGCCTGTCACACAGGTGTTCGCAACTATAGCCCAGTAATCATCAAACTTCTGTTTCTTTTCATCATGTATCTGTTTCATGGTTGCGATCATATCAGTATCATTGTAACCAATCACACCGCGCGCTGCTGATCTCGCATCTGCAAAAACGATCATTGCCTTTCCGATATCACCCTGCGAAAAACCATAATTAGTAAGTGCATGTTTATACTGCGTAGATATAATAAGCATCATAATTGCTCCAATAACACCTGCAATGGATGCAAGCAGTGTAACGACTGTGAAACATTTTTTCAGCCGTTCCTGAATTTTTAGATTCTTATACATAATCTTTTCCTCCTGTTTGTGCGCTTTATTTACTATGTCTGTCAGGTATTGTCATCGATAAGCTGCTTTATCCCCTGCTGCTCGGACTGTGGCATCAGCTTTGAAACCTCAAACATCACGATCAGCTGCTTATCATAGGATGCCACATCATTAAAGCAGCTCTGATTGGCATTCATGATCGTCGGCATCGGAATCACCTGTTTTTCATTTACATCAATGATCTCACGGACACTCTCTACTTCAAGACCAATCTTCATGCCATTCATACTTGCCACAATAACATTTTTTATATCCTGTTTTGGATATCCGAAATAGTCAGCAAGATTACATATCGGAACGATATCACCATGCAGATTCACGATTCCTTCGATATGCGCAGGTGCATTTGGAACACCTACCACACTCATTCTGGTTTCAATCGACTCGACATCATCCACCGGTATTCCAAACCGGACATTATTGAGCATAAACGTCAGTAATTGCATTCTCTCACCTTCTTTGCTGTATTTTTGCCTATAAAAAACCATCTTGTGGTTATTGTACCATTTTAGTAAAATATGTAAACTATTTTTTTATACTTTTTTTAATTTTTTGACAAATATATTTCATTCATGCTACGATAACACCATCTGCTGACTGTTTTTACAGTCACTTATTAATAATATGAAAGGACTTACAGACTATGGATAATAGAATTGTTGACCTGCATGTACATTCCACAGAATCAGATGGAACCTTTACCCCCACTGAGGTGATCGCAGAAGCCAAAAATGCCGGTCTTTCCGCTATCGCCCTGACTGACCATGATACCGCCACAGGTATAAGAAAAGCTATGGGTGCCGCAAAGGAAGCCGGTATCGAGCTGATCCCGGGCATTGAACTTTCCACCGCTTACACATTTCCGGGGAAAAAACAGGAAAAGGAAATCCACATCGTTGGTCTCTACATTAACCCGGATGACCCGGAACTCTTAAAAATGACTGCTGAATTCCGCGAATGCCGGGATAAACGCAATGAAAAAATGATCGCTGCCCTGCAGGAAGAAGGATTTCCAATTACGATGGAAGCCCTTCTGGCAGCGAATCCGGACAGTGTCATTACGCGTGCAAACATCGCGCGTTTCCTTTATGAACATGGATGGATCAAATCCGTTTCCGAAGCCTTCGACAAATACATCGGCGATGGCTGCCGCTGCTATGTCGGACGTTTTAAAGTATCTCCCATGGAAGCCGTGTCCCTTATTAAAAAAAACGGAGGGATTGCCATCCTTGCACACCCGTTACTTTATCATCTGGGTGTAGAACAGCTGCAGCTGCTGATTGATGACTTAAAAGCTGTGGGACTTGATGGCATCGAGGCAATCTACTCTACCTATACCACCGGGGAAGAGCAGCTTGTCAAACGCATTGCAAAAGAAAACGACCTGCTTATCAGCGGCGGTTCTGATTTCCATGGTGAAAACAAACCCGCAATAAAGCTTGGAACCGGACGTGGGCATCTTTATATTCCATATTCTGTCCTGGCCGATATCAAAGTGCGCGCCGGGAAGTAACACCATTTCACGGATTGTAAAAAACGTCTGTCCTATAAAATAAATTTCTCGATCACCTCGGCAATGGCGTCATGATTATTGTCATTTACTGTGACATAATCCGCTGCCGCCTTTGCTTTTTCGGTGGCATTCTTCACTGCGACCCCGATACAGGCCGTCTTTATCATCGGCACATCATTATCCTCATCCCCGACTGCAACCGTCGCATCCATCGGCATATTAAGGATCTTTGTCAGTTCTAAAATACCAGTTGCCTTGCTCGTATTTTTCGGACTATACTCTAAATACTGACTGCTGGAAAAAAAGCTGTTACATTTTCCCTTTTCCCAGTTCAGATTTTTCTTTTGAAAACGCTCTAACTTGTCTCTCTGATCTAATGAGATCAGCATAACCTTCTGTGGTTCTTCCTCTAAAGCATCCAGGATATTTGGTGATATCTTATAAGAAATACGCGCCTGTTTCACATAGTAATCCAGTTCTTTCGTATGCTTTGTGGTAATAAGATCCGTGCTGTTATATGTCTGCACATACAGGCCCGCACGTTTTGCCTTATCAAAAAGTTCCTGCACAATCTCAATCGGCAGCGAACGCTTTAACAGTACACGGTCTGCTGCGCAGTCATAAAGTACTGCGCCATTAAATGCGATCATATAGCAGCCCGGTGTGTTTAACCCCAGTTCTCTTGCAACTTCTCTTGCTGTTTCAACCGGTCTTCCGGTTGCAAGTGCTATGTAATGCCCCGCCTCTAACATTCTGTGGATAGCCTCACGGTTTTTTTGCGTGATGCTTTTATCATCACACAATAATGTGGCATCCAGATCCACACATAAAATTTTGTGATTCATAAACCTCTCCCCTTCTTATCGGTAAAATACTGCTATTCTGCAGGTTCCGCCGGAATAAATACCCGTTCCCGGTACACATGATCCTGTTTCGGAACTGCTGCAACCGCTTCCTCACAGAACTGCATCTGTGAATTGACTAAAACTTTTCCTCTTTTATCAATTTTCTCATAATTTCCATCTGATTTCAAGAGATGAGCCTTTGTATTATCAGATAATTCAACTTCGAGAATGTGTTTTGCAGATTTTTTTGCCTCATCATCCAGAACAGGGAACAATATTTCAACACGGCGGTCCAAGTTACGCGGCATCCAGTCCGCACTTCCCATATACACCTCGTCTGCCCCGTTATTCTCAAACCAGAAAATTCTGCTGTGCTCTAAAAAATTTCCGACAATCGAGCGCACTTCTATATTTTCACTCACACCCTTGATGCCAACTTTTAAGCAACAGATACCACGCACGATCAGCTGAATTTTTACCCCTGCTGCCGATGCCTCATAAAGTGCCGCAATGATCCCCGGGTCACAGAGCGAATTCATTTTCGCGACAATGCGTGCCGGCTGTCCGCATTTCGCATGTGCTGTCTCTCTGCCGATCAGTTTCATAAATTTATTACGAAGCCAGATCGGTGCCAGGGAAAGTTCATTCCAGGAAAGCGGCTCGGAATAACCGGACAGCATGTTAAATACCGCTGTCGCATCTTCGCCGATCGCCTCGTTACAGGTAAAAATTCCACAGTCAGTATATAATTTTGCCGTCGAATCGTTATAGTTTCCGGTTCCAAGATGAACATATCTGCGGATACCGTCCTCCTCCCTGCGGACAACAAGCGCAATCTTACTGTGCGTTTTCAGACCCACCAGTCCATAGATAACATGGCAGCCTGCCTGCTCAAGTTTTTTTGCCCAGACGATGTTATTCTCCTCATCAAAACGTGCTTTTAACTCCACTAAAACCGATACCTGTTTACCATTTTCTGCCGCCTGTGCCAAAGATGCAATGATCGGCGAATTGCCGCTGACACGGTAAAGTGTCTGTTTGATTGCAAGAACATCCGGGTCTGATGCCGCCTGACGGATAAAATCAACGACCGGATCAAAGGTCTGATAAGGATGATGTAAGAAGATATCGCCCTTCCGGATCAATTCAAAGATATTTTCTCCCGGTTCGATCTTTGGATTTTTCTGCGGCGTATACGGTTTATAGCGCAGATGATCACAGCCGGGAAGTCCATACATTTTCATCAGAAATGTCAGATCGATCGGCCCCTGGATACAGAAGATATCTTCTTCTGCAACTTTCAGTTCATCCTTTAAGAAACGCAGCAGGCGTTTGTCAATTCCACTCTCCACCTCAAGACGGATCACTTCTCCCCACTGTCTCATTTTTAACTGTTTCTGGATCTCTTTTAACAGATCCTCCGCCTCGTCCTCATCGATCGTCAGATCGGCATTCCGCATGATACGGTACGGATAAGCACAGAGCACTTCATAATTTAAGAACAGTTTATCAATATTTTTCTCGATGATCTGCTCTAACAGGATAAAGCACTTTGCATTTTCTTCCTCTGACGGGATCTGTACCAGTCTCGGAAGGACCCCCGGAACCTGTACCGTTGCAAAATCCAGTTCCTGTTTTTCGCTCTTTGTATTCTTTTTAGAAAGAAGTGCCGCAATATTTAACGTCTTATTGCGGATCAGCGGAAACGGACGCGATGCATCTACCGCCATCGGTGTCAGTACCGGATAGACATTTTCCTCAAAATAACGGTCCACAAACTTTTTCTGTTCCTCAGTCAGATCTTCAAACGCATCTATAATATGGATCTGTTCTTTCTTAAGTAACGGAAGCAGCGACCTGTTATAAGTGTTGTACTGCAGATCTACCATCTCCCTTGTTTTTTCGTTGATGGCAGCAAGCTGTTCTGAAGCCGTCATTCCGGCAATGTCTTTCTTCTTATAGTTAGCATGTACCATATCTTTTAAGGAAGCAACACGCACCATGTAAAATTCATCCAGATTTGAGGAAGTGATACTGACAAATTTCAGGCGTTCCAAAAGCGGGATACTCTTATCGCGTGCTTCATTTAATACGCGGTTATCAAATTTTAACCAGCTTAATTCTCTGTTTTCGTAATACTGTGGATTTTTAAAATCTTTTTCTTTTTCCATAGTGTCCTCCATTTAATACACACGTTTCTCCTTTACCACCGGTTTTATGCTGAATATGTTTTCAAAGTAAGAAACCTTCGCATCAAACAGTGCTTTTTCCAGTGCGATATCATCATCTGTCTCGATTGTGATCACCAGTTCTTTTCCTTTTACTGCTGCACGCACATTTTTGAATTTCTGCTTATGGCTGCGGTCCATCGCATTGGATACGCGTAAAATTGCAGAAAGTTTTGCAATGACAACATAACTCTCACGGCTGATATCACTCTCAAAATCTTCATAGGCCGGCAGCGGATAGGTATTGTATAAAACCGTATACGCCACGATCTCACGTTCCATATGTGTAAGACCGATGATTTCCGACGCCATAATAATGTCATAGGAACACAGCGGTCCGTTTGCAAGACTGATATACTTTCCGCAGTCATGCAGGATTGCTGCCACCTGAAGTAAAAGCCGCTCTCTCTTTCCCAGTCCATGGATTTTTTTCATTGTGTCAAAAATCAGCGTTGCCATCTGTGTCAGTGCATCAATATGCGGTGAGTAGCTCATATAGCGGGCGGACAGATTCCTTGCAGCCGAGATGACATCTGCATCAAAATCATGGACCGGTTTGCATAGCTTATGCTTCTGTGCATAATCATATGCAATACCATCGCTCACAATGACACCCGGTGCCCAGATTTTTTCGGCTTTCATTTTGCGCGCCATGCATTTAAAAATGATCATGTACGGAATGATCAGGGAATCATTTTCATTTGATAAATTTAATTCTTCCGAAATCTGTTCCACAGTCTTTTTGTCAAGATCATCCAGAAATGCCAGAAAATCATTGGTTTCCATCAGATTTTCATGTTTCTTCCCGGTGACTTTTCCGGCAACCTCCATGATATAATCTCCGATTATGATCAGATTCTTCACTTTCACCTGTTCCGTGAACATTGCCATAAACACATTTAACTCTTTTTCTACCAGTTCTTCAATCTGCAGCTCATACTGCTCTAAGCTGCAGCTTTTTTTTGCAAGCTGTTCCTGCATGCGTATGGTACCAAGTCCAAGATGCTGTGTCGTAATGACTTTGCCCTTTGAAAAGATTGTGATCTGCATGCCGCCGCCACCGACATCCACGACTGCTGCCCCCGTTTTGATCAGTTCCTCAAACTCACTTCGCATCGCAACCGATTTGTAGCTGATAAAGCGGTGTTCCGAGTTGCTTAAAACATGTACCGTCAGTCCGGTACGAATGCGGATCTGGTCTAAGATGAACAATTCATTGCTCACATCGCGGAGTGCTGCAGCCGCATATGCCTCGTAGCCATCCACCTGATACTCTTTCATGATCTTCGTGAACTGCTCTAACGTGTCACAGAGTGCTTCCACCAGCTCATATCCGATCACACCGCGTGAATACGCATCCCGCCCAAGCTCGATCCTGCTTCTGATATAATCAATTTTGCGGATGTTTTTTCTGGCAGAGATCTCAAAAATTTTCAGGCTCACCTCATAAGAGCCGATATAAATCGCTGCAAATGTATGAATTGCCATATTTTATCCTCCTGCTTCATGCGTACATGTTATTCCTGTTTTCCAAGCAGATAATTAATAAACTGCTGTGCTGTTCTTCCGGAGAGTCCGCCGTGGGCAAGTTCCCATTTATTTGCCTCGGCAAGAAGTGTCTCCTCATCCATGGTGATACCGTTTTTCTCTGCAAGGGATACCACGATATGCTGGAATTCTTTTTTGCCCGGTGCACCAAAATAAATGGAAACGCCAAATCTTGCATACAGAGACAACTTTTCCTGTACGGTATCGGAAGTATGCATGTCCTCTCTCACTTCCTCTTTGTCGGAGAATGTCTCGCGGATCAGATGACGTCTGTTTGAGGTCGCATAGATCAAAACATTGTCCGGTTTCTTCTCAAGTCCTCCCTCGATCACCGCTTTTAAGTATTTATACTCGATCTCAAATTCCTCAAATGACAGATCATCCATATAAATGATAAATTTGTAATTGCGGTTTTTGATCTGTGCGATCACATCATTTAAGTCGCAGAACTGATGCTTGTACACCTCGATCAGACGCAGTCCCCTGTCATAATACTGATTGGCGATTGCCTTAATACTGGTGGACTTTCCTGTTCCTGCATCTCCGTAAAGCAGGCAGTTATTTGCCTCCTTTCCGCGGACAAAGCTCTCTGTATTGTCGATCAGTTTCTGTTTTGCGATCTCATATCCGACCAGATCATCTAATTTTACATGTGCAATGTTTGTGATCGGTACGATCTGTGCTCCATCCTCTTTATGCAGCACACGAAATGCTTTATGTAAGCCTAATTTTCCAACACCAAATTCTCCGTAGAACTCTGTAACAGCATCCTTAAAATCACCTGCATCTGCCGCCTGCTCTAATTTTACTGTCAGTTCACAGATACGGTCACGGATTCTTTTATTAAAAAGCTTTCCGCTGTCGCCTGCACTCTCATAATGAAGCAGTGCATCCATGCAGTCGATCTCATAATCTTTTGCCAGCTCTGTAAAATCAAAATCAAATAAATCTTTCATGATCTTAAAATCATGCAGTGCAATCTGATTGACGGAGCCTTCCATACCACCCCGGATCTCACATCCACGGCTGTATGCGTTCTCGTTATTGACCAGAATAAATGCAATAAAATTATGCCAGAGATTTCCTTTAAATCCATGACTTACTGCAAGTTCGGACAACTGGTTAAAACATTCGTAAAGCAGTGCCTCGATATCCTCTCTGTTATAATATTCATTCTCATAGTTTTCCATGATCCATGCCATGTTATAAAATAATTTTCCATTTTCAAAGTTTTTATATAAGATCAGGTTTTTTGTACTTTTCATGTTTTGCTCCATTTCTTCGTGTGCAAATCTTATTTCCACAAATTTCTTTCGTTCTAATAATTTCCAAGAATCTTAAGTCCAAGCGTTTCCTCTGTCAGACCTCTTAAGGCATTCTGCACTGCTGCATCATTTAAATTACCCTCAAAGTCGACAAAGAAACGGTACTCCCAGTTTTTCCCCTGTACCGGTCTTGATTCAATGTGGTTCATGTTGATGCCATTGTAAATAAAATGGGACAGCATATGGTAAAGGGAACCACTCTCATGCATACCTTCAAAGCAGATACTGATCTTTTCCGCCTTTGAAGTGAAAACGCGTTTGCCGGATACGATAATAAAACGGGTTGCATTCATCCTATTATCCTGAATACATTCATCCAGCACTTTCAGTCCATAGATATCAGCAGTCAGGCTGCTTGCGATCGCCGCCTTATGTTTTTTGCCGTCCTCTTTTACTTTTTTTGCCGCCATGGCAGTATTTTTCAGACTATGTTTTTCCCATTCCCGGTGGCTCTCAAGATATCTGCCGCACTGCATCAGTGCCTGCGGGTGGGAATAGACATCCGTGATATCGGAAAGTTCTGCATCCGGAAGTCCAAGCAGTGCATGATTGATCTGGATAATCTGCTCCCCGACGATGCAGTTATCGTATTCTACCATCAGGTCATAATTTTCAGATACGATGCCCGCTGAAGAATTCTCAATCGGAAGCACCGCATAATCTGCCTCTCCGTTTTTGATCGCCTCCATGGCATCACGCCAGGTTTCCACATGATAACTGTCCGTCTGCTCTCCAAAGTACTCTCTCAATGCAAGCTGGCTGTACGCACCCTCTGTCCCCTGAAACACAATACGCGCATTGTGATAATCTAAACTTTCCACTTCTGTAAAATCCGGTTTTTCATACATTCCATGCGCTGTCAAAAGCTGATACTGACGTTTTCTGCTCATCGACATAATCTGCTCAAACAATTCACGGATCCCGTGTTTATTAAAATCTGTTTTGCCAAGTGCTGTCAGCGTTGCAAGTTTTGAATCTTCGCGTTCTTTATCAAATACTTTTTTGCCGGTATTGATCTTATATTCTGCAACACCCGCAGCAATCTCCATTCTCTCCTGATATAAATCTACGATCTGTCTGTCAATGACATCAATCTGGTCTCTTAATTCTTTTAAATCTTTCATGGATTCCACCTTTATTTTTAGTATTACTTCTACTATATTACATTAACGTAGCAAAATCAAGGGCAGAAAAAGTCATATTCCATATGAAAAATATAGTATTCGTGCTCTGAAAATGCTATAATAAACACAGATGAGAAGCAAATCAAACACATTGTCACGTCAGCATAAAATGCTCTCAGAATGGAGGCCTTATGAAAAAAGTTATCACGATTCTCTTAATTATCCTCGTACTCGCCGCCGGTGTCGGTTTTGGTGTCTACCACCACAAATCAAACGAGACAAAATTCAATGACGATTACATAAACGGCAACACGGCTGGCAATCTCTACAATGCCGGCATCTTCTGCACGGCAGCTGATGGTACGATTTATTTTGCAAACCCTTCCGACAGCAGCAAACTATACTCAATGAACAGCGACGGTTCAGACCTTACAAAGATTTCTGATGATGTTGCCACCTTTATCAATGCAGATGACAATTATATTTACTATGTGCGCAACAATCCGGTTTTTACCGAACCGTTTTCATTTTTGACGATCAATACAGACAGTCTCTGCCGGCTTGACCGCAGCAAACATAAAAAGAGCATTCTCCTTGATTCTTCCGCGAGTCTTTACGCCTCTTTAGTCGGAAATAAGGTTTATTACCTTCACTATGACGACAAAGACTTTACCACTTTCTATGAAGTCGGCATCGACGGGGCAGACAGTCATCAGGTAGACAAGACACCGTACCGTCCATGCTCCGTCGTCGGACAGTACATTTATTTCAATGGCGTATCAAACGATCACAATATCTGGCGTTTTGACACTGTTACTGACACCTCGGAGCTCGTTCTGAAAGGCAATTATTACATGCCAGCCGTAATCGGTGATACGATCTTTTTCTTGGACAATGAAAACAATTATACACTTGCAAGCACAGATCTCTCCGGCAGTTCGGCCATCACAACACTCAGCGACGACCGCATTGACTGTTATAACATTACAGGAAACTATATTTATTTCCAGCGCAACAGTACAAGCACTCCGGCACTCTGCCGGATGAAAACCGACGGCAGTGATTACACCGTGATTGCAGAAGGCAATTATACCAACATCAATGCGACGGAAACAGATGTCTATTTCAGGGATTTTGCTTCCGGCGTTATGTATAAGACACCGATTGCTGATCCGTCTGATGTTGAGATCTTTAATCCGGGAACTGGTTCTTCTGACAAATGATCCTGCACCGGATCCACAGTTTCGTTTTATGTTCAAAAAAACACAGGGGACTTCCGTTATCCCCTGTGTTTTTTCTATGCAAAATCAAACAGTGAGAGCTGATTGGACTCCGGCATATCACCGAGCAGTCCTAAATCTCCCATCAGATCAATGACCGTCTTAGTTGCCTTTGTTCTCTGTCTGAAATCGTCTCTGGATAAGAATTTTCCATCTTTTGCCGCTTCCGCCACAGCGATCGCAGCATTATCTCCCATACCGTCGATCGTATTTAATGCCGGCATCAGTTTTCCGTCAATGATCTGGAAACGGTCCGGTTTTGCACGGTAAATATCGATCGGTGTGAAATCAAATCCCCGCGCATACATTTCCTGTACAATCTTCATGTCACGGTATACATCCTGTTCCTTCTTGGAAAGCGAATCTTTTCTGCGCTCATAATCTTTCTGGAAATAGGTAAGGCGCTCTCTTCCCTGACACATGATCTCATAGTTGAATCCGGTCGCACGGATTGAAAAATATGCCGCATAATAGGCAAGCGGATAATATACTTTACAGTATGCGATACGCCATGCCATCATAACGTAAGCCGCCGCATGTGCTTTCGGGAACATGTATTTAATCTTTAAACATGAATCAATGTACCACTCCGGCACGTCATGTGCACGCATCTCTTCTTTCCACTCTTCCTTTAGTCCTTTTCCTTTTCGAACCGACTCCATGATCGTAAAGGACTGCTCACTGTCAAGTCCCATCTGGATCAGATAGATCATGATATCATCTCGCGTACAGATCGCAGTGGAAATCGTTGCCAGTCCCTGTTCGATTAAAGTCTGCGCATTGCCGAGCCAAACGTCTGTACCGTGGGACAGACCGGAGATACGGATCAGATCCGAAAACTCCTGCGGCTTGGCATCGATAACCATCTGCATGGCGAACTCTGTACCAAACTCCGGAATACCGAGACATCCAAGCGGGATCCCGCCGATATCCTCCGGCGTAACACCAAGCGCTGACGTATTTTTAAACAAAGACATGACCGCCTCATCATCAAGCGGGATCGTAACCGGATCGATTCCCGTTAAGTCCTGCAACATACGGATCATGGTCGGATCATCGTGCCCGAGAATATCGAGTTTCAACAGGTTGTGGTCGATCGAGTGGTAATCAAAATGTGTGGTGACTGTCGCAGTCGTCATATCGTTTGCCGGATGCTGTACCGGGGTAAAAGTATTGATCTCCTCTCCCACCGGAAGTACAACGATACCTCCCGGATGCTGTCCGGTCGTTCTGCGGACGCCGACACATCCCTGTACGATACGGTCGATCTCACAGTTTCTCTTGTGGATGCCGCGCTCCTCGTAATAATTCTTGATATAACCGAATGCCGTTTTATCGGCAAGTGTACCGATCGTACCGGCACGGAAGGTCTGTCCGTAACCGAAAATAACCTCACAGTACGCATGCGCTTTACTCTGGTACTCACCGGAGAAGTTCAAGTCGATATCCGGCTCCTTATTTCCCTTGAATCCAAGGAATGTCTCAAACGGGATATCAAATCCGTCCTTGACTAGTTTTTCGCCGCAGACCGGACAAATCTTATCCGGCATATCACAGCCGCTCCTGCCGGAAAATGCCTTGACCTCCGGCGAATCAAAATCACTGTATTTACAATTTGGGCAGCGATAATGTGCCTGGAGCGGATTGACCTCCGTGATACCGGACATTGTCGCCGCAAAGGACGAACCTACTGAACCACGCGATCCTACCAGATATCCATCCTCGTTTGACTTCCATACCAGTTTCTGTGCAATGATGTACATAACCGCATATCCGTTGGAAATAATAGAGTTCAACTCACGATCCAGACGCTCCTTTACGATTGCAGGAAGCTCTTCGCCATACATACTGTGTGCCTTGGTATAACAGATATCACGCAGCATCTGGTCAGAATTTTCGATGACCGGCGGACATTTATCCGGGCGCACAGGTGCGATCTTCTCACACATATCCGCGATCTTGTTCGGGTTAGTAATGACGACTTCCTCCGCTTTTGCCGAGCCAAGATATTCAAATTCCTTTAGCATCTCCTCTGTCGTCCGAAGGTAAAGCGGCGCCTGGTCATCCGCATCCTTAAATCCTTTTCCCGCCATGATGATACGGCGGTAAATCTCATCCTCCGGGTCAAGGAAATGCACGTCACAGGTCGCAACAACCAGTTTTCCAAATGTTTCTCCCAGTTTTACAATACGGCGGTTGATATCCTGCAGTTCCTCGATCGTGCTGACGGATTCCTTGTCGCTTTTTAACATAAACTCATTATTGCCAAGCGGCTGGATTTCTAAATAATCATAAAATTTTACCAGTCTTATGATTTCCTCCTCCGGCCGTCCACCCACGATTGCACGGTAGAGTTCTCCCGCCTCACATGCTGATCCAAGCAGCAATCCTTCACGGTATTTTACAAACTCACTCTTTGGAATACGCGGTCTCTTGTTATAGTAGGTCAGATGTGACAGAGAAATCAGACGGTACAGATTGATGCGCCCGATATCGTTTGTCGCAAGAATGATCGCATGATAAGTGTTCATTTTCATGATGGTCTCCGGCGAAGCCTGTCCCATCTGGTTGACCTGATCTAAGGTTTCCATGCCACGGTCGTGAAGCATCTTTACAAATTTTACAAAGATCTCCGCCGTACATCCCGCATCATCCACGGCACGGTGGTGATTCTCCAGAGAAACTCCCAGCGCTTTTGCTACAGTATCGAGTTTAAAACGGTTTAACTGTGGCAGCAAAATTCGTGCTAAAGCAACCGTATCAATGATCGTAAACTCTTTCTCGATTCCCTGTCTCTCACAGTTTTTGATGATAAAACTCATATCAAAATCTGCATTGTGTGCGACCATGATTGCATCCCCACAGAACTCCATAAACTGTGGCAGGATCGTCTCTATCTTCGGTGCATCGATCACCATATCGTCTCGGATGGAAGTCAGTTCCTCGATCCGGTACGGGATCGGCACTTCCGGGTTGACGAACGTAGAAAAACGTTCTGTGATCTCGCCGTGCACCACTTTCACTGCACCGATCTCTATGATCTTATTTTTATCCGGCGAAAATCCGGTCGTCTCAAGGTCAAACACCACATAGGTATCATCGAGATTCTGGTTTTTTGAGTTGGTGATGATATCCTTTAAATCATCCACCAAATATGCCTCCACACCATAGATCACCTTGAAGTCATCATCCGGTGAGATCGCATGGTTTGCATCCGGGAACGCCTGTACATCCCCATGGTCGGTGATAGCAATCGCCTTATGTCCCCATTTCATCGCACGCTTTACGATATCTTTTACCTCAGAGACACCATCCATATCGCTCATCTTGGTATGACAGTGAAGCTCTACGCGTTTCTCCGGGCTCGTATCCATACGGACTGAGGTAAAATCCGGGATTTTTTTGATGCCGACGATCGAACCTATCGTAAGCTCACTGTCAAATTTGTCGATGGTCGTGACGCCTTTGATCTTTAGGAAAGCACCTTTTTTCACCCCCTCAAGCAATTCCGGAAGCTGGTCATTTCTGGTAAAAATCTTTAAAACAATGGAGTCCGTGAAATCCGTGACTGACATGATCACGATCGTTTTTTCATTACGGATCTCTCTCGTCTCAAGTGTCATGACCTGACAGCGTATCGTAACCTCTCCCATCTCCCCGACAATCTTCTCGATTGGGATCGTCTCATCTTCAAAATCTTTTCCGTAGAGCACATCCGGGTTATCTGATTTTTTATATCCACCGTAGGATCCGCCATCATATTTTTTGCGGAATTCTTTTTTACCAAACGAATTTTCTCCCTTTCCGTTCGCGTTTCCTGCATTATTTCCTGCAGCAGATTCTTTTGAATGATTTTGTTCCTTTGTGGCAGTTTTCATGGATGTATCAGCCGTCTGTACTTCTTCCGCCTTTGCCGGTGCACTCTCCTCATGAAGCTGTACACGTTTTAAAATATTTTTGATTTCAAACTGGATCTGTAAATCACTGTTTTTCTTGTGTTTGCTCTCTTTTGGTTCCTCAAAAGCAAGTTCTACGGAAAGGTCAAGTCCACAGCGTTCACACACCACTTTCTCTAAAAATTCAACGATCTCATGTGATCTGGTCTGTGCAATGATCGTGTTTTCAAGAGTCAGGAGCAGATGGGAATCTCCTGTAAACTCCATTTTGGCGGAGCGCAGCAGATTATATTCCATCAGACTGTAATTTTTTAATTCCTCTAAAATACTGTCCTTATACAGATCCATCAGTTTTTCTGCAGTATACTGCTCTGACAACTGATATTTTTCAATGACTTTAACGTCCATATGCCGGTTTTTAAAAATCTGATCATGTATGTTTTTTTCCAGCTGATAGATATTCTTTTTATGGATAAGACGTGTTCCATTTAAATAGATACGGATATGATCTTTCTCATGATTCATTCCGACCCTGGTAACTTCCGTCTCTGATAACAGTTTTTTCATATCTCCATTCACTTCCAGTGTCGGAAATACATCAAAAAACATTTTTGTCATGTTTTACCCAACTCCAACTTACTTAATTGTTGCTTGTTCACACATTCCGTGTGACCAGTAACACCTAATTTTCATTCCAGTGCAGCAGTTCATAGCGAAGGCTCTCTAACAGTTCGGATTCCGGCACTTTCTTGTAGACCTCTCCATGTTTGATGATCAGTCCTTCCCCGATACCTCCGGCAATTCCGATATCCGCCTCTTTTGCCTCACCCGGTCCGTTGACCACACAGCCCATAACGGCAACTTTGATGTCTAACGGGATATCGGCAACCATATTTTCGACCTGGTTTGCAAGTCCGATCAGATCGATCCTGGTTCTTCCACAGGTCGGACAGGATACGACCTCAATACCGCCCTTGCGCAGTCCTAATGTCTTTAAGATCAGCTTTGCGGATTTGATTTCCTCTAACGGATCTCCGGTCAGTGAAACACGGATCGTATCACCGATGCCCTGATGTAAAATCAGTCCAAGTCCGATTGCGGATTTGATATTTCCACTGATGATCGTTCCGGCTTCGGTGATGCCTACATGCAGCGGGTGATCAGTTTTTTCTGCGATCAGCTCATGTGCTTTCACACACATCATAACGTCCGAGGATTTGATGCTGATGACAAGGTTATCGTATCCCATATCCTCAATCATTTTTACTTTATCCAGCGCACTCTCAACGATTCCTTCTGCCGTCACGCCATGGTATTTTTCTACCAGATCTTTTTCTAAAGAACCACTGTTGACACCGACACGAATCGGGATCTGCCGCTCTTTTGCCGCATCCACGACTGCCTGTACGCGCTCTCTGCTTCCAATGTTTCCCGGATTGATACGGATCTTATCTGCGCCGTTCTCCATGGCCGCAATGGCAAGTCGGTAGTCGAAATGAACGTCTGCAACCAGGGGAATATGAATCTGCTTCTTAATCTCCTTCAGCGCCCTGGCAGCTTCCATGGTCGGCACTGCACAGCGGATGATGTCGCAGCCTGCTGCCTCCAGGGCAAGGATCTGGGCTACTGTTGCTTCTACATCTTCTGTTTTGGTATTGGTCATGGACTGGATCAGAATGGGATTGCCTCCGCCGATCTTTTTGTTTCCAATCTGTATTACTTTTGTATGGTCTCTGTACATATTTTTCCTCCTATATCTAAAGGGCACGAAAGGGATGCCGTAATCTGACAG
>OLPG01001133.1_pt1 | contig 23506 bp, 18 predicted proteins | sample 1672311 | NCBI WGS metagenome assembly OLPG01 (sample SAMEA3136670, study PRJEB25190) | human gut metagenome | biome: human gut; feature: human-associated habitat; material: faeces | place: Austria | collected 2013 | reverse complement strand
AACCTGGGCCAGGCCCGATTTTGTCTATTGACAATGTCCTGCTCATATTAAAAAGAGCTTACACACCTGTAGCAACCGCAAATTAGCACCGCAAATATCAATAAGACGCCTGATGAAAAGCACGCCGTTTTCAGCCAAGAAATTCACGGACGATACGAGAAAAGCCTCGAGCCGGACGACGTTTCGCACTCCACGCGTCGCATTCCCCCTGCACCTTGCACCCTCCACATTAAGCTCTCGTGCAGAAACCACGAACCCGATTTCCCAGTGCTACCATAGAGGGGTTTTGCAAACGCTTCACGGGGGACCTTCATGCGCGGAAATATCGAATCGAACACGCAAAGCGGCGTTGGCGCCATTTTCGCCATATATCTTTTGGGTCTTTTGCTCGGCGGGCTATACGTGGGCATGATTTCACCCGTACGTCTCGTGATTCAGCAAGATTTCGGCCTAGGCGACACCGCGGGCATTTGGATGGTGAACATCTACACGCTGTTCTACGCCGCGTGCATCCCCGTTATCGGCAAGCTCGCCGACATCCGCGGCCGCAAGCCGGTCTTCATCGGTTGCTTGCTCGTGTTCATGGCAGGCTCGCTTATTTGCGGCCTGTCGCAAATACTCAGCAGCTTCCCCGTCCTGCTCGCCGGCCGCTTGGTGCAAGCCGTTGGCGCCTGCGGCATTATTCCCGTAGCGAACGCCGAAATAGGGGCGACGTTCCCTCAAGAAAAGAAGGGCATGGCGCTCGGCATAGCCGCCGCTGTTGCCGGTATCGCAAACGTCATTGGTGCCGCCGTGGGCAGCCTGGTCGTAGGCATCGTAGGAAACGATCACTGGTCGGCGCTGTTCTTCTTCGCCATTCCCGTATGCTTGGTGCTCATTGTCGCGAGCCTGCGCGCTCTTCCGAACCACAACGTCGAAGACTCAACGCCACTCGACATCCCCGGCTCAGTACTGCTCGTCGTCACGGTGCTGCTGTTCCTGTTCGCAGTTCAGCACATCGATGTGCGGCACGTCGGCCAATCGCTCGCATCTGCAGAAGTACTCGCTCCCGCCTTGGGCTTCGTTGTGGCGCTTGCTGCGTTTGTGCTGACGGAACGCCGCGCGGAAAGCCCTGTGTTCCATTTGGAATACCTCGGCAATAAGCCCATCGTCATCACCATGGTGGTGAGTTTCTTTGTGGGCTGCGTCATTATCACCATGACAATCATCCCCGAAGTCGCCGAGTTCATCATGAGCGCGCCGGTCGGCTCGGGCGGCTTGTATATTTTGCCCGTAGGCATCGTGAGCATGTTCGGCCCGCCGATTGGCGGCAAGCTTATCGATAAATTCGGTCCTAAGCCCGTTATGATGGGCGGCCTCTCCGTGGCGGCCGCGGGCTTTTTATTCCTCGCGTTCGTAAGTCTGAACAGCGCAAACGCAATTCTTCTCATCGTCGGTTTGTCTATTATGGGCTTGGGTATGGGTTTTGCAATGGGCGCGCCCACCAACTACATGGTGCTCGAAAACACGAGCCCCACAGAAAGCGGAGCCGCAATCGCAACCATTGCGCTGGTTCGTCAAGTGGGCACCACCGTGGCACCAGCGCTGCTGCTCGGTTTTGTTTCTGCCACGCCGGGCGCACAGGGCTTCTTCCACATGCTGCTGTGCGCGGCGGCGTTCTGCATTATTTCCCTCGTGTGCATGGCGTTTTACCGCAAGAAATAAGGAGGAAGCCACCGGCGCCGGAGCTAACCCAAAACGTCACCGGCTAGCGTGCTTCCCAATATCGCTTGCACGCTTCGGCGAATGTGCCCTCACCCGGGAACGGCACCGCGTGCGCTTCAAGCGTTTCGGCGGCATCATCTGCCCCATTCGACGCACCCAGACCGCACAGCTCGCTGGGAGCGCCCGAGCCACACGAGCCGCACGAGCCGGTTGACCCATCCATTGCACCCGGCTCGTCAACAAGCAACATCGACCCATCGCCGATGGGCGCACCATAGCTCATGAGCGACATAGTATCGCATGCCCACAGGGAGTCGCGACCTGCCGTCATCCAACCGCTAGCATAGTTCTCCACGCGCTCGACCGGCGAATGACCCACAATTTGCGGCACGCCGGGCAACGCATCGTCGAGCATATCGCGCAAGTCGGCCCACAAAGGCCCCGGCAGCGACCAGCCCCCACGCGACGGCGGACAGCTGTCCAAATCGCCCCAATGCGACGAATCGGCGAGCATCTCATTCAAGCGCTGGGCAATCGCTGCCGCATCAGCAGGCACGTCGGCCAAAAACCGCTTCGCCCACACTCCCGTCACGCCCGCATGCGAGCACAAATACGGCCCAACTGCACAGGCGACCTTTGCCTGCAGGGCATCTTCCAGAATCGGTCGCAGATTGCGCATGATGGACATGACCGAGCCCGGGCCACGCTTGCCACGCACGTAGCAAAAATCGTGGTTGCCCAGCAGCACGTCGATTCGCATGCCGCGCCCGCGATGCTCGCGAACCCATTTCGCATAAAACTCCATAGCGTTTAGCTCATCGGCTTCGTTCGCGCCCCAGTCATCGCACGCGTCGCCCAAAAATACGATGCGGCCGATTTCCGCATCACCAGCCAGCATCTCGTCGATGCGAGGCAGCACAAATTGCTGCTTCAAATGCAAATCACCCACAACTAGCGTTTTCATGAGCCCACCTCGTATTCCAAGTGCAATTCGCGCACCCACATCAGCAGAACCTCGAGTTCAAAAAGCATCGACAGCTTCGCCCGGCCGCACTCTGCTCGAATTCGGCCATAGCGTGCCCAACGAGGCAATGCCCATGCAAATAGCAGGACCCGGCAATCGCGCGAATCCCCTGCACATTGTTTTGCCAACATGCCTGCGCCCATTCAGAACGACCATTCGAAACCGCCCCGCTACACAGGCGGCTGCGCAAGCGATTAAGCTCGCCAGGTTTTTACTCTTATCTGAAAGGTGCGGCCCAATTTCACGTGTCGGCAACATCAAGCCTCGTGTGGGCATGAGTATACTCCTTGCGAGCATATAAATAACAATCCCACGAATGCATCGCCGCCGATTATCGAGCATCCTTAAAACCCCTTCGAGAAGGCGCGGATCGCCGGGATATTTTGACTATCAAACGAACGGCCTTCCCCACTTGGCACATGGAATCTGATCCCACATCGTCGCCACCCAGCAGAAAACAACGCGGAAGAAACGCCCAGCAAAGAAATCAAAACCGGCAGGAAATGCCACAATGGGGCCTCCCTGCAGAGAAATCGTTCTGAATTGTCAGAAAACGCCGCAAGGGGGCCTCTTTTTAGGCTCCCCATAACGAGCGATCCGATACTGCGACCGCAAAACCGCAGGTCGCAAATATCTTCAACGCCGAATTCCCCATTTCGTCCGAACAACATGCCTGCAATGAGGCCCCCTTGTGGCATTTCCTGGCAGAAACGACCCAACAAGACGCAACGCAAAGTTTGAACGGGAGGTCGACAATCCGTTTACCAAGCCACAGACGGCACGCGCATCATTTCAACCGCCAGACCGCAACCGCATCCGAGACCCGCGCACCAAATCGCAAGCGGCACGAGCTACGTTTCCGCGCACCCAGGCCCTAAGCATCTCGACCGCAAGGCCGCGCCAGCACAGCCAGCATTTCGACCACCAGGCATTTCCCACATCCCCCGCCAAATCGCAAGCGGCACGCCGACGCCACGCCCGCCAGCCGCTAGCCGCATACCCAACTCCATGTCCACCAAACCTCCAATGCCACTCCCACCAGGCATTTCGCATTTTCCAGAAAAAGCAGCCGCACTTTTCCATGTAGAGGGCAAGACGCGCGAACGGCGGCGCGTCCGAAACGCATCCCCCGCCGGGAAAGGAGCCCACCATGGTCGAGCAAGCATTTGAATGCAGCAACTGCTACGAGGTTTTCAACAAGGAACACACCGCCGAGGTGCTGTGGACCCAATGCCCCCACTGCGGAGGCAGAGCATATCCGTACTAGGCCACGATGAGACGGGGCGAGCAGAAGCGGCCCAAAGCCAGGCACGCAACGCACATCGGCCGCCGAAGATGAACGAGGCCGAGCCTGCAACGCACCCGACGGCATACTTCCCCACTCGCCCCACCTGCCCCACGCCGCCTCGTCGGAATAGAGCGCGAAGCACGGCCCCGCGACAACGCAACCGTGCTTTACCCGCCGGCCAAGGCGGCGTTGGTTTTCCAGAAAAACCATCCGCCGTTTTCCATATAGAAGGCGAAACGCGAAAAGCAAACGCGAAAACGGCTCACCCAACAAGCACCCGCCGGAAAGGAGCGCACCATGGGCAAAGTCAAAAAACCAACGTCGATCACGACAATCAAGGAGTGCGAAGAGGCCCTGGAGTGGATCGACCTCGAGCTCGACAAGCTCGACCGCAACATACGCATCACGAGCAGGGCGATTTTCTCGCCGAAGAAGTGGACCACCACCATTAGCGGCATCCTGTGGTCGAAACAGGTCAAGCAGAAAACCTCCGACCACATTTGCAACTCGCCCTTCCTCTCGAAGCTCGAGGGTTCCGCGCGCAGCGACCAGAGCCTCCAGGAAATCCAGCTGAGCCGCGTCATGAACACGGCGAAAGAGGTTCAAGCCGTGTGCGAGGAAACTTGCAGTCGCCTCAGCGGCGCGGTCAACGAAGCCCGAGCCGCGGTTGACCAGCCCGTCCATGTGGACGACCGCAACATCTCGGCGCTGCCCGAGGCCGACCGTGAGGCCATCAAACAGCATGACAAGGCCGTTCAGGTGGCAAAACGCGAAGCGGCCGCGCGCCAGGTCGAAAGCGAGCTTTCCGCCTGGACCGCCATGCAGACACGCGCGAACCGCATGGTAAACCGCACGTCGGAAGCGCTCGAAGCACGCCATGCCTTCACCGCCTGCAACTACGAAGTGCTCAGCGACACGCACCTCAAATGGGCCGCGCGCCGCGGAAACGTGCAGCCGCCCTACAACCTCGTCGGCGTGCTGGGCACGCGCAACGTCGACGTCATCGAGAAGGAGGGCTAGGAAATGAACCTGTTCCGCAAGAAGATTACCCTGCCTGAAGGCCCTGCCCGCATGTCGGTTTCGCCTTCCGCATCAAAGAAGGAAATCGGCAACCCGGCCGCGAGCATCGGCCTCGTCATTCCCGAAGCGCCCAACTACGACGAGGAGCGCGGCCGCCAGCTCGCGCGTTCCGACAGCTACGCGACGTTCTTCAAAACCGGTGTGGGCCTGTTCTACCACGAAACCGCCTGCACGGCCGAAAAGCACCTCGCGGAAATCGAGGAGGCGCTCACCCGCTACACCGAAACGATGGAATCCACCTATCGCGCAGCCGTTCGCAGCCAAATCATCCAGGCCGAACAGCGCCTGGAGCGCATCACCCCGAAACGCGCAGCCCACCAAGCCCGTCAAGCTCGCCAAGCCAGTCAGACACGCGCGCCTCGCGCAACCCTCGAGACGAAGGAGTAGGCCATGAACAAAGTCACGAGCACCGCACTGCTTGGTATGTTGGCGCTGGCCAACGCAGGCCTCGACTATTCAGCCGTGTGCGTCTTCCTCGACGTTGACCCTTTCGGCACCTTCAGTCCGAACAACTTTTTCGCCGGGCTCGTAGCCATCGCCCAAAGCCTTTTGCTCATCATTCTGCCCTGGGTCGCGTCGGAGAAAATCGCCGCTGGCGAGAAGGGCCCCGCCGCGTGCGCGATTATCGGATCGCTTTTCGTGGCCATGGCCGGCGCCTTCCTGCGTGCGACCACCGAAGCGGCCTCGACCACGACGAGCGTCTCGGGCGAGGTCGTTTCCGGCCTCTCGATCGACGGCATGGCGTTTGTCCTGATTATGGCGGGCATCGCGCTTGGTGAAGCCATCGCCGCCTTCCTTATTAAGGGTCTCGACATTCGCGCAGAAGCCGAAGCCCTGCAGGCCGAAATCGAGCGCATGCGCATCATCGAGAACCACATCGACGAAGACATCGCCACCGCCGCCCGCGTCGCGCTCGCCGCCGGACGCCAGAGCATCGCCGCGGCGAAGGGTTCGTGCGAACAGGTGTTCCAGCAACTCGTCGCGAAATCGGACGACAGCCACAACTGCTTCATCGGATTCGTGGACGAAATCGAAGCCCAACGCAAGGCGGAACGCGAACAATTCGCCAAGCTTTCCGCGGAATTCGACGCGCGCATCGCAAAGAAATACCCCAATGCGATTGCCGCTGTGCAGAAAGCCCCCACAGCCGAAAGCGCAGCAACGAATGAGGCAGCGGCCAACAGCCCTGGCAAGGGCGGAGACGCAGCGGCCAACGTTGACGCTGCAGCCGCCAACCCGACCGGCACCGCTGCCGACGCCGAAACCGCAGTCGACACCAGCGAGACCGTAGGCGACCCGACCGCAGGCACCACCCCCAACGACATCGTCGACACTGAAAACTCCGCCTCTGACCAGGCAAAAGCAGCGTAAAGGAGACCGATTGCCATGAGCTTCAAGAACAACACCGCCCTTCGCACGGCAACCATCGCAGCATCGTTTATGCTCACGCTTCTCATCGCGGCATTCGCCACGGGTTGCGCGGCCGAGGGTTCCAGCGGCGCGCAAAGCGCCACGCCCGGAAGCTACGCCATCGACCCCGCAGCGGTCGATTCATCCACCATTACCGAGCCGGTGAGCTGCATGGTCGTGACTTCCGCTAGCCAGAACAGCGCGTTCCGCATTCCCACAACGTGCCTCGCCTACCCAAAGGCGGCCATTGAGCAGGGAAATTACGCGGGCTACCTCACCTGCGACGCAAATTCGACCCCACACGGGAAAACCTTCGCCACCACGAAGAACTCGCAGGCCGGCCAAGAGAAAGAAATCGATTCCTTCCTCGCCGACTACTTCACAAGCGTGTGCGGCGCCCGCGCCCAAACCGGCGAGATCGATACCCTTTCCGCCCTCAACAACGCCGCCAACGAGCTGCGCGCCCACGACAACGGCTCGAAAATGGTGATCAACGTGATTAGCTCGGGTCTGAACCCCACGGGGCTTTTGGCTGGATCGAGCGACCTTCTGAACGCCGATGCGAATGACATCGCGAACCAGCTGGCAAGCATGGGCGCTCTCGCGAATTTCTCGGGCATCGAAGTGCACTTCTACGGCCTCGGCCAGGCGAGCGGCGAGCAGGTGATCCCAAACTCCATCGCGACAAAGCTCCAAAGCCTCTATCCCACTCTCGTTGAAGCGACCGGCGGCGTGGCGATTGTCGAGCCCGACGTGCTCACGCGCCTTGGCTGCGACGCCGACCTGCCAACCGTTTCGACCATCGATTTCGAACAGGATTCGCTCAGCTTCCCCCACCTTGAGCGCGGCCAGAGCGCCCAGGTTGTTCTGAATGAAACGGTGCTCGCCTTCGTGGGCAACTCCGCCGAATTCATCGACCCCACCCAGGCCAAAACGACGCTCGCCGAGCTCGCAGGCACCATTACGAGCAACAGCGGCGCCACCGTGATCGTCGAAGGTTACACCGCCACCTCGCCCGCATTCTCGCGCAGCGACCTGGTCGACTTGAGCCAGCGCCGCGCGGAAGCCGTGCGCGACGCCCTAATCGCAGCGGGCGTCAACCCCGGCTCTATCGAGGCGATCGGCCGCGGCGATGAAGGCGCAACCTCCATGAACACCGGAACGTTCGACGAAACAGCAGCTAAAAGCGACCGCCGTGTGGTGGTTACGCTATCCTTAGCGTAACCACAAAGCCGCATCGCGCGCAAAAGCCCAAACGCAAAAGGGGGTCGGCATGAGCCAAGAACTTCTCACGGGAACGGGATCGTCGACCTCGACAGCGATGTCGGAAGCCGCGGCGGCGACCCCACCATCGGCAACATTCATGTTGCCGATGAATCAGCGCCTACGCTGGCAGATTCGGCCGTCATGCCGGCGCCGAGCACCCCTTTCTCGCGCGAGCTGCTTTTCATCCCTGCCACGCCCGAGCACAGCGACATTCGTCAAACGCCGCAAAATCTCGCATTCGAGAAAGCAGTAAGCCACGGTGGACAAGCGACCATTTTCAAAGCGCACACGCCCAGCGGCACACCCATCGCAGTGAAGGTATTCGAAAACGACGAAGAAAGCCTGCTTGAATGGCGTTCGTTGAAGAAGTTCTCGAACTTCCGTGTGCTGCCCAACGCCCTCGCGCATGGCACCGTGCGCATGCCGCACCCCGCCGGCGTCCAAGAAAAAAGCTGCATCGTCGAGGAATGGCTCGACGGCGACGCCCTTGCGAAACACCTTCGCCGCATGGGAAGAGGCATGACGGTCGAGGAGACGCTTTCGACCATATCGCCCGTCATCGCCTTCCTCGCCACGGCGGAAACGGAACTTCGCGAAGGCGTGATCCACCACGACATCAAATTGAGCAACATCCTGCTCGATTCGACGGGATGCGTGCGCCTCATCGATTTCGGCATTGCGCAAACCTCGCGCGACCAGGTTCGGCTCGCCTGGGGAACGCAGGGCTTCTCGTCTCCGGAAAGTTGCTTTCCTCCAAACGATGAAGCCGACCTACGCAAAGGCGGCGACGCGTATTCTCTCGCGGCAACGATGCTCGCGCTGCTCGCAGGCGAAAACAAGCCGCCCGCATATGGCGTGGTCGCCCAAAGCAGCGACGGCAGCCTTCGATACGACCCCGCTTGGACCGACGAGCGCGAACGCCTCGCGCACGAACGCTCGGCTGCGCCGTTTCCCGGGTTTATCGAGCGCGGACGAGAAAAAGGCATCTACCTCGAGGAAGCCGCGCTCAACGATTTCACGCACGACGCCGAGACGCTCGATTTCTTGAAGAAAGACATCGCCGAAACCCTGCGCTCGACGTATGGCACCGAAGAATCCGCCGTTGCCGTCGAGAAGGCGGCACGCGCCGCAGTCGACGCGTTCGACGCGAAGCTTCGCGCGACGCTCGGAGCAGGCCTGGCCGTCAACGCCGCCCAGCGTCCGACCACAACGCAGCTGAAAAATGCCCTACCGCGCGACAAGGCATCGTATCGCCACGAGCCCCACCTGCTTGGCCTGAACGCCGCCCTTGGCGGCGGACGAATTTTGGCGCAGGACGCGCCCTCATTCGAAGCGGGCACGCTCGCGCAAGCGCTTGACGAGTTCAACTCGGGACACTATGCGCAGGCAGTAGGCGTGTTCGAGCGACTCGCGCGCCAAGGCTGCGTGAGCGCCCTGTACTACCTTGCCATTTGCGCCCGCGACAACCTCGGGGGAACTTCGATCAAGTATTCAGAAGCCGACGTCATGCTGTTTATGGGCGAGGCAGCGGCGAAGGGCGCCGTGGTGGCGCAGTTCTTCCTGAGATGTGCTCTGTACTCAGGGTCCTACATCGCGCAGGGCGCGGTTCACCACGTCGAGGAGAATCGCGAGCTCGGGCTTTCCTATATTAGAAAATCGGCCGCGCACGACGAGGCGCACCAAAAGGAAGGCTTCCCACCCGCGAAAGCGTGGCTTAAGAAAAACGGCTTCGCGGAACACGCAGAGTAGGGCCGCACATGGGCTAAGGCAGAATCACGCACAACGAGCGGGGACCGGAGAACACGCTACGCGTTGAAGCCGCCCAAGCGATCGGGAGAATTGGCGCACACAGCGCCGACGCGGACTGGAACCTGTTAAATGCTCGTAGCGTTTAACAGGTTACCGCAAGGTCGAAGGGCAAAGCCGCGCGGCGAATCGCACAGAAATGGCCAGCGACCACGGCCGATGCCAACGCAGCGCCGCCCAACCGCGATGCGAGCGCTACCCAACCGCAACGCGGGCGCAGCTCTGCCGCGATGCAGACACGGCTCGGCCGCTGCGACCGCGCACATAGTCGCAGGTCAAACAACTTCAGCAACGAAAGCGCAGGAAGCAACTATGGAATTCGCCACCAATACGCCTTATGAAGGCAATGCCACCGCATGCTCCCGCTGCATCATTTTCTACACCTGCTCCGTCGCGACGCGCATCGATGCCGACCAGGTGCGCAAGTGCCCACGCACGATTGGCGGGCTTGCCGTGCATCCCGACGAAAGCGACCACGGCCGCTGGATCGCGACCAACACAAGCGAGCGCCCGCTTTATGTGCAGCAACCAAGCTTTTCAACCACGAACGTGCTCGAATTGCGCCCCGGTTTAAGCTGCGCTCTTGTCGAGGGAAGCCGCATCGCATCTTCGCAGCATTCGGGCTGGGTGAACGTTTCGGTTCGCTAGACTGAATGCCCCATGCGCGCGTACGGCCAAACGCGCACGCTAAGCCTCGCGCACGCGCAGGCACAACGCACCGTTTCGCGCACCGAACGAAACCACGCCGTTGGCATCTTCCATCACGGCAAAGCCGAACACGAGCGTGTCACCAGGCATAATGCACGCTCCGCGCATCTGAACCGCCGCACCCGCACGCCTGGCTACCTCGCGCAGAAGCAGCTCATCGCCCGCGCACGCAGGCCCAAACGACAGCGACCTCGCATCGGCGTAATTGTTCGCACCAAAGCCGACAATCACATTCGACATGCTTCCATCGGCATTCGAACGCACGATGAGCGTGCCATTCGTGGACGCCAAATCGAAGACAAGCCACCCCTTTTCCTTGCCCTGCGGTTCGCTTCCCGCATACAGCAGCAAGGCATGCTCTCTGGAAACCGGGTCTTGCGCGCGACCATTTGCACCGAGGGCCAAGCATTCCTGCTGCCCCGGAAGATTCATGGCACCCCATGCCTTTTCGCCTGAGAATTCCGCGCGGCGGCACCCAAGCTGGCGGCATTCGTCTTTCTCGAACGCATGCCCAATGCCCACACGCGGGCGAAGCCACGGATGAACGCGCAATTCGCGACCCTCTTCGAGGCCGATACGCGCAGGGCCGTCAACGATATACGCGTCAAACGAAAGCACGCGGCCCGCCTTCGGCTTCTTGCGAGAAGGCGCCACGCCACCGCCCGTAAGCAGGCCGTCGTTCGCAAGCGCCACCGATTCGTCGTCGGCGCATCCAACGTCGAACATCCAGCACAGCATAAGACCAAGCGCATGCTCAAGCGCGCGATCCCAGCCGTCGCCGCGTGCCGCTGCCGACGCGAGCAGCCTTTTCACCACATAGGCGCGCGCCGTCGATGCGACGTACTCGCTCGACCCCGTAACCGCCGCATCGTGGATGAGCGCATCTTTGAGCGCCGCGACGAATTCCTCGATTTCGGTGTCGGTCGCTTCATCGAAGAAGAAATGCCACAGAAGCACGTGCCACGGGTCCTCTTCAGAGAAAGCCTCGCCCGGCACCCTCGCGAGCATCTTGCCCCGCACAACGGCGAGCGGATTCTCGAGATATTCCTCATACGCCTGAAAACAGCCTTCCTTTTCGGCCGCATCCTCGGACAGCTTCTTGTTTTCCCACAGCGCCTTCGCGTATCCGTTTCCGTTCTTCCCCGATAAATCGTCCGTTTTGACAGCCATCGGAAGAAGCATGCTGTAACAGTCGTCGCGCGTAACGCCCACGGTTTGCGGGCGAGCCGCCGACGCATCGTTGGCTTTTGCTTCGACCGTAGATTTGGTCTTGGCCCTCGAAAGCGCCGATTGCTTCGGAAACATCTCGGCCAGACGCAGCGCCAACAGGTCCAAGAGCCAGTAATCGCTGTGGAGGCGCGAGCGCTCCTGACGCAGCCAGGTCGAAGTTTCGGCGCCCGAATACACGCCGAGCTCGCCACCGAGCACGAAGCGCTCTCGCAGGCGCAGCTCAATGCGGCGCACGCGGTCGGCCTGCATCATCGGCAGCCCGCACGAAACACGAATTCCCTCGGCCGTCTTCGCGAGCGTTTGCAAGCGCGCGTCGGCGTCGATAACGGGGGCGATACGAGCCTTGTACACTGCGCGTTCGAGCGGGGTCATATCTTGTTCGATGCCGTTTCGAAAGATGAGCGCATCGGAATCATGAACGACCGGCTCGCCCCCCATCGATACGAAGCCCGCGGCACCTTCGGAACCCGCAACGCATCCCTCCACAGCAGCGGTTTCGGCACCCGAGGCCCGCCGCGCACGCTCAGCATCCGCAAAGCCCGCGGCGTCCGCATCTTCCGCACCATTGATAGTGTCCACAACGCTCACGGCATCCATTGCGCCAGCCGCAAGCTTCGCGGCAGGAATCACGCTCGCGCGTGCGGCAGCAGGCGCAGCTCCTCGACCGCACGGCGGTGCGGCGGAGAATGTCACCCTGTGCACGCCATCGGACCCACGATCAAGAATGTCGAGCATGGCTTCCCGGCTCAGCCCACGCGTTGCCGTGTGCTCCGCGAGGGCTTCAAGCAACTCGTCCTCGGTCGGCCTGCGTGCGCCCTGCAATGAATCTTCAAGCTTTCGATACGCCTTGATAATCGCAAAATACTTCCGCGCCTCATGCTCGCTGCGAAGCGCGGTTTTCTGCGCATAGCACTCGCACAGGCGACGCTCCACGGGTTTCTTGTTTGTCGAAACCCAGCTGTTCAGCACGTGGCCTTCCGACAAATTGAACTTGTCTATCGAATCTTCCACCGCAAGGCGCACGGCGCGGTGGTATTCGGCGCCCAGGTCGTGCGCCTCGAAAAACCGCTTGTACCCCTTCGTGGCCGCATAGACGGCATCGAGGTGCGCCTCAATGAGGCACTCCCGCGCGAGGCGGCCCGCCTTCGCAAGCAGCGCGAGGTTCATTTCCGCGTTGTTGTCGAGCCAATCTTCCGCAGTGCGCGGCGCGCCGCTGATTCGCTTCTCGGCGATAACGCGCGCATGCTCGAGGCCCTCCTGCAGCAGCGCGTCCGAATACGGCAGGCAACCCCACTCGGAGCCCTGTTGCCCAAAAGCGCCCCGCTGCCTGCGCTGAGCGCGAATGGCCGCCCGATGAGCGCGACGGCGGGCCTTGGCGTTGGCGTCTTCGGCAGCGGCGGCGCTTTCGTTGACGCCTTCGCCGGCGTTGGCACCCGCGACCGCATCATCGGCAGCGGCGACGTCGGCCGCGGCAACTGCGGCGGCAGCGGTGGCGTCGGCCGCGGCTTTCCCGGCGGCAGCTCCATCCTCATTGGCATCGCGGCATTCGTCGTCGCCATGGCTTTCGTTGGCGCCATGCTCGTATTCGGCAAACTCGTCCTTTGACACGACAGCACCTTCCCGCGAAGCCTTTTATCCTTGCTGTCTATTGTAATTTGCGCCGCAAGCCAAACGCCGCACGAAAACCCGTTAAATGCTCGTGTTAAATGCTCGTAGCGTTTAACAGATGAGAGAACAGCTGCGAGAAAAACGAGCACTAGGATTTTGAAAAACGGTGCCATTCCGATTCTTGCTCCACCCTTCTCGCACTTCCCTCAACAGAAAACGCCACAGCGACCTTCGATTCGCACCCCGCCTTTCCTGACTTTCGCACTTTTTCGATTCGCCCCCAACTTTTCCGACTTCCGACCTTCACGCCCCTCGTCTTTCGCGTCCTTCACACTTTCCCCTGGCAGAAAACGCCAATAGGGGGCCTGATTGCAAAGAAAATGCCCCCGTTTGGCAGAAAACGCCACTAGGGGGCCTCATTCGACAGGAAACGCAGAGGCCGCTCGACCATATCGGGAAAGGCTCTCTCCTACCAAGAAGGAAAACCGCAGGTCAGAGAATCACTCATTGCGAATTGCCCCAAGACGCCCAAAATCCGAGCCCCGCAACGAGGCCCCCTAGCGGCGTTTTCTGCCAAATGAGCCCCGCGAGCCCGCAATGCCCTCTCGGTAGCCCGTCCAAACAATCCGATTGGTGAGCTTTCCGAGCAATCTGCCCGGCGAGCTTTCCGAACGACCTGCCCGGCGTGCCTCCCAAGCCGTTCTACATGCTTCTCGTGGGCACCGACAAGTCAGAAGGCCACGATGCAGGCGGCGAATTCGGCAACGCATATCGCAATGGCCCCATGATGCTTGCGCGCACCGGTCCGCCGACGAGTCGCCATCAGCCACGCCGACGACCCTTCCCCTTTTCCAGAAAACTTTGCGCCCGTTTTCCATGTGATTGGCAAAAGCCAACGCACGAAAGGAACGGCCATGAACGATTTCTCGAGCAAGCTCGGCGGCAAACGAGGAAGCGGCCCTCTCAACCCTCTTCCGCTTCGATAGCCACGCGCAAGGAGGAACCATGGGCAAGAAATACTACGGAGGAATCGGAACTGACAAAGGGTTCGTGATGCACTCCCCCGAAAGCAAGTATCACTACAGCCCCGACGACGAATTCCATAAGGAAGGCGACAAGGGAGACGTCGGCAGCGCCAGCAACACTGGCGGCGGCAGCAGCAGCAACAACGACAGCACCCACAACGAAAGCTCTGACAAAAGCGCTGACGAAAGCCGCAGCAGCGCCCAGAGCAACCTCGACGCACCTTACAACGACGATCGCAACAACCGCGACGACGAGTTGGACGACTTCTTCGGGGACCTCTTATCCATTAAAGCCTGCATCGCGCTCGCAATCGAAGGCCTGTTCAAGGCGTTCATGTCACGCTCGATGGGGCGCATCGATTTCGTAGCGGTCACGCTCATGCTGCTCGTCTGCATGCGCGTGATTGGCGCGGTGTTCATCGACTCGAGCTCTTTGAGCGAACTCAACGCCTTTGCCTTCGTGGTGGCGCTGAGCGCGCTCGGTATGTGCACGATTTCCGAAAAATGCCCTGCCAACGCGCTTACGGCACTCGTGATTGCGTGCTTGCCGGCCCTCATCGAGGTCGTCACCGCATGCGCGGTGAACGGCTCGGACGCCGACGCATTCAACCGCATCACGAACTGGGCGCTGGTTGGCTGTCTGGGCAGCGCAGCTCTTCTGATTGCGGGAACCCTAATTGATCCGGTTAGCGACGAAGAAGAAAGCGAAGGCGAGGACGCAGACATGAATGGAGGCAGAGGCACGAGCACGAGCGTGAACGAAGGCGAAGGCACGAGCATGCACGAAAAAGCAAGCCGAAGCGAGGTCGAGAATAAGGGCGGAAGCACCAGCGTATGCGGAAGCACCGGCGCATGCGGAAGCACCGGCGCATGCGAAGACGAAAGCGCAACCACCTGCGAAGACGCAGCGTGCGAGCGCGTTTTCTTCATCCCCTTTTGGGGAGCGGCCATTGGCGCCACCGCAGCTCTTATTTGGGAACTCGCGCCCTACATCGCACGCGAAATCGCCTACGGCGCAGCGCCGCTCTATCTGAGCTACATGGGATGGATTGTCTAACCCCTTACGCACGACGAGCTCGCAACGCCAACGCATGAAAGGAAGAATCGTGAGGATCGGCAAAACCGCACGACAGAAAGGCGCCCCACCGAGGAATCACTCGGGAGGATGAGTCCGCTGCAGTACGGGAGGCCGCTCAACCAAGCGGCATAAGAGCCTTCGCACGGGAAAACGTCAGCGTCCCCTTTTGTTCATTTTTACTTGACGGAATACAGGCTAGGCCCCTCGCAGAGCTGATACCGGCTCACGACGTGCTGTGTAGCTTTGCCGTTTCCGAGGGACGCGATATGCACCGCGGGTACCTGAAGGCGCTAGAGAAGCTAGGGGTGCAGAACGGCGGGCGGCTCATCGATAAGACGATTATCGTGGACTTCCTTATGGCGAACTTTGACCGCCACACCCACAACTTTGGCCTTATCCGAGATGCGGAGGAGCTAGACAGATACCGCATCGCCCCGTTGTTTGACCATGGCTGCGGCTTTTACAGTCGCGCCACCACGACCGAGCTGGAGCAAGGCTGCTACCTTTGGGAAAGCCACCCCTTCTGGGAATACCCCTCGCAGCGGCTTGCCCTCGTCGAGGACTTCAGCTGGTACGACCCCTCGGCCCTTGGGGACTTCGAAGACATCATTGCAGAGGTTTATGGCGAAAACCCCGAGACGAACGAGCGCTTTATAGCGGCCGTACAGAAGCAAACCCGAGCGCAGATTGCCACCGTGAACGCCTTGGCGGCAGAACGCGGCATCATAGTGCCCGATTGGTAGCCGATGCCCTTGAGGCATAGGGGTCACCAACCGCGTCGCACCAACACCTCACTGAACCCATCTATTTCCTCGAGAAAAACCAAGAGCCGCTCGTTGGAAGAAACGTCCAACTGAACGCCCGCCACATTAGGACAGGCCGCCGGATTTGGAAACAGACGGTCCACCAACACTGCCAGTTGCAAGCTGACCGGAGTTCCAATGCCGCCCAGTACATCGAGCGCCTTGCGAGCAGTTCTGCCAGTAAAGGCAACATCGTCCACTACCACCACTGCCGCACCATCGATGCAAAAGGGTAAGTCCACCGACTGCACCTCATAGCCACCGATAGGCTCGCCACCAGCCATCGCACTGCTAGTATCCGAAGCGTTCAGCGACTCCCCGCAGGCAATCTCCAGGCGACCAATCGGAGGCTGCACCCCACACAAAAGGGCCATATGCCGGGCAAGCCTTTTAGCAATTGCTAACCCCTTTGTATTGAGCCCCACTAGCACCGGACTTGCTGCGGCCCCCTCGCCCTGTACAATCTGCTGAGCCATGGCAGCAACCATGCGCTCTATGTCGCCCCCGTTTAGGCATATATCCTTTATTTCAGTCTTGATCTGCATAAGCGCTCCCTGTAACCACCGTATGCCGGAGGTGGAAAACCCCACCCCCGGCATTGCAGAATAGCTATGCTGTGCCACTGCGCTTTCGCACCGCAGCTTTACGCGTGGATTCTGGTGCCAGAAAGGCCGGCCATGGTCTCAGGCGCCTTGTCTAGCGCACCGATAATGCAGGTGCGGCCCGGACGGCTGCGCACGAACTTAATGGCAGCGCGCACCTTCGGCTCCATGGAGCCCTTTCCAAATTCGCCAGCATTCGCCAGCGCCTCAGCCTCGTCGGCGGAAACATCCACTAGCGCCTTCTGCTCGGGCGTGCCAAAGCTGGTACACACATACTCCACCGCTGTCAGCAAGAACAGGTAGTCCGCCTGGCAATCCTCCGCCAAAAGCTCGCCGCCCATGTCCTTGTCGATAACTGCCGCTACACCCTTGTAGGCGCCTTTGTCCTGATAGTCGCGCACCACCGGGATGCCGCCACCACCGCAAGCAATTACTATGAATTCGTTGTCCAGCAAGTTCAGGATGGAGGGGGCCTCTACAATCTTCTTGGGCTGAGGGCTTGCTACAACCCGGCGCCATCCGCGGCCAGAATCCTCCACAAACACTTGGTCGGGATGTTCAGCCATTTCCGCCTTCGCCTGCTCCTCGGTAAGAAATACACCAATGGGCTTGGTGGGGTTAGCAAACGCCGGATCGTCCGGGTCCACCTCCATCTGGGTAACAATGGAAGCCACATGCCAGCGCTTATAGGACTTGTGCATGGCCACGCCCAACGCCTGTTGCAGGTGGTAGCCAATGTAGCCTTGGCTCATGGCACCACACTCCGGTAGCGGCATGGCTGGCACCTTCGGATCTTCCTCGGCGGCCAAGGTGAAGGCCTTTTGGATCATTCCCACCTGCGGACCGTTGCCGTGGGTAATAATAATCTCGTTGCCCTGCTCTATCATCCTGAGCAGCGTGGGTGCCGCCTCACGAACGCGGGCAATCTGCTCTTCGGGGGTATCGCCTAAGGCGTTTCCGCCCAGGGCCACTACCACACGAGTATCGTTGTTGATGCGTGCCATTCTCTCAGCCGCTTCCTAGTCGCCGTAGTGAGTACCGGCCACTTTGTCCACGGTAGGCGTAAGAGCCATTTCCACCTGCGCGGTGTAGTAGTCCACCATGGCCTGCTTCTGCTGGCGAGCGCGAGGGTACATGAAGGTAGCCAGCAAGCCTTTTTGGGTATGGAAGCGATTGGCTGCCTGCTCGATAAGCAGCGAGTGCGGACCATCCCACACCGACTCAGAGATCTCATAACCACGGTTGCCCGGCAGCGGATGCATAACCTTTACCCACTCGGGGGCGGCAGCAATCAGCTCGTCATTCACGGCATACTTGGGGAAGAACTCGTCCAACTTCTTGTCCTTCAGATGATCGGAGCCGTGGTACCACCAGGCATCGGTAATAATGAAGTCCACGTCCTCAATGTACTGATAGGGGTCGTCGGTCTGAATAAACTTACCACCAGACTTCTCGCAGTTGGCTTTCACCAGAGCAACATCCTCGGGCAGCATCTCGGCAGGCTTGGGTGCGCAGGAGATGAAGGTGTAGCCCATAATGGAAGCAATGAGCGCATTAGAACGACACACACCGCCAATATGCAGGTTGTCCTCGCTGTGGTCGACGGAATTGTCGCCCACCCACATCACCACAGCGTCTTCCAGCTTCTTGCCAGCCGGCAGATTCTCCATAATAGTGAACACATCACACAGCGCCTGGGTAGGGTGCATGCAGGCAGAACTCATGCCGTTATACACTGGCACTGTTGCCCATTTTGCCAATTCCAAAATACCCTCATGGGACTCGTTGCGAATCATGATGGCGTCCACCATACCGGAAAGCACCAGGGCGGTGTCTTTCAGAGTCTCACGCCCCTCACCCACATGCATGGTTTTGGTCTCCAGGTACAGAGCGTCGCCACCCAGCTTGTCCATGGCAGACTCAAAGGAAACGCGAGTACGCGTGGAAGGCTGGTCGAACATGAGCGCAATGGTGTTGCCCTTCAGAAGCGGCAGTTGGATGCCCTTCTGATCCGCTTCCTTCAACACGCGAATCGTTTCCAGCATCTCCAGGAACTCCTCCTTGGTGAAGTCCTGAACGTCGACAAAGTCCTTCTTGGTAATCATAGGTCGCCCTTTCTCTTGGCAGTTGCGGATTGAAACAGGGCGCGGGCGTAGGGGATTGCCCGCCCGCGCCGGTAAAAGGAACAGCCGTTACAGGCTTTCGCGAACAAGCGGCATGCTCATGCAGCGCGGGCCGCCACGGGCGCGGCACAGCTCGCCGGAGGGAACGGTCAGCACCTTCACGTCGTGCCTATTAAGGCAATCGTTGGTGCGGTGGTTGCGGTCGTAGGTGACCACAACGCCAGGCGCTATAGCCAAGGTGTTAGAACCATCGGACCACTGCTCGTAATCGGCCCAGAAGGGGTCGCCGCCCGCGCAGGGAATAAGATCCACCGCCGGCAGGTGCAACAGACGCTTTAAGCACTCCTCCAGGCTTTCCTGAACGTAGTCGGCCCGCAGGCTGCCGTCACCAGCAAGGGTCAGCTCGTAGAGTTTCAAGCCCCCTATAATGCCAGGATAAAAGGTGAACTTATCCACATCTACCTGGGTAAACACCGTGTCCAGATGCATGTAGGCGCGGCCCTTCGGAATTTCGAAAACCACTACCTTCTTGAAGCTGTCACCACTAGCCAGCGTTGCCTTGGCAAACTGCTCAATGGCCTGCGGCAATGTACGACAGCTGTGACCAATGGCAATGACTTCCGGAGAGAGAATGCAAATGTCACCGCCCTCGATGGTCTCGCCGTAGGGGTTGTTGGTGTGCAACAGCTTCACATCTTCAGAGGCAAAGTCCTTCACGTTCTCGAACACATGCTTCCACACCACTGTTTCCAGATTGCGTGTGTTTTGCACAAAACGATTCAGCGTGAAATTGGAGCCTACTGAGCAGCCAGGGTCGCGACACATCACGAAGTTGCACGAGGTGTGCATGGCGTACGGGTCGTCAGGGGTGTCATCCGGCAGCGCATCGGAGAGACTCCACGGCTTGGTCACCGCCTCCAGGTCCTTCTTCTCTATGCCCGCCATCACCGTCCTGGCGAAATCGTGGGCCGACATAGGCATAAGATAGTTAGCAATTTGCTCGCGCTTGGCGTCGTCGTATATGAAGTCCTCAGTCATGTACTCGTCCAGGAACTTGCGACGATCCGCCTCATCTCCCAACGAACGCTCGAACAGGTCCTCCAGGTATACCACCTCTGCCCCATTGTCACGCAGGTGCTGAGTGAACACATCGTGGTCTTTGCCAGCCTGTTCGGCCCATACAACGTCGTCTACCAGCTGAAACTCCCGCGAGTCGGGACGAACCGCGTCAAAGTACAGCTCCGGACGCGAGACAAGGATTTTTTTCACCTTGCCCACTTCCGAGTAAACATCGATGGTACTCATGTTCAAGCCTCCTTCTCTTTTGTCGCTTTTTCTTGTTTCTTACTTCGCTTTTCGCCCCATCTAACCTGGGGCAGACACGGGGTTGTCTACAGCATTTCCCCGAAAAGCACACCTTGGTCAGGAGAAGCGAAGTACCTCCCCTTTTTGATTGACCTTACTTGTCAGTTGATTGTGGCTATACCATTCCCATAACAAACATGGTCAAGCTGACTGCAGCGAACACGGCCAGCACTACGATGGCAATGATCTCTTTAGTGTTGAACACCTTCTCTAGGCCGGCTTCTTTGCGAGCTTGATAGAGGAATATGACACCGATGAGGAACGGAATGGACAGCAGCATGATGTATTCGATGCCGGAGACGAACATAGCGTAGAGCATGTACAGAGTGCCAACGGCGCCGATGATTATATTGCGCACGCGACCCTGTTCCTCAGGGTGCTTAATAGAACGCACCGTGTTGTAGGCAGTAATCATGACCCAGGTGACCAGAATGGCCGAGCTGGAGAGCGAGAAGCCGAAGTTGTAGGCATCCTCGGTGAAATGCATGGTGATAAGCAGCAACTACGCCAGGAGCGTGGTGACAAACAGAGAGAACATGGCAGTGCCGTTTTGATTGGTCTTACCCCAGCGAGCTGGCAGCAAATGGTCGTCGGCCAAAATTTGAGTGGATTCAGTGGGCATGATGGTGTAGGCAAGCCATGCGCCAGCAATGGAAATGATGATGCATGCCTCAACGAGCTGAGCCGCAATGGGGCCTACGTACAACTCCAGAATTTTGCCGATAGAAGGCTCGCCCAGGGCAACAAACTCCTCGGCACTCATGAGGCCATAAGGAATCATGGCGCAAATGAACAGCAGTGCGGTGCCAATAAACAGGCCAATAATGCTTGCCTTGGAAGCCACGGCCTTGCTCTTTGCGCGCTTGGACATGAGAGCAGCAGATTCGACGCCCATGAACAGCCAGATAATAGAGAGCATAGAGTCTGTGACTTGACCGAACACCGAGCCAAGGTCAAAGCCCTGACCCAGATCAACATTGCCGGCAAAATTGGACCAAAAGTCGGTAGCAAATATATCGAAATTGAAGAAGAACACGGTCACGCCAATAAACACCACAAGCGGGATGACCTTCACCACAGTGACAGCGGCGTTCAGAATCATAGCGTTTTCGACGCCCTTGCTAATGAGCAAGAACATGAGCCACATAAAGGCAGAAGCAATAGCAATGGAACCCCAGCTAGTGCCAGTATCTCCTAGCACAGGGAAGAAGGTACCCAAAGCGATCATCATCATGGTGGCAAAGGCAATGTTGCCTACCCAGCCGGAAATCCACTAGCCCCAGGCGCTCATAAACTCGCCCAAAGGACCGAAGAGCTTTTGGGCATAGCAGAACATGCCATCGCCCCCTGGCTCCTTCTGCAAAAGATTCTGCAATGAGAGAACGAACAGCAGCATGCCGACAAAGCAAACCGCCCAAGCAACAATGGCACCGCCTGGCGATGTGACCGTGCCCAGTTGATAGGCAATGTCGTACACGCCCGAGCCTATCATTCCCGCGAGAATTGCCGCCACCATTGGCAGTAGTCCGAGCTTCTTCTCAGAACTCATAGTCTCTCCCCTTTCTGCTGTCGCCAACATTCGGACCTATCCTGATTAGGACACTTCCGAATTATAGCAACCAGCTGGTGACTGTCAAGAACTGATTCGGACTTTTTCGAATCTTCGAATCTTTATTCCTCGTTGAGAGAAGCCCTCTGTAACCTGGTATTTTTTTATTTTGCCTACCGTTCTCTAGCTTAGATGCTTCCGCTTTCCTTTTAGTATCTCTTGCCTGTTTTCCCAGAGATTCGTATTTATACGAATCTCCTGTTAGAATAGGCGAGATGACATTTACCCATAAATCGCACGTAAGAAGAAACTCATGCTCATAAACAGCCCAGCGGCTTCGGGAGAAAAGCGGCGCATTCGGATAAAGTACAGCCCCATTGTGGAAATTGCCTCCAGCCTCCATTGCCTGGGGCGCCCAGAGAGTTGTCCTCAGTTCGAGGATGCTTTCCGAAAAGTACTTCGGGATATGACTCCTGAAACTCGCAGCGATTTTGATTACCTGAGCGAAGTCACTCTGAGTTGGACCCTTGCTATCGACTTGTTCTGCTACCTGGAGCAACATGATATTGAGAGCGCGAAGGGCCTTCTGGCGGAATTCCCTAAAATGAACGACGTCGAGTTCGTGTACGGCATGCTCTCTGGGCTCGCCTCCAAACGCACCATCGGCCGACTGCTCAAGCAGCCGCAAACCATTTCCTCCTGGTCGAATAGCACGATAGATAACTTCATAGGAATCGATCTTGCTCGGCGCATTGTTGCAGAATCTGCCCAAATCCATGAGCGGATGGCACGGTTTTTGAAGTGGTACTGGGATAATGTTTTCGAAGAAATTTGGCGCAACATCGGTGCTGCCGAGATAGGCTGTATGGGCGTCGAGAAAAAGATGCTGTCCGCCATGAGCGAAAGCAGCTACTTGGAAACCTGCCATCCAGGACTAAAAGTGGTGCATGGCAGCCTTACTGTTGTAGATGTGCCAGAATGCTCTTGGCAGCTGAGCGATGTAGAAGCTATCGATGTACTTCTCACCGCCTTCAGCGGATCAAGTCTTATTGTGAACAAGTTCGACGGCATTCTCACCCTTTTCAAAAGAATTGCTGTGGGCGACCTGGGATCCGATGACATAGGCCTAGAGGAACTGGCGGAATTCCTGAAATCTATTTCCAGCTCTACCAAATTCCAAATCCTCAAGGAGCTGTATAACTCTCCGAAAACCACCAAAGAGCTAGCAGAAGCGCTAGACATGGCCCCCAGCTCCATTTCTGAACACTTGAAAACTCTTCGGGCGGCAGAGCTTTTGTACCCCCAGCGAGTAAAGAACTCTGTATACAACCGCTTCCTCTATGAGAACTACCAGGCATTTGCCTCGCGCCTGCTCACCTATTTTGATCAATAATGAAAGAGTAATTCCCCCAGATCAAGCTAATGTTAGCGATCGTTGCTTTTCATTTTTGTCCGCTGTGATAGCGTAGTTGAGTCCCCTTTTCCCGCCATCACAAGGAGCCGCTCATGCTGAAAGATAGTACCTGTATCGTTCTTTCGGACACGGAAGCTTGAGGAACATGCTGATCGCCTGAGTTGTGCTAATGACGAGCTCCGAGAAGAGCTTCGCCGTGTCGTCCCTCGTCTGCCTCTCCATGCGTACGGCGACGTTGACCGTCTCCATGCGGACCTCCCTGCCTCGTGTGCGCGCGATACGGCGATTGCACGCGCGGCAGGCGGTATGTTCCCAGAATCCGTCATGGCGCGACGGATATCCGTCGCGTGGCGATTGGAATATGCCGCGACCCGCTCCCATACACAAAGATAGCACCCATGATGCAGTGCGCCATGGGTGCTA
>OLPG01001123.1_pt1 | contig 23567 bp, 23 predicted proteins | sample 1672311 | NCBI WGS metagenome assembly OLPG01 (sample SAMEA3136670, study PRJEB25190) | human gut metagenome | biome: human gut; feature: human-associated habitat; material: faeces | place: Austria | collected 2013 | reverse complement strand
CCCCAGCCTGGTCGAGGACCTGAAGATCATGCTGGCTACGGTGAAGATCCTGTTTGTGCCGGAAAGTACCGAGGGAATTTCTGAGGGTCAAACCACTGCTATGAGTGGAGAAAACAACTAAATATCGACGTTTTTTGCACATTTTGAGCAGCTAAAAGTTGGAAGAAATTCCAGAGTGGAGTCAGGCACAAATGTAGCTCTTACAGTAGCGTTAAGCTGAGAAGTCGGTGGATTGCCCTATATGAAGCTGAAATACTGCATTTAGTAGTGCAAAATGCCGAGAGCATGGGCGTGAGAGAGGGCAAAACGAGGTCAATTCGAGGCTTTTATGCCCCGAAAAAGCACTTTTATGGATGCGATGGTAGTTCGTGGGTTTATGCCAGATGGCACTGTGATGATATTACCGACACTGTGGTGACTTTCACACAGCGGTTTCGGGGCTTGGTGATGATAAACACCTGGTCGCAGAGATGCACATTCGTGTGGGGTAGTCCGGCAAAAGCAAGGGAGCTACCGTAGCATGAGTGAGTGGAACCGGGAATAAAGGCAGCGGCTACCGTAGCGTAGATGAGTGGAATCTGGAATAAGCACATGACTTACCGTAGCGAGTGTTGGTGCTATCAGGGCTAAAGACGAGAGCTACCGTGGCAAGTGATAGTGTCATCAGGACTAAAGACAGCGGTTACCGTAGCGTCAAAAATGGTGCAATTTAGAGCGTAGTAGAGACCCAATGCAGCAGTACAAGACATAGCGGCAGTGTGTAGATCACACTGCTGAGGACGATTAGTAGAGCTTTATAAGGAATAGACGGCTCAGACTCTTGGAGAATGAGTCTGGGCTGTAATCTTTGATATGCGGAGAGAGGAACGATTGAATGCTAGTTAGTGTGATTATGCCGACTTACAACTGCGGCAAGTTCATTTTGCAATCGCTTGATTCTGTGATTGCCCAGACGGTTACAGACTGGGAGGTTCAGATTGTGGACGACTGCAGCACTGATAACACTGCCGAAGTGTTGAAGCCGTATTTGGAGAAGTATCCCAATATCCACTACTATGTTCTTCCGCAGAATGGGGGACCGGCGGTTGCCCGGACGGAGGCCATGAAGCGGGCGACTGGCAAGTATATCGCATTTCTGGATAGCGATGACTTGTGGATGCCGGACAAACTGGAAAAGCAGATCGCCTTTATGGAGCAGACTGGTGCAAAGTTTAGTGCGACCGGTTATGGCTGGATGGACGAGGCAGGAAACGACCTGCACACGGTTTTCATTCCTCCGAAGAAAACGGACTACAAAAAGATGATTCGGCTGTCCAATCCAATCGGTAATCTGTCCGTGATGTACGATCAGGAAGCACTTGGCAAGTTCGAGGTGCCTCCGATTAAAAAGAGAAACGACTTTGCCCTGTGGCTCAAGATTCTGAAAAAGACGGATTACTGCTACGGGATGGAGGAAGTTCTTGGTACATATCGCATGGGTCGTGCAGGCTCGGTGTCCAGCAATAAGCTGAAACAGGCAAAGTACCACTGGCAGCTCTATCATGAAATCGAAGGGCACAATGTGGTTCGCAGCCTGTACGAACTTGGCTGCTGGGCTTGGGTCAAGGGCACTGGAATGGGTATTGATAAGAGGAAAGTGTAATGAATCCACTGAGATACATTAAGGCGTTGTTTGGCTTGGGGGATGTTGATGCCTTCTGGATGGCAAGAGAGGAAATTTTGAAACGCCCCGGGAAACATTGCTTAGAAAATTATCTTTGTAAGATTATCAGAAAGCATTATGGTGCGGGCATTCCTATTTTGCCTGATATCAACCGCTTTGCAACGCCACATGGCTTTTACGGGATTTTCATCTCACAGAGAGCGAAAGTCGGCGAGGGTTGTGTGATTTACCAGCAGGTTACGATTGGCTCGAATGACCTCCAAAATTCTGGGGGGGGGCACCAACCATTGGCAACAACTGCTTAATTGGTGCAGGTGCGAAAATTATCGGAAATGTACATGTCGGCAATAATGTGAGAATTGGAGCAAACGCAATCGTAGTGGATGATGTTCCGGATAATTGTACAGTGGTTATGAACAAGTCGAGAGTGATCGTCAGAGAAAATGAGAAAACCTGAGAAGGAGGGACTCCTTTCAAATGAATAAGAAGGAATTATATGGCGGGTTACTGTCGTGTATAACGGCAGTCGCTGGAATTGATAATGCGAAGAAGTTTGATACGCTTTTTCGTGATCATAAGAAACTGAATCTGAAGAATCCGCAGACGCTTTCTGATAAGGTGTCTTACATTGAGTTGCATGAGCAGTCTCCCTTGGCGGCCAGTTGCACTGATAAATATGCAGTGCGAGAGTATGTTACGAATAAGGGTTTAGGAGATATCCTCGTTCCAATTTATGGGGGGGGGTACACTCGATTTGAAGATATCAACTTGACTGAGCTACCCGACAGTTTTGCAATCAAGGCAACTCATGGCTGCAAGATGAATTACCTTGTGCCGGACAAGTCTAAGTTTGATTCAGAAAAGTGTAAAAAAGAAATCCAAAGATGGATGGACACTACATACGGAACATACTCGATGGAGCCTCATTACATTGAGATTCCACACCGGTTCTACATTGAAAAGTATCTTGAAAAGGCAGATCAACTTGTGGACTACAAGTTTCATTGCCTTAATGGGGAACCGCAGTTTGTGCTAACGTGTAGCAACCGAAAGAGTAACGGCGACAAAGCGATGCAGGTGACATTAGACCTGTTTGACATGGATTGGAAGCCGATTCCTGAAATTGTTTCTTCTGGGTTGGAGCATCCCGGCAACGGTGAATTACCGAAACCGGAAAACCTAGATGAAATGATTCGGATAGCTAAAATCCTGTCAAAAGACTTCAAGTTTGTACGAGTGGACTTGTATGAGCTTGAGAGAAAGGTCTATTTCGGAGAACTGACATTCTCCCCGGCGCATTGTGTTTTTCCGTACCTTTCGGACAAGTTTGATTTAGAAATGGGCAAATTGCTGCAGATCTAAGTCGGACGGTTCATATTCCATCTTTGTATAAAAAAGAATGGAGTATGAAAGATGAACATTAAGGTAATCTACGGAAAAATGCTTGTTACAATGAGCCATGTGTTTGGCGTGGATTTTGCTAAAAAGTTTGATACTCGGTTGCGATTCCACAGGACTCTCAATTTAAAGAATCCGACTTCTTTGGCAGACAAAGTCACTTACGTTGAATTACATAAGCAGTCTTCGTTGGCATCCATGTGTACTGATAAGTATGCGGTTCGTGACTACATCCGTGAGAAAGGATTGGAGGATATTCTGATTCCGGTGGTTGGCGGACCTTGGGAAAATGTTGAGGACGTTGATTTTGACAGCCTTCCAGATAGCTTTGCTCTGAAAGCAACGCACGGATGCAAGATGAACTATTTGGTGGCAGATAAGAAGCAACTTGACAGGGAAAAGTGCAAAGCGGAGATGTCGCGTTGGTTGGCGACGACCTATGGCGCATATTCAATGGAACCACATTATCTGACCATCCCGCATAGAATCTATGCTGAAGAATTCTTGGCAGACGCAGCGCAGTTGACCGATTACAAATTCCACTGCGCAAATGGAGAACCGTTGTTCGTTCTGACTGTCTATGATAGGAAAACCGATGGCGATAATGGTATGAGCCTGAGCTTTGATATGTTCGATATGAATTGGAAGCAAATCAAAGGGATGATTCCGCATAAGAAAGAGCTTCCTGGCGATGGTACGACTCCGAAACCGGAAACCTTTGATCGGATGGTAGAAATCGCACGAATTCTTTCGAAGGATTTCGATTTTGTTCGTGTTGATCTGTACGAGAGGAACGGGAAAGTCTTATTCGGAGAGCTGACGTTCTCACCAGACTGCTGTGTATTCCCGAACTTTCCGCAGAGCTTCTTGGATGAGATGGGAAATAAAATGAAAATTTGAGAGAGGAAAAAGCAATGAGAATTGGCATTATTGGCCACTTTGGTGGAAAAGAAAAATTTAATGATGGTCAAACTGTCAAGACCATTGCGATCTATGATGCACTTAAGAGATATGGAATCGAAGATGTCGATCGGATTGATACATATTACATTAAGAAGAATCCGTTTATCTTTGTGGCGCATTTTTTGAACGGGGTTCTTAGAGACAAAAAATATATCGTTCTGCTGTCGTCAAATGGGCGAAAGGTACTGTTTCCAGTTTTGAGCTTTATGAGCCGATATATGAATAAAGACGTTTATCATTATGGTATTGGTGGTAGACTTGCAAGGGAAGTTGGAGAAAAACCAAAATGGAAAAAGTATGTTTCCTCGTTTAAGGGAAACTGGATGGAGAGCATCGAACTTGCAGATCAATTACAGAAACTTGGAGTAAAAAACGCAATCTACCTTCCTAATTTCAAAAAATTGAGGACGATGCAGGAAACAGAGTTGAGGAAAGAGTACGATGAACCGTACAAGTTTTGTACGTTCAGTCGAGTGATGAAGGAAAAGGGCATCGAGGATGCGATAGATGCAGTTCGAGAAATTAATGACGAGTATCAAAAAGAAGTAGTATCGCTGGATATCTACGGACCGGCTGAAGAAGCCTACATGATGCATCTAAATGAGTTGCTTGGTCAAAACGCAGCTTGTCGGTATCGTGGTGTGATTCCGGCAAATGAAAGCGTTGAAGCATTAAAGGACTATTATGCATTGCTCTTTCCGACACATTGGAAGCATGAGGGAATTCCCGGAACTATTATCGATGCACTTTCTGCTGGAGTACCGGTCATTGCACGTAGATGGCAGTATTGTGATGAGATGTTAAAAGATGGCTATACAGGGTTAATCTATGACTTTGAGCAGCCAGAGCAACTGAAAACGAAAATTGTTTATGCCATAAATCATAAATCGGATATGATGGTAATGAAGAAGAATTGCCTCAAAAAAGCCGAATCTTACAGCGAAGAGCATGTTATTAAGCAAATCATTAAAGAGATGGGAGTAGAGTAACTTGAACGCAGTATTCAGGGCAGATTATTACCGAATGACCGGAAAAAAATGGGGAATCAGGTCATGGCTTGATCTGATTACTCGATATGATTTGAGATACCTACTTCATATTCGTTCTCAAAGAAATGTACTGTTCACGTTAAAGTCCTTGCGTGCAAGTAGAAAGTATGGTCTTGAGATTTTATCAAATGATATCGGTGAAGGGCTCTATATTGGTCATGCACACAATATAAATGTTCATCCGCAAGCTCTAATTGGGAAGAACTGTAACTTGAACAAGGGTTGTACAGTAGGAAGAGAAAACCGTGGCAAGCGAAATGGTGCCCCAACTATCGGGAATGAAGTTTGGATAGGGTCAAATGCGGTTGTGGTAGGCAAGATAGTAATTGGTGATGATGTTTTGATTGCGCCGAATGCCTACGTGAATTTTGATGTTCCTTCGCATTCAGTTGTTATGGGCAACCCGGGAAAGATCATTCCGCGAGAGAATGCCACAGAAGGATATATTACTTATAAGGTTTGATGGAGAACGAGCGGATGAAGATTATACAGGTTATACCGGCTTTTAGACTTGCCGGAGCTGAAATAATGTGTGAAAACCTTTGTGTAGCGTTAAAAAACGCTGGTGAAACGGTGATTGCAGTCAGCTTGTATTCAGAGCAGACTGCAATTACTGAAAGGCTTGGGAAGAATGGGGTTCGCATTGTGTTTCTTGAAAAGAAACCTGGATTTGATCCTACAGTCTTCGTGAAGCTCGTAAAACTGTTCAGAGAAGAAAGACCCGATGTAGTACATACACATATCTACGCATCAAAGTATGCACTGCCTGCAGCGGTATTAGCAGGAGTCAAGAGAAGAGTACACACGGTGCACAATATGGCTCAAAAGGAGCAAGGCAGTACTGGAAGAAAAATCAATTCGTTTATGTATAAGCACTGCAGTGTTACGCCGGTTGCATTAAGTAATGAAGTCAGAAGGTCAATTCAGCAGGTGTATGGCTTACCGGAAAAACGGATCCCCGCAATCTATAACGGAATTGATTTGTCGAAATGTGCTCCGAAAGAAACATATAACATTAGCGAAAGCTATACTTTTTTACATATTGGACGATTTATGGAAGTAAAAAATCATGAGACGCTTATTCGTGCTTTTGCAAAAATTGCTGCAGCGCATGAAAATGTAAAGCTCCAGTTGATTGGCGAGGGAGAATTGAGACCTCAGATGGAGGAACTTGTAAAGTCCCTGAAGATAAAGAACAAAGTTGATTTTTTGGGCTTACAAGCAAATGTCTACCCATTTCTACATGATGCGGATACATTTTGTCTTCCATCAAAGTATGAGGGGATTCCGATGACACTTATAGAAGCCATGGGAACAGGGCTGCCTATTATTTCCTGTGCGGTTGGTGGAATTCCTGATATGCTTACAGACAAACAAAATGCACTGTTGGTTCCACCAGATGTAGAGGGCATTGCTCATGGCATGGAACAACTTTACTCTGATCGTGTATTGAGGGAACGGTTGGGAATGGCGGCTAAAAAGCGCTCCGAAGATTTCTCGTCAGAGACGATGGCTGTGAGATATATCGATGTTTATAAAGTGTTGGAGTGTTAAAGATGAAGTGTCTGTTTGTGTCTGCAGGAATGCTTTATGGTGGGGCAGAAAGAGTTACAAGCATTCTCGTAAATGAGTGGGCAAAGAATGGCTGTGAAACCAAAATTTTGGTGACAAGGACTGAAAAAATTAGTAAGTACCCATTGGCACAAAATGTTGAGATTGTTAGTTGCTATGAAGATATAAAAAAAGCGAAAGTTGGTCAGCTAGCAATAATTAGAATCATTCGAGAAACCTGCAAGGAGTGGAAGCCAGATGTAGTAATCTCGTTTTATAATGATTTGTGTGCACTAGCATCTATAGCTATTCTTGGGTTACATATTCCACTGATTTATTCCGAGCGGAATGATCCGAATCGAACAAATCAACGTCCGATTGACCATGTGTACCGGAAAATTGTTGAGAACAGAGCGGATAAAATCGTGTTTCAAACAAAGGGAGCGCAGGCATGTTACCCTCCGAAAGTACAGAAAAAAAGTGTTGTGATTTTGAATCCGTTGGATACATCAGCTTTTCCAACGCATGATTTTTCAAATGAGAAGAAGGAAATAGTCTCGGTAGGAAGGCTGGAACCACAAAAGAACCAAAAACTTCTCATCGAGTCCTTTTCTATGCTGGCAGAAGAACTATCCGACTATAATTTAGTGATATACGGTGAGGGAAGCCTGCGAAAGGAACTGGAGGCTTTTGTTGAATCGAAAGGCCTTACAAATAGAGTTTTTCTGCCTGGAGCAAAGTCTGGAATTCAGAACTACATTAAGGATGCATCGCTGTTTGTGTTGAGCTCAGACTATGAGGGTATTCCGAATGCATTGATTGAAGCAATGGCAATAGGACTACCGTGTGCTTCTACGGATTGTTCTCCAGGTGGGGCAAGAGAACTGATTGTGAATGAAAAAGACGGATTCATTACGCCGTGTGGGGATGCACAAAAACTAGCAGATGCAATCCGAAAGATGATAAATGATAAGTCCCTTGCGAGAGCCTGTGGAACTAATGCAAAACAAATATGTCAAAGAACAGCGGTCCAGAAAATCAGTGAAGAATGGATGACGCATATTTGCGATAAGAGGTGAAGGGATGTCTGTATCTATACAAAGAAAACAAGTATGGTTGTTTTCTATGTTTGTAATGCTTTCGGTTGCATTTAATTCTGACTGGAAAGCAAGTAGCCCCCTCTGGTGGGGAAGCGTTATATTCTTTATAGGAGCATATGCTTTTTATCGTAGAGGTAAAATTGAAGTAGAGTTTACGAGGGTCGACTGCTGGCTATTGGGTTTTATATCACTATCAGCGATTTCGATTGTTTATGCTATGAATATAGCTACAGTGATTGAGATGTTAAAGACACTAGTAGTTATATTAGTGCTCTGTTATGTCATCGGAAAAGAAATAAAGGATGAAAACGATGTGAATCAGATTTTATTTGTAACGTTACTATCGCTTTTCGTAGTAGCAATCTATTTGTACACTACGGTCGATTTAAACTCATTTATTCTCACAAGAGTTGGTCAGGCCGATACAGGTCGTTGGAATGCAAACGATATAGGCATAATGTCATCTGTAGGTATTATGATAGGGCTGACACAATTAAGGAAGGCTCGCTTTCCGAAAAAACTTATCATAGTGGCAACGATTGTCCTATTTGCATATTTGACTGTTATCATGGCCTCAAGAAAAGCTTTTATTATGCTTGTAGTGGGACTTTGTGGAATGCGAGTGTTGAACAATCCGACGAAATTGATTAGGAACATTCTCCTTATCGTAATCGGTCTTTGCCTTGCATGGTATATGATTTTGGAAATCCCATTTTTCTATGAACTAATTGGTTGGCGCATGGAAGGAATGGTAGCGGCAATAAAGGGGGAAACCGGTACATCGGACTCGAGCTCACTTTATAGAGCGATGATGTTAAAGGCTGCGTTCGATACATTTAAGGCTAATCCAATATTCGGTGTTGGAATGGACAATTTTAGGTTCTTTAATCCCATAAGAACGACCTATGCCCATAATAATTTTGCTGAAATCGCTGCCGATTTAGGCATCTTGGGTATTATAGGGTATTACTGGATATTCGTTTGTATCATCGCCGATTTTGTGCAGACATTTAGGCAGCATGATACAGAAAAAAATTTTTTGTTTATTGTTGTTATGGTGTATCTTATTAATCACGTTGCAATGGTCACAGTTACTGATTTGCTCCAATACCTTTTTATTTTTGTATATGTATCTTATTCTCAGAAAAAGAAATGCGTGCAAAGATGCAAGGTTGAAAAAACATAACTAACAGAGTGTGAATATAAAGCGATGATTGGCTGCTGATAACCAATACGAGGATAACGGAGGAGAAAGATGAATATTTGGTTTGAGCGTTTTGACCGGTACCACTTTTTTGATTGGGTACCGGATGCATTATATCTTCGAATGAGATTCAAACAACGTTGCGGTCGATCACTTAATTTGGCTGAGCCGAAGACCTTCAATGAAAAACTTCAGTGGCTTAAACTGTATAACAGGAAGCCAGAGTACACCGTAATGGTGGACAAATATAAAGTGCGAGAGTATATTGCGCAAATGATTGGTGAGGAGTATCTGATTCCGTTGCTGGGTGTATGGGATGATCCGGAAGATATTGATTTTGATGCCTTGCCCAATCGGTTCGTTCTAAAGTGTAATCACAACTCCGGTTTGGGAATGTGTATCTGCAAGGACAAAAGTAAATTAGATATTACAAAAGTAAAGGCTGAATTAAGAAAGGGTCTGCAGCAGAACTATTACCTAAGTAGCCGTGAATGGCCCTACAAAGATGTGCCCAGAAAAATTATCGCTGAAAAATACATGGAAGATGCTAGCGGAGATCTTAAAGATTATAAATTTTACTGTTTTAATGGTGAGATGAAGTTTGTGATGATTAATTCTGATCGTAACACATCAAAACCTACAAGAGCAGATTATTTTGATAGAGACTTTAACTGGCTTGATTTTACCTGGGGATACAGTCATGCGGAGGTTCATCCCCAGAAGCCTGAACAATTTGAGAAAATGGTTGCAATTGCCGAAAAGCTCGCAAAAGGATTGCCGCACATTAGAGTGGATTTATATGATTGCAATGGGAAAATCTATTTTGGTGAGTTGACATTCTTTGATGGAAGTGGATTTGACAAGATCGAGCCGGAAGAGTGGGATTACAAAATCGGGAATATGTTAGAGCTTCCTCCAAAAAAAGTATGAGGTAATCGACGTGCAAAAAAAACTATTAGCTAAAAATACAATAGCATCTTTGCTTGCCCAGGTGACAGTTTTAGTCTGTGGCTTTATCCTCCCTAGATTTTTTTTACAGAGCTTTGGTTCAGAAGTAAACGGAATGGTCAATTCCATAGCACAATTCCTTGGAGTGATTTCTTTTCTGGAATTAGGTGTTGGTGCGGTAGTGGAGTCCGCACTGTATAAGCCTTTAGCGGAGAAGAATAATGAGGAAATCAGCAAGGTGATGGCTTCAGCGAATAAGTTCTTTCAACGTCTTGCTCAAATTCTAGTCGTTTATGTTATTGTGCTTATATTCATCTATCCCTTCATTGCAAATCAAGGATTTGGTTTTCTTTATACGGCAACCCTAATTTTAGCTATTTCGATTAGTTCATTTGCGCAATATTATTTTGGAATAACAAATGCGCTTTTGCTAAATGCAGATCAACATGGATATATTCAGTATAATGCACAGACAATTACAGTTATCCTGAATACAGTTATGTGCGTTGTTTTAATATCGGTAGGGGGCTCTGTTCAGCTTGTAAAACTCGTATCCTCTCTTATTTTCCTTATTAGACCTATTGCGCTACGGCTATATGTTGACAAGAAATATAAAATAGACTGGCATATACATTATGATGATGAGCCAATAAAGCAAAAGTGGAATGGCGTGGCACAACATATTGCAGCGGTCGTCCTAGATGGAACAGATACAATTGTTCTTACGATTTTATCTACACTATCTAATGTTTCAATCTATTCGGTATATTCCTTGGTTGTTCGAGGTGTCAAGACGCTTTTCCTTTCAATGACAAATGGAATTCAGGCATTGATTGGTGAGCTGTGGGCAAAGCAGGAATTAAAACGGTTGAATGATTTTTTCGCATTGGTAGAGTGGGCTATTCATACAGGAACGACTTTTGTGTTTTCTTGTACTGCTGCACTGATTGTTCCTTTTGTTCAGGTCTATACATTAGGAATTACAGATGCAAATTATATTCAGCCGATATTTGCTATTTTACTAACGATGGCAAATGCTATGCACTGTTTGAGACTTCCATATAACATAATGGTTCTTGCGGCAGGTCATTATCGGCAGACTCAAAAAAATTACATTGTTGCGGCTGTATTGAATATTGTGGTTTCTGTTTTGACGGTTAAAGTATGGGGGTTGATTGGAGTAGCAATTGGAACGTTGGCTGCCATGGCGTATCAGACGGTATGGCTTGCGTTTTATGATTCGAAACACTTTATTTTTTGGCCAATCAGAAATGTGACCAAACAATTTGCGGTTGATGTGTTGAGTGCAGTACTTATTTTGGCTTTGGGTAGTTTTATAGGTATGAATGAAATTAGCTACATAGGTTGGATCTTTATGGCTGTAAAGGTTGCTGCGTGTGCCTTTTTAATTATGGCACTGATAAACCTCTTGCTTTATCGAAACATGATATGCCAGCTGGTGAGGAAACTGAGAAAACATGAATTCAATGATGAATTATAAAAGCAAAGAACTTGCAACAATGAAAATCATCAAAGACATTTTGATGGTACTTGTTGTTTTATACCATAGTATGCTTTGTAGCGCAGGTGGAGATTGGGGACCAGAGGAAGCATATAACACGAGTAGAGCATTATACTATATTTCGAGTTATCTTAACAGAATTCATATTTACGCCTTTACATTTGTGTCAGGATATATTTTTTCTTATCTTTATTTTGAAACGGATAGGTATTCCGACTTCTGTATTGTTATTCGGAAGAAGATAAAGAGGCTGATTGTCCCATACGTCTCAACCATGGTGTTATGGGTGGTTCCATTTTACTGCTTCTTTTGGAAACCTGAAGCAAAGATCTTAATTAAAAAGTTTGTTTTGGGGACATCACCAAGTCAACTTTGGTTTCTGCTAATGCTGTTCTGGCAGTTTGTTCTTTTTCAGACTCTTTCTTCAAAAATATTTGCAAAGAAGAAAACAACAATTGTGTGGGGAGTTGTTTTCGCTTTGTGTATATATGGTGGGATGATTCTTGGAAGAGTGGGCGTTCCTAATTTTTATCAGATTCTGACCGCTATGCAGTATTCGTTGTTCTTTTATTTTGGAATGGTGTTCCGCAGAATGAATTCTGCAAGATATGTGAATGGTGCCGCGTTTTTAGGGGGGGGGTAACCAGCATTCTGCTCTTTGCATTTATTCAGTATCTCTATGTTACTCAAAGCTCTATAAAAATAATCGGAACGCTACTCTATCCTGTTGTTAGTTTGACAGGAGCGCTTTCATTTATTGTTGGAATCCTACTAATGCATGATCGCTTTTCAATAAGCACGCCGGATTTCAATTTTGATGCAGGAATGACGGTGTATTTGTTTCATCAGCAGCTGATATATATTTCAATATGCTTGTTTAATAGACCGTGGATGCCACCGATTGCACTTACAACGGTTAACTTTTTGGTGGGACTGTTAGGTGGCATAGGCATTCACACCATGATAAAGAAAAATAGATTGACGCAGTTTCTATTTGGACTAGATTAATTAAAATAATGCTATGAAAGGAAATGGACGATGGTTATATTTATCACGGGTTCCTCCGGTTTTATCGGATCCAACCTTGCCAAACGTATCCTGACTAATGAGCCGGATACCAAGGTCATTGGTCTGGACAACATGAACGATTATTATGATGTTCGCATCAAGGAAGCTCGTCTTACTGAGCTTCAGAAGTTCGAGAACTACACCTTTATCAAGGGCAATCTTGCGGATAAGGCACTTATCGACAGCATTTTTGAGCAGTACCATCCGGATATTGTGGTCAATCTGGGTGCCCAGGCTGGCGTTCGCTACTCCATTACCAACCCGGATGCCTACATCGAGAGCAACATGATTGGTTTCTACAATATTCTGGAAGCCTGCCGCCACTATCCTGTGGAGCATCTGGTGTATGCCTCTTCCTCGTCTGTGTATGGCAGCAACAAGAAGGTGCCCTACTCCACTGATGATAAGGTGGACAACCCGGTATCCCTTTATGCGGCTACCAAGAAGTCCAACGAGCTGATGGCGCACGCCTACAGTAAACTGTATAACATTCCCTCCACCGGTCTGCGATTCTTCACGGTGTATGGACCTGCAGGCCGCCCAGATATGGCTTATTTCGGTTTCACCAACAAGCTGGTCAACGGCGAGACTATCAAAATCTTCAACTACGGTAATTGTAAGCGGGACTTTACTTATGTGGATGACATCGTGGAAGGCGTTGTCCGCGTGATGGCAAAAGCGCCCGAAAAGAAGAATGGCGAAGATGGTCTGCCCATTCCTCCCTATGCGGTTTACAACATCGGTAATTCCAACCCCGAAAACTTGCTGGACTTTGTGCGGATTCTGTCGGAGGAACTGGTTCGTGCCGGTGTGCTGCCCGCAGACTATGACTTCGAGGCGCACAAGGAGCTGGTGCCTATGCAGCCCGGTGATGTGCCTGTGACCTTTGCTGACACCGAGCCGCTGGAGCGTGATTTCGGTTTTAAGCCCCATACCCCACTGCGTGAAGGTCTGCGGAAGTTTGCCCAGTGGTATAAAAAGTTCTATATGGAATAAGGCGGTGGGAGGAATTATATGCGCTGCGAGGAAAGATTCTACGAAATATATGGAAAAGATCCCGTGGACATTAGCTTTTGCCCCTATCGGATTTGCCCCATTGGTGCCCACAGTGATCACAACTTAGGAAAGATCACAGGACTTGCGATTGATAAAGGAATCCATATTGCATACAAGCCCAAGATGAATGGCGTTATTGAAATGTGTAGTATTCAGTTCCCAAAACGTGCCCAGTGGCATATTCGGGAAATCGGCGAAAAAACCGGCGATTGGGCAGACTATCTACGGGGGGCTACCTGGGCGCTGAGCAATCGGTTTCCGTTGACAGTCGGACTCTGTGGCGTCATTGAGGGCTCTTTGCCCATCGGAGGGCTTTCTTCCTCTGCGGCGGTAATTCTGTCGTTTTTGGATGCATTGTGCCAAGTCAATGGAATCAAACTTGACCCGGCGTCGCTAATTAGCATTGCGTTTGATGCGGAGAAAAACTATGTGGGCGTTAATGTGGGAACCTTGGATCAGAGTTGTGAGGTTCTGAGTAAAAAAGATCACCTGCTGTATCTGGATTGCAAGGACAATCACTATGAGCTGATTCCAACAAATCCCAATATGAAGCCATACAAGATTGCGGTGTTTTTCAGCGGTTTGGAGCACAGCTTGGCTGGCTCTAAATATAATATGCGGGTGGATGAACTGCGTTCTGGTGTATACGCCTTGCAGGCTTTTGCGGGTCTTGACTACGGCAAATTCAATGAGGCCAATGCCCGGGACGTTAGTTATGAAATCTATCAGACATACAAGGACAAGTTGCCGTTGCAATGGGCAAAACGCTGTGAACATTGGTATACCGAGTTTAAGCGTGTGGAAGCTGGTGCGGAAGCATGGCGGCGAGGTGATTTGGAGGAGTATGGACGCCTGTCCTTTGAATCCGGCTGGAGCAGCATCCACAACTGGGAATCTGGTGCGCCGGAACAGATTAGACTCTATGAGATCATGAGGAAAACTAACGGTATTTACGGTGGGCGCTTTAGCGGTGCTGGCTTTAAGGGGTGCTGCATGGCACTAATAGATCCCGGAAAGACAGATGTCATTCGGGAAGAAGTGGAGCGGAAATATCTCACCGCATTCCCGGAGATGCGTGGCAAGTACAGTTTCCATCTGTGCGAAAGCGCAGACGGTGTGGGGCAGAAAGCGGAGGGCTAATATGAAGTGTTTAATTTTGGCGGCGGGATATGCAACTCGCCTATATCCCTTGACGGAGAACTTTCCCAAACCCTTACTGAAAGTAGGGGATAAGACCATCTTGGACTGGCTGGTGGATGACATTGACACCGCTGGTCTGGTGGACACCTATGTGGTCATCAGTAATCACAAATTTGCCCACCATTTTGAAGACTGGGCTGCTACCAAAAAGCAGAATATCCAGGTGGTGGACGATGGAACAAGCAGCAATGAGACCCGGCTTGGTGCTGTATGTGATGTGCAATTTGCCATTGACCAGTTGGGGCTGGATGATGACATGCTGGTGATTGCCGGAGATAACGTGCTGAATTTCTCCCTCTCTAAGTTTGTGGCATACGCCAAGGAGAAGAAAACCTCCTGCATCATGCGCTATTACGAGCCCAGCGAAAGGAAACTCACCAAATGTGGCGTGGTTGAGTTGGACGATCAGGATAAGATCCTTTCGATGGAAGAAAAGCCTGCCCAGCCCAAGAGCCACTGGTGCTGCCCTCCATTCTATGTATACACCCGAGAGGATGCCCAAAAGGTCAAGAATGCAATCGAACAGAAGAAATGTGGCACCGATGCGCCGGGCAGCTTCATTGCGTGGCTGTGCACAGTAACGGATGTGCATGCTATGGAAATGCCGGGAAAACGGTATGACATTGGTAACTTGGAAAGCTATCAGCAGGTCCAGCAGGAGTATCAGGGAATCAAGGCATAAGTCTTGCTAAGGATGGAAGAATGTATAGAAAAGGAGAAAGACTATGAAAATTGCAGTTGCAGGTACCGGTTATGTCGGTTTGTCTATCGCTACGCTGCTGTCCCAGCACCATGAGGTCATGGCAGTGGATATTATCCCGGAGAAGGTTGATCTAATCAACCACAAGAAGTCCCCGATTCAGGACGATTACATTGAAAAGTATCTGGCAGAAAAGGACTTAAATCTGACTGCCACGCTGGATGCTGAAGCTGCCTATAAGGATGCGGATTTTGTAGTTATTGCAGCACCTACTAACTATGACAGCAAGAAAAACTTCTTTGATACTTCTGCAGTAGAAGCTGTCATCAAGCTGGTGATCCAGTATAATCCTGATGCCATCATGGTCATCAAGTCCACGATTCCGGTCGGTTTTACGGCATCTGTGCGTGAAAAGTACCACTGTGACAACATCATCTTCAGCCCGGAGTTCCTGCGGGAATCCAAGGCTTTGTATGATAACCTCTATCCCAGCCGAATTATTGTAGGTACTGACGTGGACAATGCCCGTCTGGTGAAGGCAGCCAATACCTTCGCCGGATTGCTGCAGGAAGGTGCAATCAAGGAGAATATCGATACCTTGATTATGGGCTTTACGGAAGCTGAGGCTGTCAAGCTGTTTGCTAATACTTATCTGGCTCTGCGTGTGTCCTACTTCAATGAACTGGATACCTACGCCGAGATGAAGGGACTGAACACCCAGCAGATTATCGAGGGTGTCTGCCTTGATCCCCGCATTGGTAGCCATTACAATAACCCCAGCTTCGGTTACGGCGGCTACTGCCTGCCGAAGGACACCAAACAGCTTCTTGCCAACTATGCTGATGTGCCGGAGAATCTGATTGAGGCCATTGTGGAATCCAACCGTACCCGTAAAGACTACATTGCTGATCGTGTTTTGGAGATTGCTGGTGCATACGAAGCAAACGAGGCTTATGACCCCAGCAAGGAACACAATGTGGTGGTTGGCGTATATCGCCTGACCATGAAGTCGAACTCCGATAACTTCCGTCAGAGTTCCATTCAGGGTGTCATGAAGCGTATCAAGGCAAAGGGCGCAACGGTCATCATCTACGAGCCGACTCTGGAGAATGGCTCTACCTTCTTCGGTAGCGAAGTTGTGAATGACCTTGAAGAATTCAAAAACCGCAGCCAAGCCATCATTGCTAACCGCTATGATAGCTGCTTGGATGACGTGCAGGACAAGGTCTACACCCGCGACCTGTTCCGCAGAGACTAATACTTATCGCAGCCATGTGTTCCGCTACATGGCTGTGCTGCTCAGGTATGCTACCTCTCCGTGGTGAGCAACAGGCAATGGATTATAATCCGGCTAAGGTATGCATTCATTAAGTTACTCTTTAGAAGAGAGAATAACCGGGTTGATATAAGGAAAACGATATGAAAAATGTTGTGTTTTTTAATAACAAGGGTGGCGTAGGAAAAACAACGTTTACCTACCACTTGGGCTTTGCGCTAGAGCGAATGGGTAAGAAAGTTCTTTTTGTTGATGCTGATCCACAGTGCAACCTGTCAAGCCACTTGTGTGACGATGCAATTATAAGTCAAGAATGGGGAACCAACGGAAACAGCATTTATAAAGCTGTCGAACCGATCGTTCTGGGATCGGGAGATATTAAACCGGTTAAGCCGTATAAGATTGAGAATAGAAATATATGGATTTTTGTTGGAGATCTGTTGCTGTCTGATTTTGAAACGGAATTAACTAATGCATGGACACAGTTACTGGCAGGACAAGAACGTGGTTTTAGAGTTACGTCTGCAATATACAGAGTAGTGATGAACTTTTGCAGAGAGCAGGAAATCGATTATGTCCTATTTGATATTGGTCCCAATATGGGCGCACTAAATAGGGCTATCTTGCTTGGATGCGACAATTATTTTATTCCAGTTGTTCCGGACATGTTTTCACTTCGAGGAATGCAAAATATTGGAAGAACATTCGCTACATGGATAAACAATTATCAGTTGTCTCTAGATAGAACGATGATTTCTGGATTTGACTGTGTGGCAGGAGCTCCAAAGTTTACGGGATATGTGCTGCAACAGTTCAATAAATATAGAAATCGAGAGACAAAGGCATTTGCGATGTGGAGTGAACAAATTCCAGAAACAATCGAAAACTATGTGGTTAAGCCTTTGACGATAGCAGCTTTGCAAAAATACAATCTGGTTGCAAAATGCAATGATTACAAAATCGCAGAATTTAAAAATTATAATGGATTAATTCCAAGGGCGCAAGCAGCACAAAAGCCGATATTTGAGCTTACAGCAGCGGATGGAGTAGTTGGTGGACATCTTAATTCGGTGAAAACCTGCAGTGATGAATTTGCTGAGGTAGCTAGTGTTTTTTCATCAATTGTATAACTAGATATAGAAGCCATGTCCAAGGCATGGCTGTGCTGCTCAAATGTGCTACCTCTCCGTAGTGAGCAGCAGGCAACGAGATACTCTCTCGGCTAAAAGCACATATTCGTCAATTTGCTCTTTGGATGAGGAAAAACTATAATGGGAAAGTATTTTGGAACCGATGGCTTCCGTGGTGAGGCTGGAATAACTCTGACTGCTGACCACGCCTACAAGGTTGGTCGTTTTCTGGGCTGGTACTATAACGCTTTGCGTGAGCGCAACGGCAACAACGAGCCTGCACGCATCGTCATTGGCAAGGACACCCGCCGCAGCTCTTATATGTTCGAGTACAGCCTGGTCGCAGGCCTGACCGCCTCCGGCGCAGATGCTTACCTGCTTCATGTCACCACTACTCCGTCTGTGGCCTATATTGCTCGTGTGGATGACTTTGATTGCGGCATTATGATCTCTGCCAGCCATAATCCCTACTACGATAACGGCATCAAGCTGATCGACTGCTATGGCGAGAAGATGCCGGAGGAGATTTTGCTGTTGGTGGAGGACTACATCGACGGCAAACTTCACGTCTTTGATAAGGACTGGCCGGAGCTGCCTTTCGCTCACCGGGAGCATATCGGGTGCACTGTGGACTATGTGTCCGGCCGCAACCGCTACATGGGCTATCTGATCAGTCTCGGTATCTACTCCTTCAAAGGCGTGAAGGTCGGTCTGGACTGCGCCAACGGTAGTTCCTGGAATATCGCTAAATCTGTGTTCGATGCTCTGGGGGCGGACACCTATGTCATCAACGCACAGCCCAACGGTCTGAATATCAACAACAATGCGGGCTCTACCCACATTGAGGGCTTGCAGAAGTTCGTGGTAGAGAAGGGGCTGGACATCGGTTTTGCCTATGACGGCGATGCTGACCGTTGCCTGTGTGTGGATGAAAAGGGCAATGTCATCACTGGCGACCACATCCTGTACATCTACGGCTGCTATATGAAGGAGCGTGGCAAACTTCTGACCAACACCGTCGTTACCACGGTCATGTCCAACTTTGGCCTGTATAAGGCTTTTGATGAGAAAGGCATCGGCTACGCCAAGACCGCTGTGGGTGACAAGTATGTCTACGAGTACATGGCTAAGAACGGCTGCCGCATCGGCGGTGAGCAGAGTGGTCATATTATCTTCAGCAAGTACGCCAGCACGGGTGATGGTATCCTGACCAGTCTGAAAATGATGGAAGTAATGCTTGCCAAGAAACTGCCCATGAGCAAGCTGGCTGAGCCGCTGAAGATCTACCCGCAGGTTCTGGAAAATGTCCGTGTGACCGACAAGAAAGCCGCACAGGATGACGAGGCAGTGCAGGCAGCAGTCAAGGCTGTGGCCGAGGCACTGGGTGACACTGGCCGTATTCTGGTGCGTGAGTCCGGTACGGAACCGCTGGTGCGCGTAATGGTGGAAGCCCCTGACCATGATACCTGCCAAAAATATGTGTCTCAGGTCGTGGAAGTCATTAAAAATCAGGGTTATTGCAGCTAAAGGATGCTCTGAAATGTGTAGTGGGAGGAACTCTTATGCCCAATGTGTTTTTTGACAACCGTTTTCTTGATGGAAAATCACATAAAGAATATGTAGCTTTTGTAGATATAATGGGAACTCGCACGCACATGAAAGCCGGTGTGGATGAGGCGGCTAACTTTATATTCAAACTCCATGCGGCAATTATTTCAGCATGGCGTGAAAAGAATTATGGTGGAGTATTTGTTTACCCTGTTATGGATGGTGCATATATTGCGACGAAAAGCAAAGGGGATATGATTAATATCTTGATTCGTATTTATCGTGAACTTGCACGGCTTTTTATAACTGAATCGAATCCCTTACATAGATATATGATTCGAGGTTCTGTTGCATATGGGAATGTGATTCATGGACATAACATTCCATACGAGGCATCAAAAGCCTTTGAGAGTTATCTCGGCTATAAAGACCAGATCATGCTAGGTAGTGCAATGATTTTAGCATACGATGGAGAATCTAAAGCGGCACCATTTGGAATTCATATCGATGATTCTGCAATTAGACATATAAATACGGTCAATAGAGGTCAGTACGGTTCGTTTGAAGAAGAATGGAAGTGGTATAAAGATACTCAGCTCGATTTGAGTGGAATTGACTTTAATTCTCTTAAGGAAAAACTTGAAAACTCATTGGAGGAGATGAAAAATCCAGCGCACAGGTTCCACTATAAAGAAGAAAGTATCGATAATCATATCAGATTGGTTCAAGAATATTTCACTGATATATAAATTGCTTGCCATTCAATATTTGCAATGGTATACTTACCTTATAGATACTGAATGGAGGTGTCCCCTATGCCCCGTCCCAAAGGAAGCAAGAACAAGCCCAAGACCGCAAAAGCAACCGTTGACTTTGCTGCACAGATTGCCGAAAAGCAGGCCGCAAAGGAAGCCGCTGCCGCCGAAATTGCATCCATCACTGCGAATATCGATGCGCTGAAAGCCGACCTAAAAACCAAGAAGGCAGAGCTGAAATCTATCGACAAGGAAATCGCCAGAATCGAGGCTAAAAAGGTCAAAGCTGAAACCAAAGCAGCGGAATCGGCAAAGAAAGCCGAAGCAGAGGACGTGCTGAAAAAGCTGTTGGCCAGTGGTGTGAGCGCAGATGATATCCTCGCAAAGTTGAAGTGATCTGAAAATTTCTGACGCAGTAGTTGACGGGAATATCTACGTCGCAAGCAGGGCGTTCGTATATACAAACGCCATTTTTGCGTTGCAAAATGCTTGTTGGGATAGTCCCAAACCCTTTGTGTACTGCATCCGCCGGATGCAGGCTACGCATTTGTGCCAAATGCTCCTATAACGAAAAAGAACACCGAGGACTCTCCCCCAAATGGGAAGAATCCTCGGTGTTTTCTGTTTAGCGGGTCTGCGATTTTTCCTTGGGGTCTTTTTTCTCGGCGAAGAACAACTCCACATTCTTTTGCGCTTTTTTCAATTCCTGCATTTCATCCCGTGCCTTACGGTAGACTGGATATGCTGCTTTCTTCTGCGAAAGCAGTGTAGCGTATTCGGCATCCAGTTCTTTTACCTTTGGCAACTTTTTCAAACTCGTTTCGTCAAAAGCGGCTTTTGCAGCCTTGTGCAGTGTAATCTGCTCCCGGTGGGCTTCCCAAAATTTTTTACTGTACCCTGAGTTTCGGTAGGCATCGTAGACTGGTCGCGTCTTAGTATAGTTGATGATGTGTGCTTTCAGCACTGCAATTTCTGCCAACCGCTTCTCAGAGGCTTTAATGGAATCGCCCAGTTCGTGATAGTGAGCAGTAGCGGCATCCACACGCTCCTGCATTTCTTCGATGCTGCCAATTTTATTTTCCTGCAAAAAAATCAGGGTCTTGGACATCTCTTTCAAATTGTAGCGTTTCGCCCACCGTGCATAGCCTTCGCTTTTGCCCTCGGAGAGCTTTGCCTGAATGTCCACCAACAGGTGGAACGGCTGCTCTTTCGGTGGCTGCTTCTGATGTGGGCGGTGTTCGGCTTCTCCGGCAATGACCGCCTTGATTTCATCTTCGCTGTATCCTGCGCCCAGTGTCCGAAACCGGATAAAGCGTTTTTGTCGGGCACCTTTGACCGAAGTGTGCTTTCCTCGTTTGATTTCGTAGCCTTGCTGTTCCAGCTTTTGAAGAAAGACCTCGAAATTTGCAGGCTTTTCGTTCAACAGGATGTTGTCGATTACGGCACACAGCTTGTCACGATTGCTTTCTTTGGGAGGATAAAGGGTGCGCTTCTGCCGCTCCCGGTACGGCTTGATTTCAATGACAGACAGCTGGTGTTCCAGACAAATTAAATCGCTCAACCGTTGCACAGCCAGCCCGGACAACAAAAAATCCCGGAATTTCCGGGTGCTATCCAATGCAGTGGAGTTGTAGATAATGTGATTGTGAATGTGTTCCCGGTCAGTATGCGTTGCCACAATAAACGCATACTTGCCTTTGGTGAAACGCATTGCCAGTTCGTAGCCCACCTTGTTGGCTTCCTCGGCAGTGATCTCTCCGGGCTTGAACGATTGCCGAATCTGATAGGCGATCACATCGCTTTTCTGCCTGCGACCGGTGGCAAGTTCGTATTGGCGTTTGGAGAGCATAAATTCTTCATCCACGGTCAGGGGACTGCATTCGTAACTGCTGACCAGTTCGCCCTGCTGTGTCTTGTCCGGGTTCTGGGCGTAATCCGTGCGGCTTTTCAGGCAGGCCGCAACGGATTTCCCTTTGTTTTTGTGCAGTGCAATCAATCTTGTTGCCGCCAGTTTGACCACCTCCCGGCAAAAAGAAAATGCCGCACAATGGCGGCATAAAGATTTTATAATTCTGCAACCCAGCCACTGAACCATTCCATGGCTTCTACAATGACTGTTCCGGCGGTGATGAGCAGGAAGCATCCAAACTCTGCCACCAGCAAGATCAAAAACTGTAGCCACTCCCGGCAGTACAGCGTATAAAGACCGCAGCCGAAGATATACAGCATGGGCAGAGCCAGCACGAACGCCGACAGGTTCAGCGTCCATTTCAGCATCAGTGCAAGGAAAGCCGTAATCAGCCAAAACGGAAAAACGATCATCTTAAAAACGAACCTCATATCAAGCACCTGCCTTTCAACTTTATTATAAAGGCATCTCCACACCCCTTGCAAGGATGTCACCCCTTATGTACCCCCGCAGTCCTCCAACTGTGGGGTAAAATTTTAGAGTTCTGCCAATTTGGAAAGGATCTGTCTGCCAATGTCGATCAGCTCATCCAGCCGCTGCCGCAGGTCCTCCATATCGGCAGCATAGACCCTACCATTTTCATTGGCGGCTTTGGCGTACTGGTTCAGGTTGTTGCTGCACATCTGCAAAAGATATGCCATGCGCCGCAGTTGCGGCAGGTCAAGGTTCAGGCAGTAGCCGTCCAGTGCCATCTTACGGATATAGGCACTCAGGCTGCGGATGCCCATGCCCAACATCTTTTCATAAATGCGGCTTTTCTCTGCCTTTGTAGTTCTCAGGATAATGATTTCATCCCGCTTTTCCCTCATCGGGCATCACCGTCCTTGTCGTAATAACTGCGGAAAGGCTTCACCGGCTCCGGCTTGTCGGATTTTTCTTCCAGAGCCGCCAGTACCGAGGGGCGGCGAGGGGCATCCTCGTCTGGCTGTTCCTCCTGCTCCGGGTCATGGCTCTTTTCATCCACATCCAACTGAGCATTCAGTTCCGCAAGGCGAGCCGATTTCTCCGCCAGTTCTTCCTCCTGCGGGAAAGGCTTTTCCACCTCGATTTGTGCCGCTTCCTGCTGCTGATGCAAGGTGGCTAGTTCGTTCTCAGCAGAGTTAATGCGCTCCGGGAAGTTGTTCAGTGAATTGTCCAGACGGATAATGTTGCCCAGCGGGTCGGTGCCCAAGGGCACCGTGTACTTCCGCTGCCCCTTCAAAAGTGCCTGATATTCCGTTCGGAAAGCATCGAACCGCAGGGACAGTTCAAAGCCCCGGTAGCTGCCGATGACTTTTTCCTCGGCATTGGGCAGTTCGGAGCAAGCAAGTACCAGACGCTCACCAGCGGTCTTTTTCTCATCGTAGGTCACGCCCTTGATGGTCATGCCGCAGAAGCCATCTTTCTCCTGCGGATGGGCGGCGGCAAGTTCGGCGTCCGCTTTCACCCCAGCAATATAGGCGTTCGTTTCCCGAATGTCAGCCGGGA
>OLPG01001122.1_pt1 | contig 23578 bp, 25 predicted proteins | sample 1672311 | NCBI WGS metagenome assembly OLPG01 (sample SAMEA3136670, study PRJEB25190) | human gut metagenome | biome: human gut; feature: human-associated habitat; material: faeces | place: Austria | collected 2013 | reverse complement strand
TGGATTGGGCTATTCCTGGGACTCGAGGCGGCGCTGGAATGCCCGGGAAGCGTGCTGGGAACCCTGGTCGTCGTGGAAGACGAGGCTGAGAAGTCGTCGGGCGGGCTCTCCCTTCCGATTGCCTGCTCGAGCGCATCCGTGGCCAGCTTCTCGGTCACGCGCCCGGACATCGACCAGCCCACGACCTTCCTGTGGAACGCGTCGATCGCGGCTGCGAGGCAGAGCCATCCTTCGCCCGTCCCGATGCAAGCGATGTCGCCCATCTCGACCGTCTTCGCGCGTTTGTGCTTCCTGCTCGCCCCCTTCGCCTGCAGTCCCGGCTTCCGCATGACGGCGGGCTCCCGTTTCTCGCTGGCGACGATGCCGTCGCGCCTGAGCTCGCGGCTGATCCGGCGGTACCCGTAGCGGCCCTTGCGAAGATCGAACCTCTCGGCGACGAAGCCCTCCAGGGCCTCCCGCTCGATCCGTGCGTTGGATTTCCTCTGGTGGAGGGGAGGCTGCAGCCATGAATGGCGGATGTCCCCGCGCCAGCGGGCCGCCGAGGGGCTGGGCTGCCCGTACTGCTCGGGCCATCGCGCGCTCGCCGGCTTCAACGACCTCGCGAGCCAGCACCCCGAGCTTCTGGCTGAGTGGGATTGGGAGCTGAACGGCGACCTGAGGCCCGACGGCATCGTCTCCGGCAGCGCGAGGAGGGTCTGGTGGAGATGCGGGCGTGGGCACGCATGGCAGATATCCGCCCACAACAGGACCGGCGGCGCCGACCGCGGCTGCCCCTACTGCGGCGGCCGCAAGGTGCTGAAAGGCTACAACGACCTGAGGACGACGCATCCCAAGATCGCGAGGGAGTGGAACAAGGAGCGCAACGGCGACCTGAAGCCGACCGACGTGATCGCCAGCTCCAACAAGCGTGTTTGGTGGAAGTACAAGGAGGGCCATGAGTGGTCCGGCCTCGTAGCGAACCGAGCGCGCAAGGGCAAGGCGGGCCCGGGCTGCCCGTACTGCTCGGGGCGCAAGGTGCTCGCCGGCTTCAACGACCTGGCCACCACGCATCCCGACATAGCGGCGATGTGGCACCCGCGCATGAACAAGCGCCTGAAGCCCACCGGCGTGCAGGCCATAAGCCGCAAGCTCGTATGGTGGCGCGGCGAGCGCGGCCACGTCTACCAGATGCCTGTTCGCGACAGGGTGAGGGCCAAGCCGGGCTGCTGCCCCGTACTGTTCGGGGAGGAAGAGGCCCGAGAGGCCGATAAGGCTCGACTAGCCCTCGGCCCCTCGGCGAGGAAGGAATGGGGGAGGCGTCGGTGCCTCTTGCCTATAGGCGTGTTTTTGCAAATATTGGACTGGACGGCTATGTGTGGCAGCTACGGGGTCCGCATCGTTTTCGATGGCTGCGTGGGCTGCGGGCGCATGGAGACGTGCGGCTGGGTTGCTTGCGCGCCTGCGTCAGAGCGTCGAGCCCTTCGATTTAACCGGAATGGAGGTGTCGCGCAAACTTCGAGAGTCGCATAGTCTGTAAATTGCATGCCGATATGCGGCTCAAGTTTGCGGCAACTCTTGATTGGCTACGTCTTAGAGCCTATAATCACAGGAAAACTCTGAAAACACGTTTAAAAACAATGAAAGGGATGTTGAGGGCGATGCTTTGCCAGTTCACCTTCAGGAACTACAGGTCCTACCGCGACGAGGCGGAGCTGTCCATGCAGGCGACGCCGATGAGGGAGTTCGAGCGCTCCCTCATCGAGTGTCCTGACGGGCAGAGCTTCCTGCCGGTGGCCGCGGTGTACGGCCCCAATGCCGGTGGCAAGTCCAACCTGCTCGAGGCCCTCGACTACGTGCGCTCGGCGGTGGCCAGGCCGGTCTGGCTGCTGTCCGCCCGCGCCGACGCGCCCGAGGGGGAGCGTCCCTCGATGGCCCGCTGCTCGGCGTTCGAGTTCGACGACGTATCGGCCGCCGAGCCCACCGAGTTCGAGCTCTACTACCGCGCGGGCGAGCACGAGTACCGCTACATCCTTTCCATGCACGCCGACGAGATCGTGTCCGAGGGACTGTGGCGGCGCAAGCTGGGCGCGTCGCGCACGGCGACGCTGTTCGAGCGCGAGGGTGCCGAGGTCGTGCTCGGCCCCACGCTGCGCAAGCTTGCGACGGCCGCGACGTTCAACCCGAGCCTGCCGTACCTGTCGTTCCTCTGCATCAACTTCGACGCGCCGGTGGTCAAGGAGGCGGCCAGCTGGTTCCTCGGCGGGGTGTTCCTGAACTACAACAGCTCTTATCTGGAGCGGGCGCTCGAGCAGATGCTCGACGAGGCGGACTCGCCCGAGGTCACGCGCTTCTTGCGTGCCGTGGACGTGCGCATCGACGGCTTCAGGGCGGAGAAGGCCCCCGAGGGGCGCGGCCAGCGCGTCTTCGTGAAACATGAAGTGGACGGTAAAGGCTACGAGCTGCGGCTGTCCGAGGAGTCGGCCGGTACTCAGAAGCTCATGGGGCTGGCGGCGTTTTTGCTGGCAGCGCTCGAGCGCGGCGGCACCGTGGTGGTTGACGAGCTGGACGCCAAGCTGCACCCGAAGCTTTTGCGCTACGTGATCCTGCTGTTCAAGGACCCCGAGGTGAACAAGCACGGCGCGCAGCTCATCTTCTCGTCGCAGGACGTGTCTACCATGCGAAACGACGTGTTCCGCCGCGACGAGATATGGTTCGCGGCGCGCGGCGAGGGGGAGGCCAGCCAGCTGTGGTCGCTTGCCGACATCCATGAGGCCAACGGCAACTTGGTCAGCAAGAACGCGGCCTTCGATAAGCAGTACCTGTCGGGCCGTTACGGCGCCGACCCGTACCTCACTCGCATCGAGGAGTGGGACTAGCATGGCGGCGAAGAAGGCGAGGGGCTGGCGCAGCGGCAGGCGCGAGGGCCGCTCTCGCATGGTCCAGATGACGCGCCACCTCGTGGTGAGCGAGGGCAAGGAGACCGAGCCCCGCTACTTCGAGGGCGTGCGCGCGGCGCTGGGTGCGGCGAACGGCCGCAAGGTCGCCATCGTCGTCAAGGGAACTGGCAAGCATACGCTCGACCTGCTCGACTTCGCCGTCGAGCACTGCCGCTACGCGCCAGAGGCGTTCGACCACGTGTGGCTCGTGTTCGACAAGGACGACTTCCCGGCGACCGACTTCGACGCGATGGAGCGCAAGTGCGCCGAGCTCTCCGACGGGTCGAGGACGTTCCATGCGCTGTGGTCGAACCCCTGCTTCGAGCTGTGGCCGCTCCTGCACCTGCGCTACACGACCGCGCCCATGACGGCCGCCGAGTGCCAGCGCGCCCTCGCGCAGGCGATGTCGAAGGACCTGGGCGTCGAGTACCGCAAGAACCTCGGCGGGCTGTTCGGCATGGTGGACGGCCAACGGGCCGAGGCGTTGCAACGTGCGACACGCTTGGCTGCGCACCACGGTGGTCTGGGCAACATCAAGCCATCTGCGCAGAACCCCTCGACTAAGGTAGGCGAGATATTCGACGTGATAGGACCGTATTTGGTTGCTGAATAAGACTAGAATCGGGGGACACATGCGAATCGATATTCTTGAACCGGAACTCGAGGATTTGCTCGAGGTTCTTCTGAACGCAGCAGATGGTTCTGGTTTCGCAGAATTGCCTAATGGCTATACTCCAGAGATTAAGGAACTAAAACGGCGAGGCTATCTTGAGAAGCTGGATGGCGATTTGTCAGGTAACGCCCTCGTCTGGCTATCCTACAAGGGCATTACCTATTTCAAGACGAAAGAAAAAACCCTTCTTGCGGCAGAAGCGTCGGGTGAGTGGATAGGACAAACGGCTCTTTCCATTCTTAAATCGCTTTCACATGGTGTTTTTTCTGAATCGGAATTATCCGAAGAAGAAAAGCGTGAAATCGCGCGTATGAGTCAGCAAGGACTTCTATCCGTTCGATATGCAGATAACACCCTTGGCTCGTATCAATGACTGATTTGGGCGAGCTTGCTTTGAAATTAGGAGGTTGGCTTCCATTGGCGAAGGATGACGGCGTGTTTGTCGGCGGTGGCAATAATACTTACATTTACGGCGATGCATCGAACGTGCAGATTCAGCAAGGGTCAGAGGGTTGTAAACAGATTGGCGTTGAGGGGAAATGCCCTGATGCCGTGAAGCTGTTGCTGGAGCTTGAGGAAAACGAGGGGCTTCGCTCCCTCTTTGGCGAAAAGGGCAGAGAGGTATTCTCGTGCGCTAAAGTTGCAGCTTGCGGGGAAGGAGGTGACAGGGGAAGGGCCTTGCGCAAGGTGACGGAACTATTGACTGGATTCGGTATAGACATTATGAGCGCCGGTGCGGTTGAACTGATAAAACGTCTTGCGGGGATATGAGCGTTATTTTCGTGGTTGACGATTGGGGCTTCGTGGAAATCCTGGACCAAAAGAAGATCAGAAGGGCTGGCTGCAAAGCCGGTCCAAAGAAACGTCCGTATCCCCCTACCCCTTTGAAAGGCGCAGGTTGTTGAAACGCATTGTTCATATAGTTACTCGATCGCTTGTGAAGAAGTCTGTCAAGTGGTCGATGGCAATCATTGGCTTAATCTCGACGGTCATGGCCGTTATGGGTATATCTCTTAGTGACCTGTTGCCAAAAGATTCAGGGTACTTGGTCAGGCTCATTGTGCTCGCTGCCTTATTCGTTGTTTTGGCTATTTTTGCGGCGGTTGTCGCGTATCGTCGCAGTAGGAACGGGATTCATTTAACAATCAACGGCATGGACGTCGATGCCGTGGTCGGCGACCTCTTTGCTGCGGACGGTGTGAAGGTCATCCCGTTCGATGAGTATTTCGATATCCAGGTCGATGACAAGGTCATTTCAAGGAACTCGCTCAACGGCATTTTTGTCGAGAAGTATGCTGACTGGGATACCCTCAAGCATACGCTCGAAGAAGAGCAGCCGAGCCTGCTGGATCCTTACGAGGTCGGGGATGGTCGAATTTGCTATCCCCTCGGCACCATCAAGGATTACGGCGAGTATGCACTGCTCGCTTTCACGCATATGGACAAACTCAACCGTGCATACCTTTGTCGTGGCGAATATGAGGAATGCCTGCTCAACATGTGGGACGAGCTAGACAGGATGTATGCCGGCAGACCCGTCGTTCTTCCGCTGCTGGGGTCGGGGATAACTAGGTTCGACGGCGGAAAGCCCTCGGAGGACGACCTCCTCCGCTGCATGCTTTGTACCCTGAGGGCTTCGAAGCGACATTTCAAAGATGGCGTCGTGATCGTTTTGACGGAAAAGACCGCTGCACGGATGAGGCTATATGAAGTCAACGGTTATATAGAGGCTTGGGACAATAGAATTGGAGAGAAAGATGGTTTATAGGACAAGGACTTACATCGCCGCTGACTGGGATGGCGACCGAGATGCGGTGGACCAGCTGCATAAATGGAACGACAGCAACTATTGGGGGCTTTCGTTCACGGATGCCCACGATTTGCAGCAGTCGCGCGATTCTAGCCTGCCCTGCAGCATAAAGAGCTCGCTGAAAGAGAGAATGGATCATTCCAAATGTTTCGTGCTTATCGTGGGGGATTCGACTGATACCGTGACTAAGGGAAGCTGCCGGTATTGCGGAAGCTATAACTCGTGGACTTCTAGCTGTGCCCGCATGCATAGCGTTGATTATCGCAGCTACATCAAGTACGAGTGCGATAAGGCCGTGGAGGCCGGTATCGATATCGTGGTGCTGTATAACGACACGCGGGTCGACAGGTCGAAGTGCCCTGAGGTTGTTAGGTCTCGGGGAAACCATGTCGCCATGGTTTATTGCAAGGACGGTAAACGCTACTGGGATTATCAGGCAGTCAAAAAAGCGCTTCAGTAAAGGTGGGGATGCGGACGTTTCTTTGGACCGGCTATGCGGCCACTCGAGCGAATTCATGAACGACCGCATTTCCTTACTCATGGAAATGAGGGAAAGCGACCCGACGGAAGCCATTGGCAAGTCGAAGGAGCTTATCGAGAGTTGCTGCAAAACGATACTTGGAAAGATGCAGATATCCGCGGATAAGAATTGGGACCCAAATAACCTCGTAAAAGAGACGATGAAAGCTCTTTCCATTACTACCGAAACCGTTACTGGAAACAATAGGGAGGCCGGTATCGTCAAGCAGATACTTGGAAGCCTCAGCGGCCTTGCGACGGGAGTTGCCGAGTTCCGAAACGAGTACGGGTGCGGTCACGGCAGGGAGGCGGGTTTTCTTGCCTTGCCCGTCAGGCATGCCAAGCTCGCAGTGGGTAGCAGCTTCACATTAGTCGAATACCTCTGGGAAACCTACAACTGGCGCTCGGGCGGCAATCAAAACTGAGTAGCTTATGCGTGCAGTCAAACAAGCGTCGACACTTGGCGATTGTTGTGGATTGACGAAAGTTTCTCGCTTCCAATGTCGTTCACAAATTGTACGAAAGGGGAGGCCGTGTGCGATTCCGAGCTGACGATAAAGCCAATGTCCCCATCTGCCATTATCAATAATTTTGTCGAAGGAGTTCCGGATTGCAACTACGAGATCTATTTACGTGAGCTAATTAACAACTCCACCTATTTTCGGGACAAGGGCAAATCAGCGTACAGCGAACCTCCATCGGAGGAAGCTGGCCAATGTGATGCTATTTCCGAAGAATACGAGTTGGATTTCAAACTACTTGATTCGCAAACCATGCTGATGGCAGACAGTATTCTCAAGAAACGGCCTATGGTTCTAGCTCCTGGGACTGTGGCGTGTGCCGAATGTAAAAAGCCAAGTGGAGAGGTTGAGGTCACGAAGCTTCGTGTTGCATTGCGTGGGTTATCCGTCGATGACCTTGTAAATATCCGGAGCACTAAAACGAACCGCACCAATACCCAAAACGACATACCGCAGATTCTCGAAGTCGTTGAAGTGAAGAAGCATATCCTGATGTTGCTCCCTTACATATTCTCGTTTAGGCAAGAACTTCATTCGCAAGATCCCATAGAAACGATAAGGGTCGCGATGAATGATGACTTCAGAAACCTGTTTCTATATCGGGAGAAGACGAGCCCTGGATTCGATACATATCTCGCAACAGTCTTTTCTGATTCATTTCTGGTATTCAAAATTAATCACGGCGAGTTCTTTTTGATTGAATCCATTTCAACCAAATATACGCCAACATACAAACAGCTGCTTAATTACGGTGACATATGGGGCTAGCGAATTGCGAGCGTCAAAGATAGCGCGTCTTAACACATGACCCTGCATGATCCATGCTTGTCGCGAACGTTTTCCGACCTTGGAGGTTTCGCGGTGTCTGCCAACGGCGACGCCGCCAGGCGCGACATGTGGGCCGAGCGCATAGAGCGCTGCCTTGCCGCCGATATGACCGTCAAAGAGTGGTACGCGCTCAACAAGGTGGCGGAGTCCAGCCTGTGCAAATGGATGACCCGCTTCCGCGAGGAGGAACCCCGGCCGCTTTTCCCGCAGGTTGAGCGAGATGTCGAGCTGGATGAGGGTCACGCGTCGCGGCCCCGGGCGGCGGCGCTGCGAGCCCGTTTTCCGCTCCCGGTACGGTGGAAAGGTGACGGCCGGCATCCTTTCCGAGGTGAAGAAATTGATGATGAAGCGTTAGAGTCCCCGGGTTAAGCGGCTCCAATTGACTTAATCTGATTAAAGATTGTGTAGCCGCAAGCTGCCTGCGAAGAATCGTCTCATTGGGAAAATGTCCCAATGAGACGATTTGCTATTCGGTTTGAAGGCAGATTTTCGAAGCCGGTTCATCGTCGATGACGGTTGGAATGAATTGCAAAAGTCTGGAGATTCAAACTCTAGAAAACAGATAGTTCAGCTATCTAGTCGGAGCATTTCTGCAGGTAATCTTGTTTTTTCGTCTTGACAAAAGGGATGAGCGTCGTGGGCCCGCGCCCTGCGCTGCCGAACGAGGTTGCAGCCTACAACGACTACCAGCGCCAAAGGCTGCTGGTGAAGCCGGGCATGACCTGCTATTGGCAAACCCGTCGCAACCGCGACTCCGTAACCTTCGATGAGTGGGTCGATTTGGATCTGTGGAGCGAGACAAGAAGACGGGAGCCCCGGAGCTCAATGCGGGTTGCGGACATCTTTCGTCTTCGGTGCAGAACCAGGCGGCGGCTTATCGCCTCGTCCCGCCGCCCGACCTTTGACGGTGGGCGCGCTGCCGGCATGGGCACGGGGTCAAATGCAGGCTCGCGTTGTCATGGTCGACCGAGATTGAGCAATCCTGGCCAGCCCTTTAGCTAAAACGCCCATATCTATGACTATCTGTTCGCTTACCCACATCCTCTCGGTTTGGACCACCCTCACCTTCCTCGCCTGTGGGATGACCTCCACTGCGCGTATAAGGGCGAGCCGAAGCCTGTCGTGGGCGTCTACCGCCTGACGATGAAGTCCAACTCCGACAACTTCCGCGCGAGCTCCATCCAGGGCGTCATGAAGCGTGTGAAGGCCAAGGGCGTGCCCGTGGTGGTCTACGAGCCCACGCTCGATGCACCGGAGTTCTTCGGCTCCGAGGTAACCCACGACCTGGAAGCCTTCAAGGCCAAGTGCGATGTGATTGTGGCTAACCGTTGGAGCGACGATTTGGCCGATGTTGCAGACAAGGTGTACTCGAGGGATTTGTTCAAGAGATATTAACCACTTCAGGTGCTATGACCTGCACCATTTAAGGGGCATCATCTTAAGGTGATGCCCCTATTATTAATTTGGCTACAACACGCGAGCAGATAGCCTGCAGAGCAGCCATGGGCTATTTGTGCGTAGGATCGCCTCTCGCTACTACCCAATCTTGCTATTAAGAGCAATTTAGCATGTGTCCGGTCTCGGCAATGATGTTCCCGACAACGCCATTCCTGTAGATTGAGATGCGTGGTCGAGGGGCTCTTTGCCCTATTGTTAGGGTGCTAGACAAAGGGGACGGTGCGGGTGGATAAAAATGCCGACTTGGGTGTTCGTAGGTGGATACCCAAGTCGGCATTTGCTGTCTTGGGGCCGAGAAAACCGAGCTTGGTATTTGCTCTGGGATACCCAGCTCGGTGTTTGTGATGCGTTTGGGCGAAAAACTAGAAAATACCGCCTTCGGTGTTGACCTCTATTACGCTGGCGGCGATGTTAATGCCAAAGCCATCTGTCGTAACCCCTCCATCCGTGACGATAACGTCCATCTGGGGCTGCTCGTAGGTGCAGGTCTGGTGCTCCATTGCGGATCATATCTGTTGAGGTTGCGAGTTGGTTGTACCCACCTCGGAGGTCTTGCGTATAATGCAGAGGTCGTTACATACCTACTTCCTGAATGGTTTTGAAGCCTATGCAGCTGTCTCTTGCGAACATCCTCGTTGACGTGGACGGCATTGACGATTCTCGCTTCTTTGGTGACTACCTTGTGCCTTCTCCGGCGCCCGTTGCGGACCTCAGCCTCTGCGTGACCCCGGAACTCGTTCAGGCCGAGCGGGAGATTGCCAGTCAATCCTACTTCTCTGACACCTACCTGACCCAGCTCGCCCTTCTTCGCCAGCTTGCCGAGAAAGGCCCTGCCGTCGGACGCTTCCTCATGCACGCTGCCGTGCTTGAGTACGATGGCCGCGCCTACGCCTTCACCGCTTCCAGCGGTACGGGCAAGTCCACCCACCTGCTACTTTGGCACCGTACACTGGGCAATGCGGTCCAGGCGGTCAACGGGGACAAGCCCCTGCTGTACGCAAGTGACGCCGAGGTGATGGCCTGCGGCACCCCGTGGTCTGGTAAGGAGGGCTGGCAGCGCAACGTCTGCGTTCCACTTGGCGGTCTCTGTTTCATCTCGCGCGGCGAGAAGGACGTCTGCCGGCGCATCGAGCCGGCAGACGTCCTTGAGCGTGCGCTTAGGCAGCTCTACGTTCCCACGGATGCTTCCGCCGCAGTTCTCACGGTGGAGTTTCTTGATGTGCTGCTGCGGCGCGTTCCGGTCTACGAGCTTTCCTGCACCATGGAACCAACCGCAGTTCGCGCTAGCTTCGAGGCTATGACAGGCCAAGACTTTGACGCGTGTTTAGTCAACAATGATGAAAGGAATTCCCATGAGGATTAAGCAGGGCTTTGTTATGCGAGACGTCGCCGGCCAGGCCGTGGTCATTGCCACAGGTGACGCCAGCCGGGACTTCCATGGCATGGTCAAGCTCAACCAGACCGCGGCCGTCGTCTGGCACGGCGTGGAGGAGGGGCTGGACGTGAAGGCCATAGCCGAGCGCCTCGTAGCCGAGTACGACGTGGAGACTGGCCGTGCCCTCGCTGACGTTGAGGCACTTCTCGCCCGCATGCGCGAGCAGGGCTTTGTTGAGGACTGACACATAAAAGAGCGGCTAGCCGAGAAGGATTCGGTTAGCCGCTCAGGGGTGCTACTAGTGGGGTTGGTTATCAATCGCCGCCAAAATCGCCGTCGCAAACGTCCTCCCAACAACCGATTGGGAAATCACCCAAACTGGTGCCGTCTGGTTTGGAGACGCACATGTTAGAAAAAGTGCATACATCATTCCCTCGCTCCAACAAAATCACGTCCATCTCCGGCGAGACGTACCCTCTGTTCTTTTTGTCCATATCGAGAAGCTCCCTTCGTTAGCATTTACAGTTGAACTGAATTTACCCCCCCCCTCGCATGCTGCGCAAGTAGATGTTTTGCCTGCCTGGCATGTTCCACAAAACAGGAAGGCAGATTTTCGTGGAGACCATCCAAGAACCGGTGTCCAACGTGCTCAAGATCTTGGGCGAGCCCAAGGCCGCGCCGGACGGCTGGAGGTGGACCAACCACCTGGTCTTCCAGGAGGTCGGGGAGGGCACCCTTGCCTTCAACACGCTGACGCGCGAGCTCGCGCTCCTCTCGCCTGAGGAGTTTGGCAGCCCAGACGAGTGTCTTGAGCTGCAGGAACGCTGGTTCCGCGTTCCGGCGAGCACAGACGACAAGAGCTCGGCGGATCTCGTGCGCCTGGTGCTGGAGTCCCTCCACCAGAGGCCCGAGCACGTCACCACCTATCACGTCTTCACCACCATGGACTGCAACGCGCGCTGCTTCTACTGCTACGAGAAGGACCGCGCCCGCCCGACCATGAGCGTCGGGACCGCGCATAAGACGGCCGACTACATCGTGCGCCACTGTGGCGGCAACAAGGTGCGCCTTGCCTGGTTTGGTGGAGAGCCCCTGTACAACGCTCAGGTCATTGACCTCATCTGCAACGACCTCGTTGAGCGCGGCATCGGGTACGAGTCCTCCATGATCTCCAATGGCTTTCTCTTTGACGAGAAGCTCATCAAGCGCGCAGCCGAGCTCTGGCGGCTTCGCCAGATTCAGATCACGCTTGACGGCACCGAGGGCGTCTACAACGCCGTCAAGCGCTACGTTGATGCCGGCGAGAAGAGCCCCTACCAGGTGGTGCTCGCAAACATCCGGGGTCTGCTTGACGCGGGCGTCCGCGTGATAGTGCGGCTCAATGTGAGCAGGGCCAACGCTAAGAATCTCCTGGCCCTGGTGGACGACCTTGAGGCGCGCTTTGCCGGCGCCAGGCTGTTCAGTGTCTACTGCGCGATGACGAGCGAGTTTGATGGCATCGACATCGTCCCCATGAGGGAGGATGCGACCAAGGAGCTCTCCTGGAGCATCAAGAATCTTGACCTGCGGCTTGAGCGTGCGGGCCTGCTCGAGCGCCGCGGCATCAAGGCCAAGATTCCGATGACTCAGTGCATGGCCGACAGCGGAGGCTCCCTCACGGTGCTGCCCGATGGCCACCTGGGGCTCTGCGAGCACTACAGCGAGGACAACTTCGTGGGCAGCATCGACTCTGACGAGCTTGACGAGTCCGTGGTCCAGAGCTTCCGCGAGCGCGGCGAGATCATGCCGAGGTGCGCCACGTGCTTTGAGTACCCAACCTGCATCAGGCTCAGGAAGTGCCCCTTCTCGGCCAAGTGCCTGCCAGAGACGGTTGCTTTGGCAAAGACCACCCTGCAAGACGAAATGGTCTCCATGTACAACGCCAAGAAGAAGTAAATAGGGGCTTAGACAGCGTTTTTTAAATTCAGTCTTGTTATTTTCAATTAAAATGCAATCTTTCTTATTAGTTTAGTGCTGCAGAGAAAGGTTGCATTTGCGATATTAAGGTCGACGATGGCGGAACCGTCACTCCTGGCCCCGGCTGGGGAGGAGAGTACTGGTGCGCTAAGATTCCCGCGGACTTTGGCGGCGACTGACCGTTCTTCTCGCCAATCCTTGCATACCCCGGAGGCGGGCTGCCTGTGCGATGCGGTATCATAAAACGGTTAGTCTCCCGGTCGGAAGGTAGGCACTCTCCCGTGTTCTCTGAGCATCCCAATACCCAAGCCGAGCCCCTTGTGGCCGACGCGTGCGCCGCCGGCATCAAGGAGCTGCTCGATGCCGAGGGCTTCTACGTAGGGCCTCCGGTTGGCGTCTCCATGTGGCCCATGCTGCGCAACCGTCGCGATGCAATACTGGTGGTGCCGGCGTCCGAGCGCCTCAAGCGCTACGACGTGGCGCTCTACCGACGGGGCCAGATGATGGTGCTCCATCGCGTGCTGGGCCTCTACGAGAACGGTTACGCCATCTGCGGCGATAACTGCATTGCCCTGGAGCGAGTTCCCTTTGACCAGGTCTTTGGCGTGCTCAAGGGCTTTTACCGAGACGATCGCTACGTTGACTGCGGCATGTCGCGCAGCTACCGGGCCTACTCCAGGCTCTGGGTGGCGTTGGGTCCTGTCCGAAGGGCTTTTTGCCGAGCCTGGGGCCTGGTCAAGAGGGTGGGCAAGAGGATTCTCTTGGGCCGGCGCGGAGCGGGGGAGCTCGCATGACGCAGTCGACCGAGGCCATGCGACTCACTGACGACGAGGTCTACGTCACGCACCTGCTCTCCTGCGCGCTCACAGGGGCGGTGCCGCTGCCGCTGCCAGGGGGTGCAAGCTGGGAGGGCGCCTTCCGGCTTGCCGCGGCAAACTCCGTGACGTCCACTTGTGCTTTTGCGGTCTCCCGCGTGCCGGGCGTGACCCCAGGGGAGGTCAGCCGCTGGAAGGCCCAGGTCGATGTTAACCTCATGCGCCTTGCGCTCTTTGACGTAGAGCGCAAGGCAATCTTCCAGAAGATGGATGAGGCAGGCATTTCTCGCCTACCGCTCAAGGGGCTTGTCGTTGGGCGCGAATACCCCCGTCCGGAGATGCGCTGGATGTGCGACAACGACATCCTCTACGGTCGCGCGGAGCCGCTGCTGCGGGGCGGCTACGTGGCCGTCGACGAGGAAGACACCGCCCTTGAGCTGCTCCGCATCATGGAGGGTCTGGGCTACGAGGCCGAGGGCTTTGGCGCAGGTAACTGCGACAACTACCTCAAGCCGCCCGTCTTTAATATGGAGATGCACCGACAGCTGGCCGTGCCCGAGGTTGACTGGTGGAAGTACTACCAGAACTCATGGCTGCGCGCCCGCCCCGCGCGCGAGGGCTCCCTTGACTTTGAGTTCTCGCGGGAGGACGCGTACGTCTATCACATTGCGCACATGTCCAAGCACTTTGAGGCCAGTGGCCACGGCGTTCGCGGCATTGCGGACCAGTGGGTCCTCATGCAGGCCTGGGATGCGCAGATGGACCATGCGTATGTGGCGGCTCAGCTCAGGGAGCTGGGCATGATAGACTTCGAGCGGTCTCTTCGTACCCTTACGGAGACGGTCGTTGGCAAGGACGCCTGTGGCCGCGTGCTTGGTGGGAACGCCTCCGGCATGTCCGGGGAGCTCTGGCAGATGCTTGCCTACATGCTGGAGAGCGGCACCTACGGCACCCTCCAGAACCAAGTCACCAACAGATTGCGCCAGGAGGCTGAGTTGGACTCGGGCCGTGGTCCGAGGATGCGCTACATGCTTCACCGGGTGTTTCCACCGCTCAAGAAGCTGCAGCTTGGCTACCCCGTTCTCAAGCGACACCCGTGGCTGCTCCCGGCAGTCTATGCGTACCGCATTGTGGTGAAGCCCTTCGTCAACGGGCGGCGCCTCAGGGCGGAGCTGCGCGTCCTCAAGGATGGGGATCGATGAGCGATAAGAAACGTGTGGGCACAACGACCTCTGGCGAAAAACGCGCCGGCGGCGCGCCCCGCCACGCGCTCGAGACGCTCCGCTGGTTGCGCTCCGTTTGCAGGAAGGACCTCTCGCGCGTGTGGCTGCTGTGCGCGACGCGCTGCGCGTCGGCGGTCATTGCCGTGAGTTTTGCCCTGCTCATGAGCGGTGCCATCGACGCCGCGACCTCGCAGGACGTCGCGGCCTTTGGGCCTGCGCTTGCGCTTTTCTCGGCTGCCATCTTTTTGCAGGTCGCGTTGTCTTGCATCTCAAAGTGGCTGTCTGGTAGCGCCCAGGTGCGCGTGGACAATGCACTGCGGGCCCACGTGGCGCAGCTTCTCATGCAGGGAGGACGACTCCCCGAGGGACGCCTGACCGGTGAGGTCATGAGCGTGCTGACGTCGGACGTCTCGGTGGTGGCCAATGGAATGGTGGCCATGGCCCCGGAGGTCCTCTCCATGGTGGTGCGCGCCGTGGCCGCCTTTGCGCTCATGTTTGCCGTGGCGCCGCCGTTGGGCCTGCTCTTTGTGACTGGCGGCTTGGTCTGTGTGGGCATCTCTCTTGCCATGAAGCGCTGGCTCAAGCGTCTTCACCGCGAGGCCCAGGAGGCCGAGGCCACCATGCGGGGGCACCTGCAAGAGGACCTCGAGGACCTGGTGGTCATCCGCTCCTTTGGCGCCGCCGGCCGCGTGATGGTCTCGCTGCGAGGGCTTATGGACCGCTATCTGGCCGCCTATGAGCGTCGCATTGGCGCGAGCGTGGCCAGCGGGGCTGTGTTCAGCGTTGCAATGCAGCTTTCGTATCTTGCGGGCTTCTGCTACGGGTGCTGGGGCATCCTCACCGGGCGCATGAGCTACGGAACGCTCATGGCGCTGGTCCAGCTGGTCGGACAGGTGAGGGCGCCGTTCTCCAGCCTCTCCGGTGTGGTACCGCAGCTTGCCGTGATCTCTGCGAGTCGAGAGCGCATCCAGGCCCTGGTTCCCGCACGTCGAGAAGTGCTTGCCGCGCCCGTGGGCGCCGCCTTTGAGGCGCTGCGCTTCGAGGACGTGGACTTTGGCTATGCGGAAGGAGAGCCCGGCCTGGTGCTGAGAGACTTCTCGGCTGAGGTCCGCGCAGGCGAGTTTGTTGCGGTGACGGGGCCGTCCGGCATAGGAAAGTCAACAATGCTGGCGTTGGCTCTGGGCATGGTGGAGCCTGCGGCGGGGCACGTTACGGTTGCATTTGCGGGCGGCGCGGCCATTGACGCGGCGAGCCTTGCGCCGGGCGCGTTTGCCTACGTGCCGCAGGGCAACATGCTCATGAGCGGCAGCGTTCGCGATGTGGTGGCCCTGTCCGAGCGGGGGAGCGTCGACGACGGGCGCGTGTGGCGGGCGTGCGAGGCCGCCTGCGCGGACGACTTTCTGCGCGAGCTGCCCGAGGGGGGGTTGGACGCCCAGCTGGGGGAGGGTGGGTCTGGCCTATCCGTGGGGCAGATGCAGCGACTGGCCGTCGCACGCGCCGTCTACAGCGATGCTCCTGTGCTGTTGCTTGACGAGTGCACCTCCGCGCTGGACCAGGACATCGAGCATAGAATGCTTTCGCGTCTTCGCGACCTGGGCAAAACCGTCATCATCGTGACTCACCGCCCTGCCGCACTCGAGGTCTGCGATCGCGTCATCCAGCTGGGGGAGTGAGGCAAGGGGGCGGGGCTGGTGCCTCCATTGCCTCACCTGGACTAATTGATTTCGGGAAAATCGTCGTCAAAGCCTCAAATTGCAGGTGAGTTGCAAATCTCAATATCATCAATTTTTCCACCACATGGATTTACAACTTCTGCATTCATCGAACCCGGAAGCATGTCACAATTAACATCAACTTCATCAAATACGATAACGTCCATCTGGGGTGCGGCGTAACAGCCATCAATAAGAGGAAAAGCGTCACTCCTTTATAAGCGGAATAATTACCGCAAGTAAATCTACCCCCCCTCACGTGTGATGCAAACCTCAACCATGCTGTTCTGGTGGCCGTTTGGGAATACTTACCTACGTTTGCGTTTTGCTGCGGAAGCGGTGAGTGTCTAGCTGATTTTGCTTCTCGTTAACTGGGCAAATGTGCTTGTTATTTGCGACGCTTCTCAGCAAGTTGCGACAAAACGCAAACGTAGGAAAGTTCTGTGCTACGAAAAACGCACCCGCTGGAACTAGGAGAAATCTCATGGCCAAGGGCCTTCTCTCGTGCGATTATCAGGTCGACAAGCTCGTCAGCGAGAAGGGGCTCGCGGTGTCCGACCGCGGCTAGAGGCGCGGGCCAACGGGCCGCTTTGCTGCGGCGGCCCCGTTTTGGGGTTCATGGCCCGTATGCAGCATTACGACGGTGCGACGCGTCTGCTTGATGTGGCTTCGAGCCTCGACGTTGCGCTTTGCTTCGCGTCGTCTAGGCATGACGAAGTGACTGGCGTCGTGTATTCCTATAGGGTTAACCTCGATATGCGCGTCTCTATTGGAGAACAGCCCGACGGTCAGGAGCCCGAGACCGATCGTTGCCGGGGCGGGCGCCCCCTGCTCGTGATGCCGTGGGGCTATGAGCCGAGAATCGTCGCGCAGCATGGGGCGTTCATCATGACGTCGCTCGACGGCTCACTGGCTGACCCAAATCTTTTCATGAGCTAGGCGGTCGACTCCGAGGTTCGTCCGATTTGGATTCCCCCAAAGCTGAAGCCTTCCGTGGGAAGGCACCTGGTGGCAAAGTAACGAGGAGCCGTGGCTTTGCGGCGGCCGATCCTGGCGCAAGGCTGCATTAGCCGGCTTCGGTTGTCGAGGTTCATGTAGCCGCGCGCCGCTTGCGGAGAATCGTCCCATTGGGAATTCGCCCCAATGGGACGATTCCGCTTAGGGGAGAGAGGCCGTCCTCGGGCTCGACCCGACCCTTCGAATTGTCGTCGGGCGTTTTTTATTATGCGCAAAGCGGTTGCCGCGATTCGCCGGCGCAATACGCTGTCCGCAGTGCCTTTGGCAATACAGAAAACTGCAGATCAAGCCAATGATCCAGCATATCGGCGCCTTTAGTGTTTTTTCGTCTTGACAAAAGGGATGTCCACGGTGGGCCCGCGCCTGGCGCTGCCCGCCGAGGTGGCCACCTACAACGACTACCAGCGCCAGCGCCTGCTGGTCAAGCCCGGCCTGACCTGCTACTGGCAAACCCGCCGCAACCGCGATTCCATCACTTTCGACGAGTGGGTGGACCTGGACCTTTGGAACCGCGCATCGGCAGCCACTACAACAACCCCAGCTTCGGCTACGGCGGCTACTGCCTGCCCAAGGACACCAAGCAGCTGCTGGCCAACTACGAGGACGTGCCGCAGAACCTCATCGAGGCGATCGTCGAGTCCAACCGCACGCGCAAGGACTTCGTGGCCGAGCAGGTGGTCGACCGCGTGATGTCGCTCGTCTACGAGGGAAATCCCAAGCCCGTGGTCGGCGTCTACCGCCTCACCATGAAGTCCAACTCCGACAACTTCCGTGCCTCGTCCATCCAGGGCATCATGAAGCGCGTCAAGGCCAAGGGCATCCCCGTGGTGGTCTACGAGTCCACGCTGGGCGTTCCGGAGTTCTTCGGCAGCGAGGTCACGCACGACCTGGAGGCCTTCAAGCAGCGCTGCGACGTGATCGTGGCCAACCGCTGGAGCGACGACCTGTCCGACGTGGCGGACAAGGTCTACACGAGGGATTTGCTCAAGAGAGACTAGGATATTCGCTAGGGAACAAGATTGCGAGTATGGCGGAAATGATGAAGGACGCAGTATTCCTCTTCTGGAACCTCGGATGCGCGGACAATCCACAACTGTTGCGATTGGCGTCTTCGGGAGTTGCATGTTAAAGGAATAAAAATATACCCCCGAGTTTCGCATGCAGCAGAGGCGCCGGGGGTTTCGCAATTGCGAGATTAGCACAGTGGTCGCGGCATAGCGTAAAATTCACAGCAACTTCTGCCGACTTCAAAGGAACAAGCCATGACCTTAGACGCTTTCAGCACATCTGGCCAAAAGAGCTCTCGGGACCATATCAATATTTTGCTGAAGCCCAATAAAGGTATGGCCTCTTATTTCATACGTAGAGTCGAAGAGGGAATTTCCGAAGGGCATAGGGTTTTCAAGATTAAATTTCCAGATAAGGCAGCTCTGCTGTTCCCAAACTATTGCGTTCCGCTTGCCGGGGCAATTGACTATTATCGAGCGTCGCGCAACTGCGTGTTCTTGCCGTCTCGTTCGACTTCGGGGAACTCGCCGGCGGGAAAAATCGGATTGCTAGAGCCGTTTACTGATCTTCCGGACAGCACCACGGGCCCTTCCTTAATAAAATCTGGAAGTTTGACGAGAGCAATCACTACGAACTTGTTTCGGGTATCGTCTCGTCGGTTCGTAGGTCGATCGAGCTCGGGCGTGGTGTTCTCAGCGGCATCGAGCTATGTCTTAACGAAGTTACCGACAATATTCTTCTTCACGCAAGTCGCCAAGATGATTGCCCTGAGTCTGGCTACGTGATGGCTCAAGTTCACAAGGAATCGGGTCGTATTGCTATCGCGGTCTACGACAACGGGGCGGGTATTCCGTCGTCTCTTCGCTCCGCCGGGTATGAATTCGATGGGCCGGAAGCGGCTATCCTGCTGGCCTTGCAGCGTGGGGTGACCGATAATCGCGGCGCGGGAAATGGGCTGTGGGTGCTAAACGAAACCGTGCGGGCTGGCCGTGGGTCCCTTGAGATAACTACCGACGGGGTTCAATACTCTCTTCGCCATTTGCGCGGGGAAGAGAAAGCGACATTCAGCCTGCGGAGCAAGATGCCGATCGGGGGAACGACTCTTGTCGACTTCCAGCTAAAGGCCACAGACTCCATCAGCCTTGAGGATATCGTTGGGGAAAGCGGCATCGTCGATCTTTGGGCCGAGGCTCATGAGGACGCTGCAGACGAGCGGGATATGAGGCTGTTCGTCAAAAAAGAATCCGCTGGGCTGGGCAGCCGATTTGACGCCGAGCGATTTCGGATGCTGGTGGAGAATTGCCTTGTCGAAGCGGATGGAAAGGTGATTATTGACTTCGAAGGCATCGAGTCCATCAGCCTGTCTTTCGCCGATGAGTTAATTAGGAAGTTGGTTAGCAAGTACGGCCTGATAGGATTCATGCAGCGTTTTCGCATGGAGAACCTGAGCAGGGAATGCGCCGTTGCGATTAACGCTGTGACCAAGCAATAGCAGCGGTGGGCGGTTTGGGAAGATGCATGCACGGACTTCACGTGATGATCTCGGGTTGCTTGAGCAGCCGTTGGTTGTCGACACCGATTTACCGGTCTGAAGACGAGAAAGGGGGCTGTATCAAAAGTGATTTCGATACAGCCCCCTTTTCTTGCATCCAAAGCACTCAGACGATGCGGCTTGCTGCGAAAAAGCAAAGAGGGGCCGGCTTACGCCATGGCCCTTGCCGCCATCTTTCCCTTTTCGCATTCCGCCAGGAAGAGCTTCCGTATGTTGTGGCCCGCGGCAACCAATCTCCACTCGAGCGTCACCTTCTCAAGGCCCCTTAGCGTGAACCTTGTGAACCCGAGGTTTCTCTTGATGTCGCCGAACACGGTCTCCACGTCGACGGAGCGCCTCTTCTGCAAGGCGGACCCCGCCTCCGTGCGCAGCATCTCGCCGGCGCGGCTCTTGAAGGCGTTCAAGGCCGGGTTCACCTGGATCCGCTTCGGGGAATCCGGGTCCGCCGACTTCGAGCACCTCGCCCTGCGGGAGCAGCCCGAGCAGTCCTCGCGCTCGTATGTCCGCACCGCGCTCTCGTAACCCAGGTCCGACACCCGCCGCGATTCCCCGCAAAAGGCAAGCGTCCGGCCCTCCGGGCAGGCGTGCTCGTCGGAGTTCTCGTCGTGCGCCCAGTTGGCGACCCTCATCTCGTCGTCGCGCCATTTCTCGTTGCGGCACTCGCGGAAGAGCTCGTTGTGCTTGACGTAGGCGTCTGCGCCCTCGCGCTCGAGGTAGGCGTAGTTCTCCTCGCTGCCGTAGCCGGCGTCGGCCACGAAGTTTGCGGGCAGGCGTCCGATCCTCTCCTTGACGTGCTCGCAGCGCGGGATGGCGCAGGCCGTGTCTCCGGGGCGCTGGTGGACGGTGGTGCCGACGATGAACTGGTTCTCGGTGCCGGCTTGCACGTTGTAGGCCGCCTTGAGCTGGCCGTTTCCCATGGCGTCGTCCTTCATCCGCATGAACGTTGCGTCCGCGTCGGTCTTGGAGAAGCTCTTGCGGCCGGCGAAGACGGCCTGCTGCCGCTCGTACTTCTCCATCCTGGGCCTTCTGACCTGTATCGTTCTTTCGGACGCGCATGCTAGACATTTCGATGCTTTAGAATGCAACCTACGACGACCGAAAGGACGGCACCATGGCCAACCCAGCCGCCAAGTACACCGACGAGCCCAGGCGCGAGACCGCCGACTACATCATCTCGATGGGCAGGCCGATAACGGATTCAGATTCAGATTCAATATCTCGGCGATCGAGTTGCCCTCCATCCTCAGCTGGCGTATAGAATAAGCCTTGGACATGCTGATCATTCCTTCCTGGCCTCCTTGGTCGATTTACGATGGCGATGACCAAGGTAACCGATTGGGGCGGTCGGCATGTTCGCTAGCGAAGCGTCGAAACCCTACTCAGCGATGTGTCGAGTTTTATGGTAGCGAATACATGGTACCGAGACAACGAGGCCTGGTGGCGCCCCGCGAAGGCCGCCACGGAAGCCAAGAACCGCGCGCAGGGGTAATAGGGGGCTTGAGGTCTTCTGTTTGGCCTTGTTGCTGAGTTGCCTGCAGGGTGCCTTAGCGCTGACTCGTGTTCGAAACGTAGACGGACGAGGCGATATGGCCATGCCGGATAAAAGAATCGGAGGCTCACGAGCGCTTCCTTCAAGACGCGGGAAGATTATCTCTCGCAAATGATTTGTCGGACGCCGAGGGCTCGCCCCCCCCCTCGGCGTTCTGACATTAAAGGAGATTAACTTGAGTGAGGTTAGCGTTTTCGCTGATGAGTCGGGTGGGCAGAGCGACAACGCTTATCGAGCCGCCATGGGTGTCGGTTAGTGAAGGTTCGTGGGGACGGCAGGCTTCTACCGATGCTGGCGACAGAAGGCTATATCGCTTGACAAGAACATGCGTTCGATAGTACAGTGCTTTAAAGAAGGGGATTTGCGGTTTGCGCGCTGCTTCTCTGAATGAATAGCCAGGCATTTTTAGAATCGACGGGGGAGATGAATTGTGGCTAGCTCGATTGTGATATTTGAGTCTGAAGACGAAAACGTTTCCCTGGAGGTTGGCTTCGACGGGGATACGGTGTGGCTTAGCCAAGCTCAGATGGCCACGCTGTTCGGCACCACGAAGCAAAATGTAAGCTTGCATGTGAATAATTGTTTCAAGGAGGGTGAGCTTGTGAGGGGGATGCAGTTGTCAAGGAATCCTTGACAACTGCATCTGATGTCAAGAACTACGAGACGAAGCTTTGCAATTTTGATGTAATCATCTCTGTTGGCTATCGCACGAAATCGAAGCGAGGCGTGGAGTTCCGCCGATGGGCCACCGACGTGCTTCGCCGCTACATCGTTGATGACAATGCTGCTAACGAGCAGCGATTGCGGCAGCTCGGGCAGGTCGCTAGCGTTATGGCCCGCATCCCGGAAAGCCTCGAAACCCGTCAGGTGCTCGACATCGTGCGGAGCTACACCGCGGCGCTGGATTTGCTGGACGATTACGATCATCAGCGCATTGGCTGGCGGCCGCAAGTCCATTGACGGCAGCACGCTTGTTGCCGTAACCGTGATGATCGCCGAAAGCAAGTCGGAAGAGAAGGACGCCATGGTCGCTCTGGTGATGAACTTTCTCGTCATGGGGTCGGGGGACTAAGCGGCTGCTGGCCAACTACAAGGATGTGCCGCAGACCTTCATCGCATTTCGTCGGCTTGCGCAGCCGCATGCGGGGGCTTCGTTGCCAGCAAGTGATGAACCGCGTACGCGGTTCATTTGCGCGATTGGGGGGGGAGCGGGCGGTGCGCGTGCTATCCTCCTATTGCGAACTGGGCTTCCGCTTTAAGGGGTGACTCCAATGACCATCGTGCCCATTGAACAGTATCCGATGCCGAGACAATGGCCGATGAGGGCTCAGTCGGTTCCAAACATCCCTCGTGGCTCTGTCGGCATGGTCGGGTCGCTTCGAATTATTTTCGAGTACGTTGCTAATGGGACGTCTGCAAACGCACCAGTCGCAATTCCTGGTTCTTCCTCGAATGTTACGCTTGGCGTCTGTTGTCAGCGGTTGCGCCCTACCGGACTTGTCCGCGATAAAAGGGGCAGCTGGGAGTTATCCCCGGAGGCGGGGGTTTGGACGTTGTCGGGCGATGACGCTTTTTTGGCTGCGACTCTGTGTTCGAACATCAAGTCCATGGGGGAAATTCTCTATTTGCTTCAGGAACCTAAGACGATATCCGAACTTCAAGCTGCAGCAAATGACGCCTATCACCTTCCCTGGAAAAGGACGAGCGAAGTTAGTAGGCGTCTCGTTTGGTTTAGGGATTTGGGTTTGGTCGAATTTCTCGACTACACGTTATCGTATGTGCTAACAGATTTTGGCAAGTCTTTTCTGGAACATATCGATGTGACTTCTCCGGAAGAAGTAGCGAAAAGCCTCGAAGACGAGAATCGGCCAAATTATACGGCTTCACCTTGGGCGATGGAGCTTTGCCGCCTTAGTCAAGATATGCTAGCTGCGCGCAAGCCTTCGATTGGGTATTGTCCAGGTGGGAAGGCGGAATTGGTAGCTACCATTTCTGCATATGTTTCGTATTTGGTGGACGACAAGACGAAAGGCGATATAGAGCAATTCTCCGCCGAGAACTATGGGATTAAAGCCTCTTCGGCTGATTCGATGCTGAATATGCTGTCGGGCATTCGCTTCGTTGAGCGGATATCGCGCGACAGCTATCGAGCAACAGATTTGGCGAAGCGGTGGAATCGGGATGCTAGCCCGCTCGATTTATGTTGTTGCTTGCATGCAAGCTGCTCATTTGTGTTCGAGTTGTTGCGCGAACTTGAATCGGGCCCGAAGACTAGAGCTGAACTTTCAGCTGCAGCGGTTGCCAAGTACGATGTTGGCGGGGATGGCGGTTCGGAAGTGCTTAAGCGCACCCATTTTCTTCAGCTTGCTGGTTTGCTGAAGGATTATCGTGCGGCGGAGTTTTCTATAACTCCTGCAGGCCTCGAGATGCTGCGCAAGGTGTCTATTCAGAATGCCGATTCTGCTGTTGTGCGGGATTCTGCCGATATTGCGAAGGGAAGCGCCGTTGCTGCAAATGTTAAAAGCTGGGAAGACGGCGAGCTCCTAACCGAATTGAGACTGTCAGCCAGAGATTCGTCGAATCCGGATAGGTTCGAAAAAGCTTGTGCGGATGCTTTTAATGCTCTTGGCTTTAAAGCGGAATGGCT
>OLPG01001104.1_pt1 | contig 23913 bp, 16 predicted proteins | sample 1672311 | NCBI WGS metagenome assembly OLPG01 (sample SAMEA3136670, study PRJEB25190) | human gut metagenome | biome: human gut; feature: human-associated habitat; material: faeces | place: Austria | collected 2013 | reverse complement strand
ATTGTAACCAAAAATATCCTGAAAGGATTTCGTTGTGATCTGCTGAGTGAAATTCTTATCCAGGTAATTGCGCACCTGACGGGCCAGAGACGGTAGTTCTTCTCCAGGTGTGGTTTTGTGAAAACCGCAGATTTTGGAAGTTTCGTACTGCAGTTCCCGTTCCAGTTCCTCGTAGGAATGACAGGTGGAAACGATTTCAGCGACATCCGGATAAATGATGTCTTTGTGGCAGTTCTGGATTACAGTGGAGATATAGTATCTCAGGTTTGCAGTTATCTGAAACTGGGAAAGATTCGGCTGGTTCTGTATGGTGATCAGGGAATGAATCATATGGTACAGGCTTTCCTGATCAGAATGAGAAGAGATTCCTGCGCAGAGCTGCTGAACATCCTGGGAAACACGGATCTTCTGATCTGATAATGTGGTACATGTCTGAAAAGAACTGGCTCCAAATCTGTTTTTGAACAGTGCAAAAAGATAGGTATCTTTTATAAGGTCGGAAACAGAACCGGCATCTGGAGACTGCAGAGACAGAACCGTGTTAATCCAGGAGTCAGGCTGCTGATCAGATATATCCAGTATACTGTGGATTCTCCTGGCAAGTCCTTCCGTATCCGGCTGACTGGAGGAAGGATAGATAACTGCATATACCTGTTCATTGAAATGTTTTCCATGGAGAAGAAAAAGCGAAACCTGATATTCTTTTTCCAACTGAGTCAGATATCCGGGAGAGACCGGCGCGAAAACGGAATCCGGGATAGTCTCGCTGTATATGTTAGAACGTAATGGACCCTGAAAAACGAAGATAAAGGAGCAGGAAACTTCGTTCATAAAAACAGGGGCAGGATCAGTCAGATTATCGCTGCGCAGTGCACATTGCAGATATTCTTTCTGAAGCAGCCGGGTTTCGGATTTTTGTAGTTCCAGGCAGGAGAGAAGGATATCGTCCAGAGTTTTAAGGTCAATCGGTTTGAGAAGATAATCGGAAACACCAAGGTGGATCGCCTTTCTGGCATATTCGAAATCCGCATATCCGGTAAGAATAACAAAGCGGGTATGAAACTGGGATTTCTGAACTTCTTCGATCATATCGAGACCGTTCATCACAGGCATGGTGATATCAGTAAATACCAGATCCGGTTTCTGCTCCAGGATTTTCTGCAGGCCATCCCTACCGTTTTTGCAGATGCCAAGAACCTGGAAATCAGGGTAGTTTTTGGTGATGAGAAGCGAGAGACCTCTGGCAATGGCTGGTTCATCTTCAATGATAAGTACGTGTATCATGATTTCTCCTTTGTATGTGAAAGAAATTTTTTGCATATGTTTTAATTATAGCATGAATAGACCTGGAAACAAGAAAAAAGTCCATACGAAAGTTGCTTTTTTTTATGTTGTATATACAAAAAGTGTGATATGATAGGAAAAAAGCAGGGAGGAAGAATATGAACCGTTTATGGTATACAGAAGTTGCAAAAAGCTGGATCGAAGCATTGCCTCTTGGTAATGGAAGGCTGGGGGCTATGATATCCGGAGAGCCTTTTTGCGGACAGATCCAGATGAATGAGGAGAGTATTGTCTATGGAGGACCGCTTGATCGCATCAATCCGGACGCGGCGAAGTATTTCCCGGAAATCCGGAAACTGGTGCTGGAAGGAAAGATCCGGGAAGCTCAGAAACTGGAACTTTTTGCATTGTCTGGAACACCTCAGAGCGAACGGCCATATCAGACCATGTGTGATGTGAATTACAGCATAGATCACGAAGAGGGAGAGATCCAGAATTACAGAAGAGAGCTGGATCTGGAAAAAGGTGTTGCAAGTACTTCATTTGTACATAATGGAGCACAGTACAGAATGCGATGTCTGATCTCTGAAAAAGAAGATTTGATGGCAGCGGAGTTTTCCACAGACAGAGAAGAAGGTCTTGCCATGTCTGTTCTGATAACAAGGGGACGATTTTACAACTGTGCAGGAAAAGCCGGTGAGGACAGTATTTATATTGATGGAGATCTGGGAAAGGGTGGAAGTGAATTCTGCATTCAGGCCCGCGCGGTGTCAGAAGGCGGAAGTGTACAGGTGATCGGAGAACACCTGGTGATCCAAAATGCTTCCAGGGTGATTTTTTATGTAAACGGAGTGACTACTTTCCCTTACCGAAAAAAGAAGGTCGAGGATCCATACAGCTACCTCAAAGAACAGCTGGCTTCTTACACAGCAGAGGATTTTGACCGAATACTGGCAGAACATGTGGAGCAACACAGCAAGGTGTTTGACCGTTCTGTTCTGAAACTGAAAGAGGATGAAGGTCTGTCCGGACTTCCAACAGATCAACGCCTGAAACGACTCCGGGAAGGTAAAAAAGACAAAGGGCTGGCAGCTCTTTATTATGGATACGGAAGATATCTTCTTATGGCGAGCAGCCGCCCGGGAGGACTTCCTGCCAATCTTCAGGGAATCTGGTGTGAGAAGCTGGAGCCTACCTGGGATTCCAAATATACCATCAATATCAACACAGAAATGAATTACTGGCCTGCAGAAATCTGTAATCTTTCCATGTGTCATGAGCCGCTTTTTGATCTTCTGGAACGTATGGTGAAAAATGGCAGAAGAACAGCCATGGAAATGTATGGATGCAGAGGTTTTGTGGCACATCATAATACGGATATCTGGGCAGATACCGCACCTCAGGATCTGGCATTGGCAGCGTCATACTGGGTAATGGGCGGCGCATGGCTGGCAGCACATATCTGGAAACATTACCGTTATACGATGGATCAGGCTTTTCTTGATCGTATGATGCCGGTTCTGGAGGAATGTGTACTGTTTTTTAGAGATTTTATGATCGAGGATCAGGGAGAGATGATCGTCTGTCCGTCTGTTTCTCCGGAGAATACCTATTATCAGGCAGATGGAACAACGGGAAGTGCCTGCGCAGGCTGTACCATGGATACTGGAATCCTGAGAGATATTTTTCATGCCTATCTAAAAGGAAACAAGATCCTTGGGAAAAAAGCATCTCAGGAAGACTGGGTGCATGAAACTCTTGATAAGCTCCCTTTGTACAAGGTTGGAAAATACGGTCAGCTGTTGGAATGGAGAGAAGATTATGAGGAGTGGGAACCTGGGCACAGACATTTTTCTCATTTATATCCCCTGTTTCCGGCAAACCAGATTAATGAATATGAGAATCCGGAGCTGGTAAAAGCATGTGAGAAATCTCTGGAGAGACGAATGGAATTTGGTGGCGGTCACACAGGCTGGAGCTGTGCATGGCTGATCAATCTGTATGCAAGACTTCAGAATGGAGATAAAGCAGAGGAATATATCGATTATCTTCTCAACAAGCTGACAGCACCAAATATGTTTGATCTGCATCCGCCGCTTGAACGGATTTCAGGTATTCCGTGGGTATTCCAGATCGATGGAAATTTCGGCGGAGCGTGCGGAATTGCCCAGATGCTGCTCCAGAGCCATCTGGATGAGATATTCCTGCTTCCGGCTCTTCCGAAAAACTGGCAGGAGGGAAGCATCACAGGTATTTGTGCAGAAGGCGGTTTTGAGGTGGATATGACTTGGAAAAAAGGCAGATTTTTTCATGGGTGGCTTCTTTCGAAACATGGGGAAAAAGCAGTTCTCAGATGCAGAGAGGAACTGGAGATCTCAAAAGATGGAATAAAAGTTTCTGTGATCAGAGATGAAAAAGAAAGATACGTATTTGATACAGAGAAAGATGCGATCTATCAGATCAGGAGTAAATAAAGTTTAAGGAAAAAAGCCGGAGGCTTCCCTGTCAGGAAGTGCTCCGGCTGAATAATTTTTCAGGCTTTAACGGGCCGCCGATGGTGACGGTCGTAAGGTTGTCAGAATCATTTCTGGAAACATGGAAATATTCTTCGCCGCGGTAATAAATATGAAAACGGAGAATGGTATTTTCCAGGCCATAGCCCTGATGGCGGAAGGTGTTTTCGTAATCCATATCCTGGTTTCCGGTAAAGGTGAAGCCTGAGAGTTTCTGGTGAAGAGCTGCAAGCTTTTCTTCAGGAAACGGAGCCCCATTGTTGGAGATTGACAGATACCACCGGGTGTCGTCACAGTGGGAACGTATGGAAATCTTCCAGGGAGGAGAAATCTCCACGCCTGCCTGGTGGAAGCCATGCTGAAAACAGTTTTCAATAAGAGGCTGAAGAATCAGCTTTGGCACAGTGATGGAATTCAGGGAATCATCAAGCTGCCATTCGTATTCCAGATCGTCTTCGTAGCGTATTTTCATAATATAGAGGTAATGCCTTGCATTGTCGATCTCCTGGGACAAAATAACGGACTGTCCTGTGTAGGAGAGGGAGTAGCGAAGAAGCTGGGAAAGTTCTGTGCACATGTTGGAAACATCCATATTTCCGGAGGCCAGCCCTGTCATTCCGATGACAGAAAGAGTATTGTACAGAAAATGCGGGTTTAGCTGTGCTTCCATGGCGTCATAGTGGGCAATCAGCGTCCGTTTCCGTTGTTCTGTAAGACGCTGGTTCTGGTCGTAAATCTCAGAAAGATATCCCTGGATCGCATTGGTGAGAAAGATGATCTCATTATCGCTGCTTCCGGAAATAGCAGAAATATTTTCCCCGGGATCAAGAACTGTCAGCTTATCTGTCAGCTGTCGAAGTGGCTGTGTGAGATTTCGCGTAAGTACCATAAGGAAGGTGGACATAATTATGAACATGATTACAAAAAGCAATGTGCTGATTATGAGAAGCCGTTTTATGGAGGCTGCAAATATGGAAGAATTCTCACTGAGGATCACCGTCAATCCGGTCTTATCGGAAAGATGATAGCTGGAAACAGAAAGATTTCCATATGAAAAGCTGCCACTTTCAGGAGAAATTTTGGAAGCGGAACGCCAGCTGGCCAGAAAAATCCTGCGGTTCAGTATGGATGAACTTGTGTAAACCAGATTATCAGCATCATCCAGAATGGTAATATCATAATCTTCAGGAGTATCAAAACCGGAGAGAAGTTGTCTGGTCAGGGTATCCATATCAAAATCAGCAATAAGAAGTCCGTACTGATGATAAATATCCCGCATGGAACGTACAACAGAAATTACAGTTCGGTTGTTTTTCCAGTAATCCTTGTGAGGAGGAACATATAAAACATAATTAATGCTGTCCATAACGCCGGTAAGATTGGGATTGTTCTCCAGAACAGCTTTTTTTGTATAACTGGTACCGTTTGGGGAAGAAATTCCCAGATGGTCGTAATATTTGCTGACATAATTAAGGGATATATCCAGGTCTGAAGACATCAAGGTAGTGCGGAACCGGTCCTGAAAAGCAGATCTGGCTGTGATATGGGTAGGCAGGTAGTTGTTTTCGCCCTCAGGGATATTTCTGGCAGTATCAAGGAGTGAGGCGTTTAGCTGCAGCTCTTTCAGCGTATTATCTGCATCATTGAGAAGGGTGTCCAGATTGTTCTGTATCATGGATGCACTGCCGCTTAATGTACTGCGCATGTTCTCCCGCAGGGAATTTGCCGAATAATAATAGAAAAACAGCGAAAAACCGACAAGCAGAAGGGAATTTAGCAGGATGCAGGAAATGAACAGCTTTTTTTGAAAAGAAAATTCATGGAATTTCATGATCGTTCCTCCGGAAGATTTCTTGTATCTATTTTATATGAACAGCGAAAAAGAAACAAGGAAAATTGTACAAATAGATGGAAGAATGTAAAAAAGGAAAAAAGTACATGTTGGATTAAACAAAAGTCCATGGATTTTCCGAAGGCAGTTTTATATAATATGACCATATTAAGAACGAAAAAACAAACAAAGGGAGGAAATTTACAATGAAGAAAAAAATGTTTGCAGCACTTATGGCAGCGTGCATGACGGTATCTGTATTCGGGAGCGTGGTAACCGCCAGCGCAGCAGATGGAGTAACACTGACACTTTACGGAAATGCAGATGACCTTGCAAAACCGTACATGCAGAAAATCATTTCTCTGTGGGAGGAGTCTTCCGGAAACAAGATTGACCAGCAGGGCCTTGATACAGATAATGCAGAGACCATTGCACTGACAAAATTTACAACAGGTGATATCCCGGATCTTTACATTCATTTCGGAAACAGCAACCTGAAAAACTTTAATCCGGAAGAGAATTTTGTAGACTGGTCCGATGCTGACTGGGTATCCGATATTCAGGACTCAGTTCTTCCGCAGGCAACCTACAATGACAAAGTGATCGGACTTCCGTTCTGGGAAGCATCCAACTCCGGCTGTTTCTATAACACAAAGATCTTCGAGGAACTGGGAATTAAGCAGCCTACAACACAGGAAGAATTCAATGCAGCCTGCGATACACTTCTGGAGAACGGAGTACAGCCGATCTACCTTGCAGCAGCTGATGCATGGCCAATCCTTTATCAGTTCGCACTGGATCCTGTACTTGAGGAGCATCCGGAATATATCGAGAAACTGAATGCAGGAGAAATGTCCTACGCAGATATCCCGGAATTCACAGATATGTGTACCTGGTTTAAAGAAGCAGCAGATAAAGGATACTTTGGAAAGAACTTTGCATCTGATACATGGGATTACACAAGTGAGGTTCTTGGAACAGGTGAAGCTGCAATGCTTTTCTGCTGGGATACCTGGTTTGATACAGATTATGACAGTGAATCTTATGATTATGTAGGTGATGATTTCGGAATCATGCCGGTATTTATGGGAACCTGCGACGAAGGAACTTATGAAGGTGGAAATGTAAACCTGATGCTTGTAAACAAAAATGGTGATAATGTAGAGGCTGCCAGCGATTTCGTAAACTTTATGGCAGATCCGGAGAATTACAACCAGGCATTTGATGGTGTTTCCACAGCAGCAGTATTTAAACAGGAGACAACAAATGTAAATTCCGCTCAGTATGATGGAAACAAAGATAGCGTAGATAAACTGATCCGTGCATCTTCCGCACAGCCGAAGATTGTTGGTTTCAACCAGCAGGAAGGTGGCAAGGCTCTGCTTCAGCTTATGAACGGAGACATCAGCGTAGAAGAATGTGTAAAACTGATCGATGATGACAGAGTTGCAACACTTGAGTCTTTTGCCCAGTAAATAAACATCCGTTTTAAAGATGGTTTCAGGTTTGAGGGTAAAACTTCAAACCTGAAATTGTTTAAGGAGGAAATTCATGAATCGAAAAAAAATATATCCGTTGTATCTGGCGCTGATCCCGGCTGTAGTATTTTTTATCTTCTTTATTGTACCGTCCACTGTGGGTTATTACTATGCATTTACCAACTGGAGTGCAGCCAGAACAACCAATCTGAAATTTGTAGGATTTGAAAATATCATGTCAGTTCTTACGAGTACGAAAGTGCCGGTAGCCTTTGTAAATACCCTGATCTACGCAGGCGTAAAAACCATTACCGTAACACTTCTGGGCTTTGTATTTGCCTATATCCTGAACCGTGAGATCAAAACACGGACTGCTCTGAGAACGGTTTATTTTATCCCGTCTATCTTTTCCTGCCTTGTTGTAGGCCTTATCTTCAGTGCTGTATTCCAGACACGTCATGGTACGATCAATAATATCCTGAACCTTATGGGAATTGCAAATATACAGTGGCTGGGAAAACGAGGCACAGCAGTTTTTGCTATCTGCGTAGCTGAGGTATGGAGAAATGTGGGATATGCGATCATCATCACACTTGCAGGTCTGCAGTCAGTTTCTTCTGATTATCTGGAGGCAGGTAAACTTGACGGTGCATCTGAATGGCAGCTTTTCCGCCATATCACACTTCCGCTGATCATGCCTACTGTAAACGTTAATATTCTGTTCAGCCTGATTTATGGATTGAAAATGTTCGATCTGATTTACGTTATGACAGGCGGTGGCCCCGGAAATGCGACTGAGAGTTTTGGAACACTGATGATGAATGAAATGTCTGCAGGACGTTATTCGCAATCTGTAGCTGTCAACCTTGTATTCACAGTGCTTCTGGTCATTGTTTCAGTTGTATATCAGAAGTTTTCATCAAGATGGGAGACGGTGTTATAATATGAATAAGAAAAAAACTAGGATCAATCTGATACTGGAGATCATTCTCTGGCTTGTGAGCATCGTGACGATCTATCCGATGCTGATGGTACTTCTCACTTCCTTTAAAAACAAAGGCGAAGCTGCTTATATGAATGTCAGCCTGCCAAGTGAGTGGCATCCGGAAAATTATATAACAGTTCTGGAAAAAGATTTTATGCGTTCTCTCGGGAACAGTGTGTTTATCACCTTTATATCAGTGGCACTGATCGTTTCTCTTTCTGCATTCTTAAGCTTTATCATTGTACGAAGAGATACAAAAGGATGCAGGATCGGGTATAAGATCATCACTCTTGGAATCATTGCACCTTTTGCTGCGCTTCCAACGATCCAGCTGATGCAGAAAATGGGGATTTATGGATCAAGGATAGGTCTCTGTCTTGTATATTCTTCTCTGTACATGCCGTTTACAACAATGATGTTCAGTGGATTTATTAAAGGAATCCCGAAAGAACTGGATGAGGCAGCAGTTATGGACGGTGCAGTAGGCGGAAGACTGTTCTGCACAGTGATCATGCCGCTTCTGAAGCCGGTTCTTGCAACAACAGGCGTTCTGAATTTTATGTGGGTATGGAATGAGCTTCAGATTCCGATGTATCTTCTGAACTCTTCTTCCAAGTGGACGCTGCCGCTTTCTGTATACAATTTCTACGGACAGTTCAGCAGAAGCTGGAACCTTGTATGTGCAGACGTTGTGCTGGTTTCTTTGCCGGTAATCCTGGTATACATTTTTGCACAGAAATGGGTGATCGCAGGTATGACAGCCGGTGCTGTAAAGGGCTGATCCTGATAATATCAAGGAGGATATGAAGAATGTCAAAAAAATATACAGGAACATGGAATTCTGTAAATGAGCATGAAGTACCGAAATGGTATGACGGCTGTAAATTCGGAATCTTTATCCACTGGGGAATCTATTCAGTTCCTGCTTTCGCACCAAGAACATGGGAGCTTGGCGCAGTGGAGACCAATGAAGAATGGTTCTGCAACAATCCCTATGCGGAGTGGTATTATAATTCCATAAATGTTGGAAAAGGACCTTCTTATGAACATCACATTGAGAAATATGGCAAGGATTTTTCCTATGAAGATTTCCTGCCAATGTGGAAGGCTGAGAACTGGCAGCCACAGAAGTGGGCGGAACTTTTCCGCAAAGCAGGGGCAAAATATGTTGTGCTGACAACAAAGCATCATGATGGTTTCTGCCTGTATCCCAGTGAATATACAGATTTCAACTGTGAAGAACTTGGTCCGAAGAGAGATATCACAGGAGAGCTGACAGATGCTGTGCGCAGTGAAGGACTGAAAATGGGACTTTATTATTCCGGGCTGATCGACTGGCAGTTTGCCAATGATCCGATTTTCAAAGAAGAGGACAATTTCGGAAATGCCTGCCCGACTTTTGAGTATGCAGACTATTCTTACAACCAGATGAAAGAGCTGGTAGACAAATATCATCCGTCCGTATTCTGGAATGATATTGGATGGCCAAAGCAGAGTGAGCATATGATGCCGTATTTCCTGGCACATTATTACAATGTGGTGGAGGAAGGCGTAGTCAATGACCGGTTTAATGGACTGTATCGTGACTTCAGCACAAAAGAATACAAACAGGGCGAAGCTAATCGCAAGGAAAAGTGGGAAATGTGCCGAGGTATGGGACTTTCTTTCGGATACAATGAAAATGAAGGAGACGATCAGCTGATCAGTGTTCCGGATCTGATTCATCTTCTGGTTGCAACAGTATCTGATAACGGAAACCTGCTTCTCAATATCGGTCCGAAACCAGACGGAACTATTCCGGCTGAGCAGGAAAAACGTCTTCTTGCGCTTGGAAAATGGCTGGAGATCAACGGAGAAGGTATTTATGATACCAGTTGTTCCGCACATCTTCCGGAAACAGCAGGAGATGGTGTACAGCTGTTCTTTACAGCAAAAGAAAAAGATCTTTATGTATTTATAGAGGGACTTTCCCAGGAAGAGAATACAGTGCTGATTCCGGGCGTAAAAGGAGGTGCAGAGACACTGGATTCAACACTTAAAGTACAGTGCGAAGAGACAAAAGAGGGAATGAAGGTCCGTATTAACGGATATGACAAAGAGAAACATATCATCTGTCTGAAAGTAAAAGACGGCGAATGAATATGATGCAGAGCATATAAGGCTGACAGTTTCAGAATTGGGTTCCAGGCTGTGAGGGTAAGAAAAACCGTGCACAGCCCGGAACCTTTTTTGCAAATATCCTTGACACGAAAAAACATTCTGGTATAATTAAATCCAGTCAAAAAACAACTGGCTTAGAGTTCGTCTGTCCACCAGAGATGACTTGAAGAGAATGAAGTCATCAGAAGTCTTTTTTATACAAGGGCTTGTACTGGTTTCGACGGGGGCTTTGAAGTTAGGGAAGCCATCCGCAGACTCCTGGACTGCGTACCAACCGGGAACTAAATATAAACGCAGACGAACAGTACGCGTTAGCAGCCTAATTGCTGCTCGTCAGCCCTGATGCACTCACACATCAGGAATCTGGCGTCGACCATGTGAGAAACCTTGCCGGGTAAGCTTTGCCCCGGTAGATGTATCATGAAGCTACTAAGGTTGTAAGCCTGTCGGTGGGCGTACATCCAAGGGAATGTTAAAACAGCGACTGTGATGGGAGATGCCTTAATGAATAGGCTTTCGGACGCGGGTTCGATTCCCGCCAGGTCCATACAAAAAGCACCGTATTTACGGTGCTTTTTGCTTTTTATGTCATATATTGTGGTATATCATATCAAAATGTGGAGATTTTTTGCAGAACAAAAAGTTTTCACATTTTTTTGCGTTTTCCTCTTTATTTCTCATCCATGTTCACAAATCTTACATAAATCTCTGCTATAGTACGGTTATAGAAAAAATACAGAGGCATTGTTTTAAAATGCCGGGAAACTGCTGCGTAGCTGAGGTTTCTGCTGATAAAGAATAATAATGGAGGAGATAGGATGGATGCATTAAAGATTCTGGTGGTTGACGATGAGAGCCGTATGAGAAAACTGGTAAAGGACTTTCTGACAAAGAAGAATTTCCAGGTGTTAGAGGCCGGTAACGGGGAAGAGGCGATGGATATTTTTTATAATGAGAAAGATATCGCCCTGATCATCCTTGATGTGATGATGCCGAAGATGGATGGATGGGAAGTCTGCCGTGAGATCCGTAAGAATTCCAAAGTGCCGATCATTATGCTGACTGCAAGAAGTGATGAGAGAGACGAACTGCTTGGATTTGACCTTGGAGTGGATGAGTATATTTCTAAACCTTTCAGCCCGAAGATCCTGGTTGCGAGAGTGGAAGCAATCCTTCGCCGTACCGGTCAGGCAAATCCGGAAGATGTTCTGTCTGCGGGTGGTATTGTAATCGATAAAGCTGCACATCTTGCTACTGTAGATGGAAAACAGATGGAATTAAGCTTTAAGGAATTTGAACTTCTGACTTATTTTCTGGAGAATGAAGGGATTGCTCTTTCCAGAGAAAAAATCCTCAATTCAGTATGGAATTACGATTATTTCGGAGATGCCCGTACCATTGACACACATGTTAAGAAACTCAGAAGTAAAATGGGTGACAAGGGAGAATATATAAAGACTGTATGGGGCATGGGATACAAATTTGAGGTAGACGAATGAAACAAAAGAAAGAGACTGCCAGAGAGCAGGACAGACAAAAACAAAATAAAAAATGGAAAAAAAATTCCAGACCAAAGAAATTTCATTCTCTGAAACATCAGATATCCGTGCTTTTCATCTGTCTGCTGCTTCTGTCTATTTTTACGATCACACTGATCAATGGTCTTTTTCTGGAGAAATATTATGTATCAAAAAAAGTGGAAGTGCTGGAAGAAGCAAAAAGTGTTCTTTCTCAGATGAATCTGGATGATATTCTGAAGTATGATGCTGATTCGGAGGAAGATACCGGAGAGACACCAGTCGAGATACCGGATGAGATTGAGAAAAGCAGTTCCAGAAATAATCTTACCTGGATCGTGGTAAATGAAGAAAACAGCGGATATTATTACTGGGGTGAGAACAATATGTCAAAAATGCTCCGGAGCAAACTTTTTGGATACATTAATGATCTGGATAAAGACATGGAACAGAGTCATCTCCTGAAAAAAACAGATAATTGCACCATGTGGCAGGTACATGACCGCTTTGCAGGTATGGAATATGTGGAATGTTGGGGACAGTTTGACAATGGCTACTATTTCCTGATCCGTTCTCCACTGGAAAGCATCAAGGAGAGCGCTTCCATTTCCAACAGTTTTTACTTTGTGGTAGGAGCGATTATTGTGGTGATCAGTGGTCTGATCATTCTGGTGGTAACGAATCGCATCACCCGGCCGATCAGCGAACTGACAAAATTATCTGAAAAGATGTCTGATCTGGACTTTGATGCCAGATACCAGAGCTGGGCCGGAAATGAGATCGATGTACTGGGTGATAATTTCAACAAAATGTCCAGAAAACTGGAAAGTACGATCAGCGAACTGAAATCTGCCAATAACAAACTGCAAAAAGATATTGAAGATAAAATCAAGATTGATGAGATGCGTAAAGAGTTTCTGGATAATGTTTCACATGAGCTGAAAACCCCGATCGCGCTGATCCAGGGATATGCGGAAGGACTGAACGAAAATATTTCCGATGATCCGGAAAGCAGGGAGTTTTACTGTGAGGTTATCATGGATGAAGCATCCAAGATGAATAAACTGGTCAAGAATCTGCTCACGCTGAATCAGCTTGAGTCCGGAAAAGATGCTCCTGTGATGGAACGTTTTGACATTGTTTCCCTGATCCGGGGAGTACTTGGTTCCATGCACATCATGATTGAGCAGAAAGAAGCAACCGTCATTTTTGAAGAAACAGAACCGGTTTATGTCTGGGCAGATGAGTTTAAGATTGAGGAAGTTGTGACAAACTACACGAGCAATGCCCTGAATCATCTGGACGGGGAACGAAAAGTTGAGATTAAAGTGATTCAGGAAAACGACTGTGTGAAAGTAACAGTATTTAATACAGGCACTCCGATTCCGGAAGAGGATATTCCGAACCTGTGGAATAAATTCTACAAAGTAGACAAAGCCCGCACAAGAGAGTATGGTGGAAGCGGTATCGGACTTTCCATAGTTAAGGCGATCATTGAGGGCATGAACCAGAAGTATGGTGTATGCAACTACGATAACGGCGTAGAATTCTGGTTTACACTGGACTGCCGACAGTAGACGAGTAAGTATGCTGGCGGAGACAGGGCAACCCTGATATGACCATAACAAAAACAGACAGAAGCAAAGAAAGCACTTTGCAACTGTCTGTTTTTAGGTTATACTATATGGTAGCGATTTGATTGAATTTAACCAAATCAAGTAAGTCCCCTGCTTCAATTGCGAAAAGCAATAAGCAGTGGGTGGGGACTTGCTTGTATCAGGAGGCGTGCAAGCGCCTTCTGATAAACTGCGGAGCAGTTATTTGGTTATGAGCAAGTAGCGAAGCGGATTGCGAATATCCGCTTGACACAGCAAAACAGAAGATTTTATTTTCTGATCCGGGCCGGAAAAGGTTTTAGCTGGTACCGAGCCATGCGGAAAGGAAAGATTCTGGAGGTTTTGCCGGAAATTGCTAATGAGGAAAACAGATAATGATAATATCGGATAATGACACATCAGGAGGACAACATGATCGGAATTATTGATTACGACGCGGGCAATATCAAAAGCGTAGAAAAAGCACTTCATTATCTTGGAGAGGAGACTGTGGTATCCCGTGATCCGCAGGTTCTGTTAAAGGCAGATAAGGTAATTCTGCCGGGAGTGGGAAGTTTTGGACAGGCAATGGAAAATCTTCATACATATGGGCTGGTACCTGTGATCCATGAGATGGTTGAGAAGAAAACACCATTTCTCGGAATCTGTCTGGGGTTACAGCTTCTTTTTGAGAGCAGTGAGGAGACACCGGGAGTAGAAGGTCTTGGAATTCTGAAGGGCAGAATCGTAAAGATTCCACCTGCACCGGGTCTTAAGATTCCGCATATGGGATGGAATTCCCTGCATTTACAGAACAATGGAAGATTATTTAAGGATATTCCGGAGCAGACGTATGTGTACTTTGTACATTCTTATTATCTTCAGGCAGAAGATCCGGAGATTGTAAAAGCTACTACACAGTACAGCACGGATATTCATGCTTCTGTAGAAAAAGATAATGTGTTTGCATGCCAGTTCCACCCGGAGAAGAGCAGCAAATGGGGACTGAAGATTCTGGAGAATTTTGCTTCCATCGGAAAAGAAGAAACATTCGGAAAAGAAGAAAAGGAGGGAAAATAAGATGTTTACAAAAAGAATTATTCCCTGCCTGGATGTAAATAACGGAAGAGTGGTAAAAGGTGTAAACTTTGTTCAGCTTCGGGATGCCGGTGATCCGGTAGAGATCGCGAAGGCTTATGATGCGGCTGGCGCAGATGAGCTGGTATTTCTGGACATTACTGCGTCCTGTGAAGAGAGAGATACCGTTGTTGACATGGTGAGACGCGTGGCCGCCAATGTGTTTATTCCCTTTACTGTAGGAGGCGGAATCCGTACAGTAGATGATTTTAAGAAACTGTTAAGAGAGGGTGCGGATAAGATTTCAGTTAATTCTGCGGCCATTGACAGACCGGAGCTGATCCGTGAGGCCGCGGAGAAATTTGGAAGTCAGTGTGTGGTAGTTGCCATTGATGCCAAGAGAAGAGCGGATGGCGGCTGGAATATTTACAAGCATGGCGGAAGACTTGATACAGGAATCGATGCTGTGGAATGGGCGAAGAAGGTGGAAGCCCTTGGAGCCGGAGAAATTCTTCTTACAAGTATGGACTGTGACGGAACAAAAGCCGGATATGATCTGGAACTTACCAGGGCAATTGCAGATGCAGTTTCCATTCCAGTGATCGCATCAGGAGGTGCCGGTACTCTGGAACATTTTTATGATGCGCTGACAGAAGGCGGTGCGGATGCTGCACTGGCTGCGTCGTTGTTCCATTATAAAGAACTTGAAATTTCTCAGGTAAAAGATTATCTGGCAGACAAAGGAATTTCCGTGAGAAGATAAAGAGAGGGGATAGCAGTCATGGGAGCTATATCAGGTGACTGGCTGGATGCGTTAAAAGGTGAATTCCGCCAGCCGTATTATGCAAAATTATATAAAACAGTGATGTCTGAATATCAGACGAGAAAGATTTTCCCGCCTGCGGATGATCTGTTTAATGCGTTTCATTTTACACCACTTCATGAGGTGAAGGTAGTGATCCTGGGACAGGACCCTTATCATAATGACGGACAGGCACATGGACTGTGCTTTTCCGTAAAGAAAGGTGTGGAGGTACCTCCGTCTCTGGTAAATATCTATCAGGAACTTCATGATGACTGCGGATGCTATATTCCAAATAACGGATATCTGGAAAAATGGGCGAAACAGGGTGTGCTTCTTTTAAACACAGTTCTGACTGTCCGGGCACATCAGGCAAACTCTCACCGTGGAATCGGATGGGAACAGTTCACAGATGCAGCGATCCAGGTATTGAATGAACAGGACCGTCCGATTGTATTTCTGCTCTGGGGACGTCCGGCACAGATGAAGAAATCCATGCTGAATAATCCGAAGCACCTGATCCTGGAAGCTCCTCATCCGAGCCCGTTATCTGCTTACAGAGGCTTTTTCGGATGTAAGCATTTCAGCAAAACAAATGAATTTCTGATTGCCAACGGTCTGGAGCCGATCGACTGGCAGATAGAAAACATTTAACCAGATCAGGCGGGCAGCAAAACGGATAAACTTATTCACCCTGCAATAATTTATAGTAAGAAAAGAGGTAATGTGCAGTCAGAAAAAAGACGCACAGTAACAACAATGAATCAGAAAAACAGTTTAGTAAAAAATGCATCCTTTCTGATGATCGCGGCGATGATTTCGAAGGTGATCGGACTTCTGTATAAGAGTCCGCTTTCCAACATTATCGGAAGCCTTGGAATGGGATACACCAGTCTTGCACAGAATGCATATATGATCCTTCTGATGATCGCATCATTCAGCATTCCGCAGGCGGTGTCAAAGCTGATCTCCGAGCGCATTGCTCTGAAAGATTACAGAAATGCGCATAAGTTTTTTAAGGGTGCCATGATTTATGCCATGGTGGTCGGCGGAGCGGTGGCGCTGTTCTGTCTCTTCGGGGCAGGGCTGATCATCCCGAATAACCAGAAAGATGCGATCCCTGCACTTCAGATCCTTGCACCGACAATTTTTCTGTCGGGCATTCTGGGAGTGTTCCGTGGATATTTTCAGGCGTACAGAAATATGATGCCTACTTCAATCTCTCAGATTCTGGAGCAGGTATTTAATGCGGCAGTCAGCCTGCTGGCAGCATGGGGATTTATCAATGCCTTTGCTGATGGAACAGAGAACAGCATTGCGAAGTGGGGAGCGGCAGGTTCTACAGTAGGAACCGGTGCAGGTGTAGTGTCAGCACTGATTTTCATGCTTCTTGTCTATGGCGTGAACCGTGGAAAGATCATGCACCGTGTAAACAGAGACCACAGACATCAGGAGGAATCCTATAAAGAAATCTTCCGTGTGATCGTACTGGTTGTCTCACCGATCATCCTCAGTGCATTTGTCTATAATGTGAATGCCTATATTAATGGATATCTTTTCTCTGATATTCTTGGAAGAAGAGGCGGAGATGCCACACAGATTGGTATTCTCTATGCAGAGTATGCGACATACTTTATGACAATTATCAATATTCCACTTACTTTATCCAGTACAGCTCCTACCTCCATGATTCCGGAAGTATCTGCGCTGTATGCAACAGGTGATATCGAGGCGACCAGAGAGTGTATTGATCAGACGGTACAGCTTTCCATGGTAGTTTCCGCACCGTGTGCAATGGGACTTGCAGTCCTGGCGCAGCCGATCGTATTTCTGCTTTATGGAAATTCCACAGGACTTGCAGCCAATCTGCTGATCCTTGGTTCCTTCTCCATTCTTCTGAATGGAATGTCCAATATTTCCAACGGTGTTCTTCAGGCAATCGGACAGCAGAGAATCCCGGTGATCACGGCGGCAATCGCGCTGGTTGTGGATATCATTGTGGTTGTAGTATTGTTGTTTACGACAAATCTTGGTGTATATGCGCTGCTGATCGCAATGGTGATCTATTCCGTTGTTGTATGTGTACTGAATGATCTGGCAATGAAAAAGTATCTGCAGTATAAGAATCCGTGGAAACAGGGATATCTCTATCCGATCCTCGCTTCCATTCCAATGGGAATCGTTGCAGGATGTATCTGTTATGGACTGAACATCTTTGTGAAATCCAACTTCATCTGTCTGCTGGTATCTATTCCGATCGCGGCAGTGGTTTATCTGTTTACCTATCTGATCATCAGCAGACCGTCAGAGAACGAGCTGAGAAGAATTCCGGGTGGAAGCTATCTTGTGAGAATTGCAGAGAAACTTCCGTTCTGGCAGAATATGTAGGGAATAAAACCTGAAAAATAAGAGTCAGAAAACAGAAGTAAGAAGAAAGATAAAGAATAAAAACAGAAATAACAATAAAAAAATAAGAACAAAAAATAAAAAGCCATATTCCGGGATCCAGGTGTATGTTCCAGATGGAAACAAAAAATACAGGATGGATACGGAATATGGCTTTTTCTATGTCATGGAAAGTCATGGAAAATTATTCTATAATAATATCTGTTAAATATATCTGTGATATAAAGAACTTTGAGAAAGATGCTGTTTACGCATCTTTCTCCTGTGCTTTTTTCAGGTTCTTCTGTGCAGTGGAGAGCATCAGTTTGATTCGGTTGAGCTGGTTAACTTCACTTGCACCCGGGTCGTAGTCGATGGCTACGATATTGGCTGTTGGATATTCGCGGCGGATTTCTTTGATCACACCTTTACCAACGATATGATTTGGCAGACATCCGAATGGCTGGATACAAACGATGTTCGGAACATCTCCGTGGATCAGTTCCATCATCTCACCTGTCAGGAACCATCCCTCACCGGTCTGGTTTCCAGTGGAAACGATCGGAGATGCCATTCTTGCAAGGTCTTTAATATCAGCAGGCGGTGCGAAATGACGGCTCTGCGCAAGCGCTTCACTTGCCGGTTTTCTTACCCATTCGATTGCTTTGTTTCCCCAGTTTGCAATGGTTGCTTTAGACTTCTTAAATCCAAGGTTTTCTACCTTGAAGTTCTGGTTATAGAAGCAGTAGCACATGAAATCGATCAGATCCGGTACAACGGCTTCGGCACCTTCGGATTCCAGAAGCTCTGCCAGATGATTGTTTGCGGCAGGCAGGAATTTGACAAGGATCTCGCCTACGATACCGACACGTGGTTTCTTTACATCACTGATCGGGATGGTATCAAATTCATGAACTATTTCGCGGCACATTTTCTTAAACTGACTGTGGCTGACACTGCTTCCGCTTAAGAAGGAGATGACACGCTGCTCCCAGATTTTATGCTTTCTGTTTACGATTCCTTCTTCCAGTTCATATGGACGCATCCGGTAGACACATTTCATCAGGATATCTCCGAATACAGCGCCGTAAGCGACTTTTTTCACCAGTGGAAGAGTCAGCTTGAATCCAGGGTTGCTTTCCAGACCACTTAAGTTAATGGAAATAACCGGAATCTGCTCCATGCCGGCTTTCTTTAAGGCACGGCGGATAAAGGCGATATAGTTGGAAGCACGGCATCCACCGCCCGTCTGGGACATTACAACGGCTGTCTTATTCAGATCGTATTTACCGGAGAGCAGTGCATCCATGATCTGTCCGACTACGATCAGAGACGGATAACATGCATCATTATTTACATATTTCAGACCAACATCTACTGCGTGCTTATTGTCATTCGGAAGCACTTCCAGATTGTATCCGCAGGAATTGAACGCGGCCTGCAGGAGACTGAAATGGAACGGTGACATCTGCGGGCAGAGGATGGTGTAGTCCTTTCTCATTTCTTTTGTGAAAGATACCTTGTCGATGGAGGCTGGTTTGATCGTACGTTTCTGCCCCTGTTCTTTCTTTGCACGGATCGCGGCGATCAGGGAACGGATACGGATTCTTGCTGCACCGAGGTTATTTACCTCATCAATCTTTAAGCAGGTATAAATCTTATCACTTCCGTCAAGGATTTCATAAACCTCATCTGTGGTAACGGCATCCAGACCACATCCGAAAGAGTTTAACTGGATCAGGTCCAGATCATCGCGGGTCTTTACATAGTTTGCGGCTGCATAGAGTCTGGAATGATACATCCACTGGTCATTGACACGGATCGGACGTTCCACAGGTGTCAGATGAGAGATGGAATCCTCAGTCAGTACGGCGATGCCATAGCTGTTGATCAGATCCGGGATACCGTGATGAATTTCCGGATCAATATGATAGGGACGGCCCGCAAGGACAATACCGTGACGGCCTGTTTCTTCCAGATATTTCAGGGTTTCTTCGCCTTTTTTCTGAACATCGCGGCGGGCAGCAGCCATTTCTTCCCATCCCTTGTGAGCAGCAGCTTTGACTTCTTCTGCCGGGATGTCTTTAAATTCTTCTACCAGACGTTTTGTCAGGATTTCCTCGGAAGTAAATGCGAGGAATGGATTGCGGAACGTGATGGACGGGTCATTTAATTCATCTACGTTGTTCTTGATGTTCTCGGCATATGAAGTAACGATCGGGCAGTTGTAGTGGTTGACTGCATCCGGGAATTCGTTTCTTTCATAAGGAATACATGGGTAGAAAATAAATTTTACACCATTGCGGATCAGCCAGGTAACATGACCGTGTGCAAGCTTCGCCGGATAACATTCGGATTCACTTGGAATGGATTCGATACCCAGTTCATAAATCTTTCTGGTGGAAGTCGGGGAAAGTACCACTTCATATTTCAGCTCTGTAAAGAATGTATACCAGAAAGGATAATTCTCAAACATATTCAGGACGCGCGGGATACCTACCTTGCCTCTGGATGCTTTGTCAGCAGTGAGAGGTGTGTAGGAAAAAATACGTTTATATTTGTATTCGTAAAGATTCGGAATATGATCTTTGTTCTTTTCTTTACCGATACCACGTTCACAGCGGTTACCGCTGACATACTGGCGGCCGCCGGAGAATTTGTTGATGGTCAGACGGCAGTTGTTGGTACATCCACGGCAGTTTGCCATTGCGGTTGTGTATTTCAGTTCATTGATCTTGTCAATGGAGAGCATGGTGGTTTCCTTACCCTCCTGGTGACGTTCGCGGGCGATCAAGGCAGCGCCGAACGCACCCATGATTCCGGCGATATCCGGACGGATGGCTTCACAGTTGGCGATTTTTTCAAAGCTTCGCAGAACTGCATCATTATAGAAAGTACCGCCCTGTACAACGATGTGCTTACCAAGTTCGGAAGCATCGGAAACCTTGATAACTTTATAAAGCGCATTCTTGATAACGGAGTAAGCAAGACCTGAGGAAATATCGGAAACTTCAGCGCCTTCTTTCTGCGCCTGCTTTACCTTTGAGTTCATAAATACGGTACATCTGGTACCCAGATCGATCGGATGCTGGGCAAAGATTGCAGCTTTGGCGAAATCCTGTACGGTATAATTCAGAGATTTGGCAAATGTCTCGATGAAAGAACCACATCCGGAGGAACATGCTTCGTTTAACTGTACACTGTCAACGGTCTTGTTACGGATTTTGATACATTTCATATCCTGTCCGCCGATATCAAGGATACAGTCTACTTCCGGGTCAAAGAATGCTGCTGCATAGTAATGGGAAACAGTTTCAACCTCGCCCTCATCAAGGATCAGGGCAGCTTTGATCAGTGCTTCGCCGTAACCTGTAGAACAGGAATAAGCAATCTTTGCATCTTTCGGAAGCAGTTCGTAGATCTCTTTAATGGAACGGATGGTGGTTTTTAACGGATTTCCGTTATTGCTGCTGTAGAATGAGTAGAGAAGTGTTCCATCCTCACCTACCAGCGCAGTCTTGGTTGTGGTGGAACCTGCATCAATACCAAGATAGCAGTTTCCCTTGTATGTAGCGAGATCTCCGGTTTTTACTTTGTATGAACTCTGGCGTTTCGCGAATGCATCGTATTCTTCCTGGGAAGCGAACAGTGGTTCCATACGCTCTACTTCAAAATCCAGTTTAATGGAATTACGGAGTTTGTCTTTCATCTCTGTCAGAGAAATGGAGTTGTCTTCTTTTGCGTTCAGTGCAGAACCGATCGCTGCGAACAGATGAGAGTTCTCCGGGATAATAGTATGCTCTTCATCCAGTTTCAGGGTACGGATAAAGGATTCTCTCAGCTCGGACAGGAAATGAAGCGGACCTCCCAGGAATGCAACGTGTCCGCGGATTGGCTTTCCGCAGGCAAGACCGGAAATTGTCTGGTTTACAACTGCCTGAAAAATAGAAGCAGATAAGTCCGGCTTGGTCGCACCGTCGTTGATCAGCGGCTGGATATCTGTCTTGGCGAAAACACCACAGCGGGCTGCAATCGGGTAAAGTGCCTTGTAATCTTTGGCATATTCATTCAGACCTGTGGCATCTGTCTGAAGAAGAGAGGCCATCTGGTCGATAAAGGAACCGGTACCGCCTGCGCAGATACCGTTCATACGCTGTTCTACGTTACCGTTTTCAAAGTAAATGATCTTGGCATCCTCACCGCCAAGCTCAATGGCAACATCTGTCTTTGGTGCCAGTTTCTGCAGAGAAGTAGAAACTGCGATAACTTCCTGGGTAAAAGGAACGCCCAGATGGTTGGCAAGAGTCAGACCGCCGGAACCGGTGATCACAGGATGGAGAGTCATCTCGCCATACTGGTCAAAAGATTCCTGAAGAAGGTCTGCAAGGGTTTCCTGAATGTTCGCAAAATGTCGCTTGTAATCTGCGAAAATGAGATTTTCATTCTCATCCAGAATAGCGATTTTTACAGTAGTGGAACCGATATCGATTCCCAGTGTTTTGGAATTCATAAAATAAATTCAAGCCTCCTCTTAATTGTATATAAAATGTTTCAAATGATTTAAAATCTTTTCTGTTCTTTCCTATTAAATATCTGTTTTCAGATATGGAATATTCCGTAATATTATACGCTAAAGGTCAGGAAAAGACAATATGAAAGTTTACCAAGGATTCTTTGCTTTCCTGTTGAAATTTCGTCTATTTCAGGTTATAATAAAATTTACGAAACTGTTTGGCACCCTGCAGAACAATAACACATGTGGGTTACGGGATACAGGAGTGTGAACAGTACATAAAGTACACTGAAAAATCAATGACAATAAAATGAAAAGAGGAAGAATAAATGGCAGAATACAAACTTCTGAAAACAGAGGGTCGTGCCAAACGTGCAGAATTTCATACTGTGCATGGTACGATCCAGACTCCTGTTTTTATGAACGTAGGAACAATCGGCGCTATCAAGGGTGCAGTATCTACCATGGACTTACAGCAGATCGGAACACAGGTGCAGTTATCCAATACCTACCATCTTCATGTACGTCCGGGCGATAAGATCGTGAAGCAGTTAGGCGGTCTTCATAAATTTATGGTATGGGATAAACCGATCCTTACGGATTCCGGCGGATTTCAGGTATTTTCCCTTGCCAAACTAAGAAAGATCAAAGAAGAGGGTGTTTATTTTAACTCCCATATTGACGGACATAAGATCTTTATGGGGCCGGAAGAGAGCATGCAGATCCAGTCAAATCTGGGCTCTACCATTGCCATGGCATTTGATGAATGCCCGAGCAGTGTGGCAGAGAGAGATTATGTACAGAAGTCTGTAGACAGGACAACCCGCTGGCTTGCCCGCTGTAAGGCAGAGATGGCAAGACTGAACAGCCTGCCGGATACCATCAATAAAGAACAGCTTCTTTTTGGTATTAACCAGGGTGCTGTCTATGAAGATATCCGTATTGAGCATGCCAAGGCAATCTCAGAGATGGATCTGGACGGTTATGCTGTCGGCGGTCTGGCAGTCGGTGAGACACATGAAGAGATGTACAGAATCCTTGATGAGGTAGTGCCGCATCTTCCACAGAATAAACCGACGTATCTGATGGGCGTGGGAACACCGGCCAACATTCTGGAAGGCGTAGAACGTGGAATTGATTTCTTTGACTGCGTATATCCAAGCCGTAACGGCCGTCATGGACATGTTTATACCAATCATGGAAAGATGAATCTGTTCAATGCAAAATATGAGCTGGATACACGTCCGATCGAGGAAGGATGCCAGTGCCCTGCATGTCAGCATTACAGCAGAGCCTATATCCGTCATCTTCTGAAAGCAAAAGAGATGCTGGGAATGCGCCTCTGTGTACTTCATAACCTGTATTTCTATAATCATATGATGGAAGAAATCAGGGATGCTCTTGACGCAGGAAAATTTGCCGAGTATAAGAAAATGCGTCTGGAAGGCTTTGAAGAGGGAAAGATTAATTCAAAAAGATCATAAAAAGATAATGGAACGGTTACTGAAAACGGATCAAACAGTGACTGGATAATGATAAAATTATTATAAAATCTATCGAAAAGTCTTGAAGAAAGACTGAAATTTGTGTATGATGTACAGTGACGCTGTGATCAGACGGATCACAGAACAACAGGAATAGTTAAAATAACAGGAGGAATGGAAATGGACGCATCAAGCGGAATGAGTATGGTCGGTGCTATTATCTGGATGGTAGTTCTGTTCGGAATTATGTACTTCTTAATGCTTCGCCCTCAGAAAAAAGAGCAGAAGA
>OLPG01001097.1_pt1 | contig 24024 bp, 20 predicted proteins | sample 1672311 | NCBI WGS metagenome assembly OLPG01 (sample SAMEA3136670, study PRJEB25190) | human gut metagenome | biome: human gut; feature: human-associated habitat; material: faeces | place: Austria | collected 2013 | reverse complement strand
AAAATAAAACTGCGCCACAGCCTTGGCAGGCCATCGCGCAGCGATTTTGTTCAATTTTAGTTTATCATTCCTGTTCTTATGTGTCAAGTTCTGTGCTTATCTTTTCCCACCATTTTTCCAAATTTGACTTATCCATGAACTAGTGCCTCAGAAAAGGAAATCAAACCACTTCTGACCGAATAAACCAATATAATGCTATCAACCCCCAAAATATCCTCTCACATTTCTCCCCATCTTCCGTTAAACTACATACACAAGCAACTAATACGGAGATTTTTCTCCACACTACACATTATTGAATAGAGAGGATTTTCGAATGAAAAAAGCACTTATCACCGGTATCACTGGTCAGGACGGCTCTTATCTTGCGGAGTTTCTGTTAGAAAAAGGTTATGAGGTTCACGGTATCACCCGTCGTGCTTCGCTTGCAAATACGGCTCGTATCGAGCATATTATGGATAAAATCACACTGCATGACGGTGACCTTTCTGATTCGTCATCGCTGATTCGTATTATCAATATTGTCCAGCCGGATGAAATTTACAATCTGGCTGCGCAGTCTCATGTACAGGTTTCTTTTGATGTTCCGGAGTATTCCGGCGATGTGGATGCTCTTGGTGTTCTTCGTATTCTGGAAGCATGCCGCATTCTTGGCCTTACCAAAAAGACAAAAGTTTACCAGGCATCTACTTCTGAACTGTATGGAAAAGTAGAAGAGGTTCCGCAGCGCGAGACAACCCCGTTCCATCCATACAGCCCGTATGCGGTTGCAAAGCAGTATGGCTTCTGGATTGTAAAAGAGTACCGCGAAGCATATGGTATGTTTGCTGTCAACGGCATTCTGTTCAACCACGAGTCCGAGCGCCGCGGCGAGAACTTTGTTACCCGTAAAATCACACTGGCTGCCGGAAGAATCGCAGAAGGTATTCAGGATCATCTGGAACTTGGAAACATGGACTCTCTGCGTGACTGGGGTTATGCAAAAGATTATGTGGAGTGCATGTGGATGATTATGCAGCATGAAACACCGGAAGATTTCGTCATCGCAACCGGCGAGCAGCATACCGTACGTGATTTCACCGAAAAAGCATTCGCTGCAAACGGCATTACCATCCGCTGGGAAGGCACCGGTCTGGAAGAAAAAGGCTACGATGCAGAAACCGGCAAAATGCTGGTATGTGTCAATCCGGAATGGTTCCGTCCGACCGACGTTGATAACCTCTGGGGCGATCCGACCAAGGCCAAAACCGTTCTTGGATGGAATCCGCAGAAAACAACGTATGCTGAATTAGTAGAAATTATGGCAAAGCATGACCGTCAGCTTGCAAAACAGGAAAAAGCCATGAAAGCCGCACTTTAATTTAGGAGATGCAAATATCATGATGGAAAAAAATGCAAAAATTTATGTAGCCGGACACCGTGGAATGGTTGGTTCCGCGATTGTAAGAGAACTGAAACGCCAGGGTTATGAAAATATCATTACCCGTACCCACAAAGAACTGGATCTCTGCCGTCAGGATGCTGTCGAGGCATTTTTCGCAGAGGAAAAACCGGAATATGTCTTCCTCGCTGCTGCAAAAGTAGGCGGCATCGTTGCAAACCAGGAAGCACTGGCAGATTTCATGTACGATAACATGACACTGGAAATGAATGTCATCCACTCTGCGTGGAAAAACGGCTGTAAAAAACTGGAATTTCTTGGATCCTCCTGTATTTACCCGCGTATGGCACCGCAGCCGATGAAGGAAAGCTGCCTGCTGACTTCTGAACTGGAAAAAACAAACGAGGCTTATGCACTTGCAAAAATCTCCGGCTTAAAATACTGTGAGTTTCTGAACCGTCAGTACGGAACTGATTATATTTCCGTTATGCCGACCAATCTTTACGGACCAAATGATAACTATCATCCAACCCACAGCCACGTACTTCCTGCACTGATCCGCCGCTTCCATGAAGCAAAGGTTAACAATCTGCCGGAAGTTACCTGCTGGGGCGACGGCTCTCCGCTGCGTGAGTTCCTGTATGTCGATGACCTTGCAAATCTCTGTGTCTTCCTGATGAACAACTATTCCGGAAATGAGACCGTAAACGCCGGAACCGGAAAAGAACTGACCATCAAAGAGCTGACAGAGCTTGTTGCAAAAGTAATCGGTTATAATGGGAAAATCAATTGGGACAGCACAAAGCCAAATGGTACTCCAAGAAAACTGCTCGACGTATCCAAAGCAACCGCTCTTGGCTGGACCTACAAAACCGAGCTGGAAGACGGCATCCGTCTCTCCTACGAGGATTTCCTGAACAACCCGATGCGTGCAGAAAGATAACGGAGAAACTTTATGAATATCGTTTTATTATCCGGCGGCTCCGGCCAGCGCCTGTGGCCGCTTTCCAATGATATCCGTTCCAAGCAGTTTATCAAAATTTTCCATACGGCAGATGGTGAACTGGAATCCATGGTACAGCGCGTTTACCGTCAGATCCGTACGATCGACAAGGATGCAACGGTAACCATCGCGACCTCAAAATCACAGGTTTCCGCCATCCACAATCAGTTAGGGGAAGATGTCGGCATCAGCGTTGAGCCTTGCCGCCGTGATACATTCCCGGCCATTGCGCTTGCCGCAGCCTATCTGAAGGATGTAAAGGGAATTTCCGAGGACGAACCTGTCGTTGTCTGCCCGGTTGACCCTTATGTGGAAATTGATTATTTTGATGCCTTAAAAGACCTCGGTGCCCTGGCTGCTTCCAGCAATGCCAACCTGGTTCTGATGGGTATTGAACCGACCTATCCAAGCGAAAAATACGGATACATTATTCCAGACACCCCGGCTCCTGTCAGCACGGTGTCGATGTTCAAAGAGAAACCGACCAAAGAAATTGCAGAACAGTATATTTCCCAGGGTGCTCTTTGGAACGGCGGTGTTTTTGCTTTCCGTCTTGGTTATGTTCTGGATCGCGCTCATGCATTAATTGATTTTGAAAACTACGAAGATCTTTTCATCAAATATGAAACGTTAGACAAAATCAGTTTTGATTACGCAGTGGTAGAACACGAGGACCGTATTGAAGTGATGCGTTTCTCCGGCATGTGGAAAGACCTTGGAACCTGGAATACTCTGACTGAGGCCATGGACAGCCACAATGTCGGCGAAGCACTGTTTAACGAAACCTGCAGAAATGTGCATGTAGTCAACGAGCTGAATCTTCCCGTACTCTGTATGGGGCTGAAAGATATTGTAGTTTCCGCAAGTCCGGACGGCATCCTGGTTTCCGATAAAGAGCAGTCCAGTTACATCAAGCCCTTTGTCAATACACTGGATCACCGCGTTATGTTTGCAGAAAAATCCTGGGGCAGTTTCCGCATTCTGGATATCGAAAAAGAAAGCCTTACGATTAAAGTAACTTTAAATCCGGGTCATCAGATGAACTACCACAGTCATGATTTCCGGAATGAAGTCTGGAACGTTATTTCCGGCACAGGACGTGCCGTGATCGACGGCGTTGTTTACAATGTTCACGCCGGTGACACCCTGCAGATGAATGCAGGCAGCAAACACACCATTTTTGCTGATACGGAACTGCAGATCATTGAAGTCCAATTCGGAAAAGACATCAATGTACACGATAAACATAAATACGATCTGCCGTCCCTTTTCTAAATTGTAATGAAAAACCGCAAACCATTTTCTGCCCGATCTGCTGAAAATGATTTGCGGTTTTCTGTTTTACCATTTTTTCCGGTATTCTCCCGGACTCATTCCTTCTATTTTTCGAAAACGGCGCGCCAGATAATTTGCATCATTCATTCCGATTGCGGCACTGATTTCATCCACCGTCATATCAGTAAATCGAAGCAGATTTTTCGCCTGCGTAATCCGTCTCGTTTCCAGATAAGAAATGATTGTCACACCATATGTTTCTTTAAATATCTTCGTCAGATAATATTTATTAATATAAAACTTCTGTGACAGCAGTTCCAGTGTAATATGTTCCTTATAATTTTCATCCAGATAACTTTTCACCTTTTCCATGCTCATCCGTTTTCTGGCATGCGCAGCGCGTCCCTGTTCTGGATGCCAGGAATTCTTCATCAGAATCCAAAGCAGGCGGTTTAAAATCTCATTGATTTTCATATCCCGCACATAACTGTCCGATCCTGCCGCAGAATACAGGTCTGTCATAACTTCTACCAATTCTTCCATTTCCTTGGGATGAAAAACCGGCTGTCCGCCGCGCTCCTGATACTTTTTGTAAATATCAGGCATAGTATGGCCGAAAAAATGACACCACTGCAAGGTCCACAGATCTGCCGATGTCGCATGGGAATACGGTTTTCTGCAGTCAATGAAAACACAGTCTCCGGAATGCAGTGCATACGTTTTCCCATTGTAATTCAGCTCTCCTGACCCCGATGTTACCGAAAAGAACAGATACGAAGCCAGATGCTCTCGATGAGACGTATGCGCCGCCAGTGCATGGAGCGAACCTGTTTCCTGTAAATACAGAAGTGAAGTTCTGGCAAATTCCGACGGTGTATATAAAATACGCTGCGACGACACCGAATGGGACGACGAAGCAAAATATTCCATTCCTATCTTACCACACCTTTTTTCAGAATCATATTGGCATACTGTGCCGTCTCACCCGTTGCCACAACACAATAGGCTTCTTTTGCACGCTCATAGTAGGCAAAGCGTTCCATCGTATGTACTTTTGCTTCCGGTTCGTATCGATTCAGAACCGCTTTATACTCATCCCAGATCGGCGTCTGAACCGGATCTCCCGGCACCACTTCCATCAGTACAAAATGATCCTCATCGTACTGATCCAGCGGGAACAGCTGCAAAACAGCATCCAGCAGCTCCACTGCACCGATTCCGTCTGCACGTACAATTCGTTTTCCTGTACTGACCGTTGGAAAATTCGCATCGGCAAATACAATCTCATCTCCATGTCCCATTTCATCCAGTACTTTTAACAGTTCCGGTGATAATAACGGTGATATTCCTTTTAACATCTTTTTCCTCCTTCTACGCCAGTGAACAGCGCCATACATCTACACCGCTGTCCTGGAAAACTTCGCGCAGCCGTTTCCGCACATCTTCCTGCGTTACGCCCTTTTTCAGCACTACCTGAAGGAAACCGCCTCCGCCGGCACCGCAGATCATCTTTCCATCGATCAGATCTTCCACGGAATGGAAAATCATGTCAATACATGTATTGGTACAGCCCGCATCGAGCTTCTTTGATAATTCCCAGTGCTGATTCAAAAGCTCTGCAAATCCATCGATATTTCCTTTTTCTAGTTCAAACCGCATCAGAACCGCTGTCTGCTGGATCTCATATAAGACATCCACCGCATCCTCGATTCCTCCTACGTATCTTCCAACGACATCCCGCAGCAGATTTCTTGCCAGTCTGCGCTGCCCGGAATAGATCAGGCAGAAACGCTCATCGAGTTCTTTTCTTGTTTTTTCACTGATTTTGCACGGCACACACGTAATTCTCTGCCGGATCGCCGGTTCACTCGAAACCATCTTGATTCCAGGTGCCAGACCTCCGACCTGATCCTGCCAGCCGCCGCCAGTCGACATAATCTGTTCCATACAGAGAACACGGTCATACAGCTCTTCGTCCGTTACCTCTTTTCCCAGCATCTCATATAATGCTTTTACGCAGGCGCCCGCCAGAATTGAGGATGTTCCAAGGCCGGAACCGCGTGGAATATTAATCACCTGTGTAGAAAGATGCAGACCGCTTCCCAGATTTTTCGTAATCTCCTGCACCGAAACCGGCTCTTTATATGGAATAACGCCGCATGCGATCAGGGCTGCTTTGTGCAGTGCAAATGGATCGTATGGATTGCTGGAATCCTGTAAACTGGAAATATCGGTAAAGGTCTGCTCGGCACCGCTGTCCGCACTTGCGAGAACAATCACAGGTTCATCTACTTTCTTAACCACAACTTCGATCGGGCAGTTTCCGTCCAGCATCACAGCCGCATTCAGAACGGTTCCGCCATGCTCCATGCAGTACGGCGGCGTATCGCTCCAGCCGCCTCCCCAGTTCACACGGACCGGGAGATTTACGGTCACCTGATCTTTGCCCATCTTTGCATCCGCATCATAACTAAGGCCCTTTACCGCTCCGGCAAGAATACCGCTGCTGATGGTTGCGAAGCAGGAATCCATATATTTTTCCTCAAAGCAGGACAGAACATAATAAATTCTGATTTTTCTGCTGAACTGTTCCAGCTCCGTCTCGCTTAATCTCTGTGCTTCTTTCAGGAGTTCTGCCTTGATCCGTTCCGAAATGCCATCCCGCATTTCTTCTACCAGTCTGGTCAGGTTTTCCTTCCTGTCGATCGCCTCCAGAATCTCTTCCAGTTCTACTTTATCCGATACCTTTTCCTGCCACGGTAACAGTGCGGAAAGATCTGCCTGGTTAAAACTGTCTTTCAGTGAAATTCCATCTTTCCGAATCGGAAAACCTTCTTTCCAGGCCTCCAGTGTCTGATGTACCGCTTCTTCCATTGACGCACACACCGGATAAATCGGCGCTTCCCAAAGCGGCACCGGTAATTCTTTTCCAAACAAAGATGCTTCCTTCGGATTGTCAGAAACACCGTACATACGGACAACAAATTTTCCATTCAGCAGTTTCAGGCCATGCAGAACGGTGTGATCCGGAATCGCCTGACCATCTAATGTCACGCCGGAAATCACACATTCTTCTCCTATCTGTGATTTATGACGAATCATGCTGTCTTCCAGATAACTTCCGACACCAATCTCCGCTGCCGGACTCACATAACTATTTGATACAGCAAAGTTCTGTTCTGCACGATTCGTATGAATATACGACGACCATCCCAGATAACAGAACTCCTCCATTCGTTCTGTCATAAGTTCCCGCAGTTCTTTTGTCGTACCAAAGTGAATAAATGCAGCAGGTGACATTCGGATCAGCTTCATCTGGTACGGATGCAGTACACTCCACAGTTCGGTCCGGCACTGCTCCAGTTCCGGTGTAAAATCTCCTTCCGGTGTTTCCTTATAATATTGCTCGAGTGTAGAATCCGACGCCAGCGGGTAGAGGAAATCGGCGTAAAAAGAAAGCCGGGTACGCTCATTTACATAAGCCGCAAATTTTTCCTTCGTATCTACCAGCTGATACAGTGCCTGCAGCATTTCGCTGTCAAAGATTACGGCTCCGGTATCAATATCTACATTCCCCTGATCATCCGAAGCCCCAAGGCTCTGCAGCTGCTCCACTGTTTTTTTATGCAGGAAACCACCTACATTTCCTTCCCCGTCTACGCGGTAAACGCCATGATTTTTTCCAATTTCCGCTGGCTCTTTAATGGAAAGTGCCGCAGCACCTTTTCCATAAAAATCAATCTGCAGCGGATTGAACAGCAGCAGTACATCTCCCGAGCATACCAGCATTCCTGCATTCATTCGTGCAGCAACACCGCTCATGGAAATCATAAATTCATCAAACAGGGTAGAACGTTTTCCATTCGGCAGAACACGCGGTACCGGCGAAAATAACTTTCCGCAGGCAGAATACTGCGGCACCCGCTTGCTGTCGCCGCCGGAATGGATTACCAGAATCCGCTGATTTTCGAATGAACCTGCATTCTCATGAACGTAACGCAGAACATTCAATGTAGCGCCGCCGCTTCCTACCCTTTTTCCGTCCGGATCCGGAAGCACTGCATAATGCGTCGATGCCGGAAGCATATTATGATCCAGACGATACTGAATCTGTGTACGGTATGATGCAGCCTGTTCCTCATTGGAAGCTGTAAGAATCACGTAATCCCATAATGGCAGCTTCGGTGCTTCCAGAAGCGCGGTATACTGGTTTGTGCAGTCGATGTAGGACTGCTGTAAAAATAGAGTTTTGTGTGACATGTCTTTTCTTTGTTCCTTACTTTATCATTGTAGTATTAATTTCTGTCCCTCTCCAGGGCACATTGTTTTCAAAATATATGTTGAAACACTTGTAATTTAGTATATCATAGATTCCGTCAAAAATCTTCCTTTTCTTATTACATTTATTATTTAACGCCTGTATTTTTGCGGTACTCGTATTCTACCGTTTACTTTTACTCTATTAAAGTTATGGAGGTGTGCTCATGAGAAGCAAAAGAATACCTGCCGAAGAACAATACCGTCTCATCATGGAATGCCGTCAAAGTGGATTGACAGATCATCAATGGTGTGTGGAACATGATATCAAGCCAGGAACTTTTTACAACTGGGTAAAAAGACTGCGTCAGAAAGGTTGTGTGGATTTGCCGGCGTCAACTGGAAGCACCTATCGTGCACCAGAAAGCCAGGAAGTTGTCAGAGTGGATTTTCATGATACTGACCCGATTCCTTACCAACTCTCGGGGTCAGACCCCATAAAGAAAAAATAAACATTTCTAAAGAATTTATAAACAAAACAAGGAGAGCGGTAGCTCCCTACGCTGCTCGAATGAATCACACACCTCTCCGTGGTGAGCAGCAGGCAACGGTCTTATGACTGGCTGAGATGTGAATGAAATGTTTGATTAGCTGGAATAGGAATTTACGACAATGGATGCTATTTTAAGACTGGCGAAAAAGTATTCTAAGAAAAAGCATACGGATATTCTTCCGTGTTGTGATGTCAACATACTGGAAAATCTTCATTTTCTATATGATGAAGATTGGGAAAATCAAAGCACATATCCATACGAGATATTGACATATCTTTTTGATTGCTATTATGTTCTGCCGCAGAGACCAGATTTGGCATCACTATTCTGTTGGCAGGCGATTAATCATTCGTATTATGTGCAGCAGTTGGGAATCCAAGCTATAGGTATGTGCAACGATACAAAAGGTGTGGAGCTTGTTCGAGAGGCAATCATATCTGACTGGAATAAATACGAGCCTATTTTGACCCCCTATTTAGAAAAAATACCGATGAAGGCATTTCGTTATGTGGCAGCATATCTGCTGAAAGGCTATGCAATAGAGCAGAGAGGAGTAGCAGAGAAATATGCGGCTTCATCGTATAAAACGTTGATTAAGAGGATTTCCATTTTAACTGACATTATGAAAGACTCTTACGGAAAAGCGTATTGTAAAATTGCAAATCCTACAATTGTAAACAATGAGTTGAACCTTGGAATCGGTAATGCGGACGAAGGACAAAGTCGTAATATTACTCACAGTTTTGCAGAGAAGCTGCAGAAACTTATGTTGGGCGAAGAAGTAGAAATAACCTTGTGCGATGCGCAAGGGGCAACACAAAAATATAAATTCACAGATACCGAAAGAATGACATTTGTTCTGTTCGGAATTCTATATGCTTCTCGTTGCAATAATTTTCATGGAAATGTCGCGGCCAGAATGAATAGTATTCGTGCAGATAAAAAGACATTTAGAATGTATACTGATATATTTTTGCTGGAATATATCGTACTGGTTATACATATGAATAGTCAGGGCAATTTGTCCGATACCGCAATAGATAAAGTCAAAGATAATGCAAACTTGATGATTTAAAGGAAATGGCAGAGTGAGGATGAGGAAAGGAGCAACTTATGGACCAAGAACTATTCAATCCACAATCTTCTTCCGTAAGCTCCTCCCGAATCATTTACACCCCATCAACCTTTGCACGGACATCGTTGCTCCATCTGCAGGAGGTCGGCTCTTTGCTTTATCATTCTGTTTGGCGAGGGAGAACTTTCCTATGAGGAGCAAACTTATCAGTTGGGCGAAGGAGACTGTGTGTTCATCGACTGCCGAAAAGCGTACAGTCATTCGACATCTGACCATCTCTGGTCGCTCCAATGGTGCCATTTCTATGCACCATCCCTTCCGGCTGTGTATGAGAAGTACAAAGAGCGCGGTGGTCATCCTGTGTTCCACCCAGATGATCTAATTTCTTTCACCTCTCTTCTAACAGACCTTTATAACTTAACTTCCTCATGCAGTAGTGTGTGGATAATGATTTCTGCAGTGAAGCTGCCAAAGCTGTACGGTATGATTCAGATTTTGCCTGGGAAGGTGAGTCGTGGCCGGAAGCGGAGTATATAATATCGGGAAAAGATGGGAATGCTGTGAAGCTGGAACTATAATATTCCCAGTATATTGCCATCTGTTTTCTACAGTGTTATACTTAAACCACAATACATAATAGAAAGGCTGATTGATTATGCCCAGAACCAAAGGTAGCAAGAATAAGCCCAAAGTTGTGACCATTGATTTTGGTTCCCAGATTGCAGAGAAGCAGGAGACTATTGCGTCTCTGAATACTGAGATCACTTCCATCACCGCAAACATTGACACCTTGAAAGCAGACTTGAAAGAAAAAAAGGCAGCTCTGAAGAAGGTCGAAAAAGAAGTAGCAACGCTGGAAACGAAAAAGGCAAAGGCAGATGCTAAAGCCGCTGAAGAAGCTAAGAAGGCTGAAGCCGAGAGTGTGGTTAAGAAATTATTAGCCAGCGGCATGAGTGCGGACGAGATTCTGGAAAAGCTGAAATAAAACAAGAACCAAAAAAATAAATGCCGTGTGGACAAACTGAACTCTAGGAGTTCACACGGTATTTTTTGTAGATCGCTATATAGTTTATAACGAAAATAAAGATTGAATAGAAATAAAAAGAAATGGAGCGTGAGAAAAATGAACTTATCTAAAATACACCACATCGCAATTATCGTATCTGACTACGAAGCCGCAAAGGATTTCTATGTGAACAAGTTAGGCTTCTCTGTTATCAGAGAGAACTACCGCCCGGAGCGTAAGGACTGGAAGCTGGATCTGCGTGTCGATGAACACACAGAGCTGGAGATTTTCGCTGAGGAAAATCCACCGAAGCGTGTTAATCGTCCAGAGGCCTGCGGCCTACGTCACCTTGCATTCTGCGTTGATAGCGTGGAACAGACAGTGAATGAGCTGGCGGAGGTAGGCATTGAATGTGAGCCGATTCGGGTTGACGATTATACCGGAAAGAAGATGACTTTCTTCCACGACCCAGACGGACTGCCGCTGGAATTGCATGAGTAAGGGATGGAGAGACAATGTGAACTATGGGAGAGAAAAGAGCGTATAAGCCCCGGAAACCCGGTGGCGGGCGGAAGAAGCTGAAGCCGGAGTACGATGCCAGGAAGAATCTGAAGGAGCAGATGGAAAGTGCTGTGGCACTTTATGAGGAGAAATGCTCCCTCCAAGACATCGCAGATGCTCTAGCTCTAAACCCCATCAAAGAAAGTAAGAAAGCTACTCATCACGGCCGGTGTGTATGAATCAGAAGTGGCAAAGAAGGTACAGGATACCTTTGAAGAATACCGAGAAACACAAGACTACAAAACCTCCATACTCTCAACTGCAAACACTCTTCAGCTTTCCAAAGCCTCCGTCACCTCATACCTGCCTTATAAAAAAGGCGTGTACTTTCCGAGTACAACTGATAAAGAGAAGATCAGTGTTGGAGCAGAGCGGCAGAGGAGATACAGAGCAATGAAACGGTGGAGAACTGATCCGACAGAAGAGAACTTCTGGGGAGTGGTTCTGGCCCATGCCGGGGTAAAATTAAAAACCTACTCCGGATTACCATTTTCTTACGAAATTAAAAAGGGCAGGAACGGCGAGTATACAAAGGAACTCTGGATCGACCGCCGGGAAAACAGCAAAAGTCTGGCGTGGAGCTCGGTGCTGCTGACGCTGAAGAATATTAAAGGTAATGTTGTTTTCCCGGGAATGATTTCCTACATAATGATGGATGCCAACAATCTGAAGAAGATAAATGACAGCCTGGGACATAATAAAGGTGATGAGTTCGTGATTATTCTGAAAAACAAGACAGCCGAAGAAACGGAAGAAATCATAAGGCAAGTCAGAGCGGAGATTGAATTTGCCGATGAACAAAGTGATATTCCTATCTCTGTTGCAATGGGATATGCCTGGACAGATGCAGAGGAAAAGAATCTGCCGGAGCTGATCCATTGTGCTGACGAGAAGATGTATAAAGACAAAAAGAGGATAAAAGAAAATACACCTTCTGCATAAATGATAGTTTGGAAATGATAGAAATGCGCAATATATGAGAGTGATTTATTTTTCTAATTATCTTACATTTCATGGGACGATGGAGGGTGAGATTGAGACTTTACACAAGCTATTACATTACTATAAGGGGAATCTGAATTCTAGGCTTCTGTATATTACAGGACCGGATAGTTTATATGAAGATACAACAGGAAAGACGCTGATGGTCCGCTCGGCAGAAGAGTTCTGCAGGCAATACGGCGAGCTGCATCAGATCGCTGTCAAGATTCTGCGTGTGCCGTATCTTTATTCCGGTACTTATGAGGAGGATTATTTTTTCAAGCTGTTCTCAACTGTGATCAATAAGAAGCAGATTACATTTGAAGAAGCACCGGCACAGGAGATGCATTTTCTTGCTTTGAGTGATCTTGGGGATTTATTATACAAGATTTTTGATAACTGGGGAGAGGGGAGCGCCTGTCTTCAGGTTCCGCAGGTATTTCATTTTACTTTTCAACAGTTCGGGGAGAGACTGGCACAGATGTTTCCGGCTGCAAACATTACCTATTTGTCAGATGTGCTGATCCGGGATGGGATATCTGATGACCACGTTCTGAGAAATGAATACGGCTGGTTTCCGAAGATTTCTCTTTTGGAGGATCTCACAGAAATTTATGAGGATTATTGTGAGAAAACGAACCATAAGACACGGAAGATCGATGTAGTAAAAACTTTTTTGAAAGCACATGATAAAATCGTGAGAATCGCGGAATTGCTGCTCACATTTTTTGTTTTTGAAGCACTGAACCGGGTGGCGGGAAATCAGGTGCAGTTTCAGATGATCGATCTGAGGCTTGTTTACATCGTGCTGTTCAGCAGTCTGTACGGCATTAATTACGGGCTTGCTGCAGCGGGGCTGGAAACACTTTCATTGCTGGCAGCATATACGAAAACAGGGATCGGCTGGACGACACTTTTCTACGAACCTTCGAACTGGATTCCGTTTATCTTCTATTTTGCAGTCGGCGCGATCTGTGGTTACATCCGACTGAAAAACAGAGATAATATTCAATTCATGAAAGAGGAGAATAAACTGATCCTGGATAAATTTCTGTTTATGAGAGAAATGTATCAGGAGACGCTTTCTGATAAACGGCAGTACAAGAAGCAGATTCTGGGAAGCCGTGACAGCTTTGGTAAGATTTTTGATATTACGAAAAAACTGGATATCATTCTTCCGCAGGAGCTTTTTATTGAAACTCTGCATGTGATGGAATCAGTTCTTGAGAATCATACATTTGCGATTTATTCAGTTGGAAAGAATCAGAGCTATGGACGTCTTGCGATCGCATCCCAGGGAATGACAGATGTGTTGAAAAAATCCATTTGTCTGGATGATTATCTGGAAGCGAAAGAGACGATTGTGTCCGGAAAGGTGTGGGTAAACCGGAATTTCCTGGACGGCTATCCGATGTATATGAACGGGATTCACAAGGATGGAGAGCTCGTGATGCTGATTTTCATTCAGGAAGTGGGAAATGAACAGCTTTCTCTCTATTATCTGAATCTGTTCCAGATTCTCTGCGGTCTGGTAGAAACAGCACTTTTGCGCGCACTGGAATATCAGGAGGCAATCAAGAACAGGCAGTACGTGCAGGGTACACGTATATTGAAGCAGGAGTATTTTGAAGAACGGCTGTATTCCTTCCATTCTATGAGGGAGGAGAATCGGGCATCCTATGTGCTTTTGAAGCTGGAGTATCCGAAGATGACACTGGAAGAGGCAGACACAGCGCTACAGGCTTCGGTCCGTGAAAATGATGTCTGGGGGATTTCTGAAAAAGGAGAGCTCTTTCTCATTCTTTCACAGACGGACAGAAGTTCCTTGCCGATCATTCTTGCAAGACTGGAAAATGACGGCTTCGTCTGTCATGAGATCGATACCGTGGAGAATGCAAATACAGGAGAAAAATTATGATTCAGACAGTGCTTGGAGTATTCCTGATCCTGTTACATATTGTCTGCTGTGTGCTGGTCTGGCTGGGGATAAAGACACATCTGCTGAAGGTGAAAAAATATCTGATGGCACTTGTGATCTTCGTTCCTTTCTGGGGAACAGTGTGCGTGCTGCTTTTGCATTTGCAAATGCTGACCAGAAGAGACAATAGGATAGAACCGGGAGTGGAAAAGCTTCGTGTAAATGAAGAGATTTATAAAAATATTTTTCAGGCAGTTTTGGATACGGACAAAAAGATCGTTCCGTTAGAGGAAGCACTTTTGATTAACGAACCGAGAGTGCGCCGTGAACTGATCATGGATGTGTTAAATGATGATCCGGAAGAATATATGGATCTTCTGAAACAGGCCCGCATGAATGAAGATGTAGAGGTTGTCCATTATGCGATCACAGCCATGGTTGAACTTTCCAAGGAATATGATTTTCGTTTGCAGAAGATGGAGAAGCTGTATGCGGCATCACCGGACGATCCGGAGATCCTGGAGCAGTACTGTGATTTTATGGAAGAGTATCTGAATCAGGGGATTCTGGAAGCCCAGATGGAGAGAGAACAGAGGGAACGTTATATCCGTCTTTTAAGACAAAAGCTGAAGGTGAAAACGACGCTCTCCACATGTGTGCGTCTGTTCCAAAATCTGATGAAAACAGGAGATTATGTTCAGGCGGAAGAGATTCTAAGGCTGATGGATCAGAAATGGCATCGGAAAGAGGAGTTCTGGATTTTGAAGATCCGGTATCTGGCAGAACGAAAAAAGGGAGCGGAGTTGCAGCAGTGTTTAAGACAGATGAAAGAGGAGCAGATCTATCTGTCGTCTAAGAGTAAGGAGGCATTGGCTTTTTGGCTAGATTAAAATCATTGAGAACATTTCCATTTAAAAGTATGCTGGTGATCCTGGGTGTATTTCTGATGATCGCGGTCGTCCTTTTTGCTGAACGAAGTGGAATTCAATATGCTGAAAAAAACAGAAAAGTCGCATATCTCAGTCAGGAAGAAGTGGTTACGGAACAGATGGCTGCGAAATCACTGCCGAAGACCTGTCTGGTACTTCGTAACAGTGAAGATGAGGCGAGTGTGGCTGCATGGGAGCAGTTTCAACAAATTTTTAAAGATATGAAGGTTGGAACAGATGTGGTAGACCTGCAGAGTGCATCCTCTATTCCAGATTATCATGCTTATGAAACGGTTGTTGTATTACTGAGTGATGTAAGTACGTTGAAAGAGAATCTTATGGAACTGTGTGATTGGGTGTCAGAAGGTGGGAATGTACTTTTTGCCCTGACACTTCAGAAAACAGCGTATTCATCAGTGATTGAGCAGAAGCTTGGAATCATTTCTTCCGGATATGACAATACACTTGTAGACAGTATTTATTTTGAACCGGAATTTATGCTTGGCGGCGGACAGGCTTATGCAATCACGGATCCGTATGACTCTGCCTGGGCAGTGCAGCTGAGTGAGAATGCGAAGGTTTATGCGCATGTCAATGAAAAAAACGGTCAGCCTGTTATTTGGGAGAACCAATATGGAAAAGGGAAGTTTGTAGTAGACAACTTTGGACTGTATGAGAAAGCGGTGCGTGGATTCTATGCGGCTTCCTACAGTCTCCTTACTGATGTGGGGGTTTATCCGGTGATCAATGGATCAGCATTTTATCTGGATGACTTTCCAGCACCGGTTCCGGAGGGAGATGCTACTTATGTGAAGCGGGACTATGGAATGAGCATTAGTGATTTCTATATGGATGTGTGGTGGCCGGATATGCTGGAGCTTGCATCCAATCACAACATTCGCTATACCGGTGTGATTATTGAAAATTATGAGGATGTGACGGATGGAACGATTAAGAAACAGAAGGATACCAGACGTTTTCAGTATTTTGGAAATATGCTGCTTCATCAAGGTGGAGAACTCGGGTATCATGGATACAATCATCAGCCGTTGAGTCTTTCAAATGTGGATTATGGTGACGTGCTTCCGTATGATACATGGAAAAATGAGGCGGCCATGAAAAAGGCTGTAAAAGAATTGATCCATTTTGGAGAGGATACATTTCCCAGTGTATCAATGTCAGTCTATGTACCGCCGTCCAATGTATTGTCAGCAGAAGGAAGAGAGATGCTCGCGAAAGATTTCCCGGAGATCCGGACGATCGCCAGTAATTATTTCACCGGTGAGTTTGCGTATGTGCAGGAATTTGAAGTTGCAAAGGATGGGATTGTAGAACAGCCGCGTATCATCTCCGGTGCAATTATCGATGATTATATGAAGATGGCGGCACTGTCGGAATTAAATATGCATTTTGTGAACAGTCATTTTATTCATCCGGATGATCTTCTGGACGAAGACCGCGGTGCAGCGCTTGGCTGGGAAAAGATGAAGAGCAACCTCGCTGAATATATGGACTGGCTGGTGGATTCGGCACCGTCCTTGAGACAACTCACCGGTTCGGAACTATCCGGTGCGATCCAGCGTTATGGAGCGGTTACATTTACAAAGACAGTGACAGAGCAGTCTATAGAATTGAAGCTTAAAAACTTCTATGATGAAGCATATTTTATGGTGAGGATCAATGAAGGAACACCGGGTGAAGTTTCGGGAGGAAAACTTACACATCTGACAGGAAATCTCTATCTGCTTCAGGCAAAGGAACCAACAGTAACTATTGAGAAATTAGAAGATTGAAATACAAAGCGGTAACACGCGACAGATAAGGAGTTAATTGTGAGAATCTGTCTCATATTGGAGGGGTGTTATCCCTACATATTTGGAGGTGTATCCACCTGGATGCACCAGTATATCAATGAAATGAAAGAGCATGAGTTTGTTCTGTGGGTGATTGGGGCAAATGCGAAGGATAAAGGGAAATTTGTCTACGAGCTTCCGAAAAATGTTGTAGAAGTTCACGAGGTCTTTCTGGATGACGCCTTGCGGCTGAAGGATTCAGGAAAAATGCTTCATGCCTTTACAGAGGAAGAGACGAACAGCCTGAAAGAGCTGATGCTGTGTAGACGCCCGAATTGGGAAATCTTGTTTCGGCTCTATCATGACCAGAAGCTGAATCCTATGTCTTTTTTAAGAAGTGAGGAATTCCTGAATATATTGACGGAGTGCTGTATAAAAGATTATCCATATACTCCGTTTGCGGATGCATTTCACACAATGCGTTCTATGCTGCTTCCGGTCCTTTATCTAATGGGAAGTGAAGTGCCCAAGGCAGATGTCTATCATGCAATCTGTACAGGATATGGCGGACTTCTTGCATGCCTGGGCGGGTATGTTTATAAGAAGAAAGTGCTGCTGACAGAGCATGGAATATACACAAGAGAGCGTGAAGAAGAGATCATTCGTGCAAAATGGGTACAGCCGGCATTTAAAAAGCAGTGGATTTCTTTCTTCTATATGCTGTCGGATATTATTTATACGAGAGCGTTTCTAGTCTCAGCATTATTTACCAATGCCATGCATGCACAGATCCAGATGGGATGTGACAAGGAGAAATGTCGTGTCGTTGAGAACGGAATCAACTATGAAAGGCTTTCCCCTATTCCATTGAAAGAGGAAGACGGATGGGTTGACATCGGTGCGATCGTGCGTCTGGCACCGATCAAGGATATCAAGACGATGATCTATGCGTTTTATGAGCTTTGCACGACAAGAGAGCATGTGCGTCTCCACATTATGGGAGGCGTCGATGATGAGGAGTATGCGCAGGAGTGTTATGCGCTGGTCGATCAGCTTCATCTGGAAAATGTGATCTTTACAGGACGAGTGGATATCATCTCTTATATGGAGAAGCTGGACTTTACAATTTTGACGAGTATATCGGAAGGACAGCCGCTGTCTGTTTTAGAATCATTTGCTGCAAGGCGGCCTTGTGTGACTACAGATGTAGGATGCTGCAGGGAGCTTCTGAATGGTAATGAGGAGGATCGATACGGAACAGCAGGATATTGTGTTCCACCGATGTATCGAGAGGGGCTCGCGCAGGCAATGGATCAGATGTGCGCTTCCAGAGCTCGGAGACTCCGCATGGGGGAGAATGCACAGAAACGAGTGAAAGCATATTATCGAAAAGAAGAAATGATTGAAAAGTACCGGAAGATGTATCAGGAGGTGGAAGAGGCAGATGGCCGGAATCGGATTTGAGTTAAAAAAATTATTCCAGAAGCGCGGACTTGCAGCGACGGCAAAAGCGTATGGGTATGCAGGAGTGATCTGTACAGGTCCGATGCTGCTCGGTATCGTGCTGTTGGTAGGAATCGCTTTTATCTGCGATCATACCGGTGCGACGAGACATAACCGGGAACTTCTGAATTGTATGATTACTTACACACTTCTCGTTTCGTTGACCGTGACCAGTTTCTTCTCTATGGTCGTGACGAGATATATTGCGGATATGCTGTATGAAGAACGCCACGAGGCGGTGCTTTCTTCTTTCTGGGGTTCAACAGCGATCCTGCTTGTAGTCGGCGGAATCATGTATGGGATTTTTCTTCTGTTTTCAGGAATCAATCTGATCGATCAGTTTTTGTGCCTGGAGTTTTTCGGAGAATTGATCGTCACCTGGAATGCGATGAGTTATCTGACAGCGATCAAGGATTACAAAGGGATTCTTATTTCATTTATTACAGCGGTAGCGGTATCATTGTTGGTCGGATTCCTATTGATCCTGATTGGGATTCCACATGTAGAGGCGTTGATGATCGCAGTTACGATCGGTTATGGAATCATGCTGCTTTGGGATGTGACGCTGTTGTACCGTTATTTTCCGCAGAGAGAGATCAGTGCATTTTTCTTTTTACGCTGGGTGGATCAGTTCCTTCCGCTTGCGTTTACAGGCTTGTTCACGAACATCGGACTATTTGCACATCTTGTTATCATGTGGTGCGGACCGATCCGTGTACATGTTCAGGGATTGTTTTATGGAGCGCCGTATCATGATGTACCTGCGATGATCGCCTATTTGACGATTCTTATTACAACCGTTAATTTCGTTGTATCTGTGGAAGTGAATTTCTATCCGAAATATCGGAATTATTATAGTTTGTTTAATGACAAGGGAGAAATCAAGGATATCCTGCAGGCGGGAAATGAGATGAGAAAGGTTTTAAACATGGAGCTGAAATATACGGCGTTAAAGCAGCTGCTTACAACGGCACTGGCGATTTCGATCGGACAGCTGCTTCTGACATATCTTCCGCTTGGATTTAATGATCTTATGGAAGGATATTTTAGGACACTCTGTGTCGGCTATGGACTCTATGCAATTGCTAACACAATGATGTTGATCTTACTTTATTTTACAGATTACAAGGGAGCATTATTTGCAACAGGAATGTTCGCCGCGTGTACGACGACATTTACCTGTGTGTCTTTATTCTTCCCACAGGTGTATTATGGGTTTGGATTTTTACTGGGAAGTGCAGTGTTCTTTTTGATCTGTACACTGCGTCTTGGATATTTTATAAAAAAACTTCCATATTATATTTTGAGTGTACAGCCGATTGTGGCAGAGGATAAAACAGGTTTCTTCACACGGCTTGGATGCTTTTTGGAAGAGAAAATAGAGAGGGGAGATAAGCTTGAAAAAATATAAATTACTTGCGTTGGGATGTGCCCTTTTATTAGGAATGTCCTGTTGCCTGACGGGATGTACCACCCTGGAGAACATAGGGGATACTTCAAAGAAACAGACAGAACAACAGGAAGAGATAGAAAAGGCAGAGACACAGGATATCGACGACGTTCACCTCAGGGATAAGGATAGTCTCTATGAAAATGATGACGAGACGAGTGTTGTGACGATGTATCTTACTGTTTCTCAAGGAAATTCTTCAGAGGGTACGGATCACACCTGGAAGGAGATCAACAGTTATTCGGCCTATGATTATGACAAGATGGGAGTAGACCGTTACCAGACAGCGGCGCTTCTTCAGGTTGGTGATGAGTCAGGTCCGCAGAGCGGGGAGGTTGGATATGGTGAAAATGTGCCGAATGCTACCGTGCAGATCAGAGGACAGACATCGAGCCGTAATTCGCAGAAAAACTATAAGATTGAGCTGAAGAAGAATAAGGGAACCTGGCGTGGACAGCGCACAATCAATCTAAATAAACATCAGACAGAGGGAATGCGTTTCCGTAATAAGCTGTCCTACGATCTTCTGAAAGGGATACCGCAGCTGATGTCTCTTAGAACTCAGTTCGTACATTTATATGTAAGAGATCTTACCGAGGGGGACAGATCAGAATTCCAGGACTATGGATTGTACACACAGGTGGAACAGCTGAACAAGACAGGAATGAAGAACCATGGAATGGATTCGAAAGGACAGTTGTACAAAATTAATTCGTTTGAGTTTTTCCGCTATGAAGATGTAATAAAAAAAGAAGACGATCCGACCTATGACCAGAAAGCCTTTGAAAAGCTCCTGGAGATCAAAGGAGATTCAGATCATACGAAACTGATTCAAATGCTGACAGATCTGAATGATATTTCTCAACCGATTGCGGATATCCTGGATCAATATTTTGACAGAGAAAATCTGACGTACTGGATGGCGTATCAGATACTGACCGGAAATATAGATACACAGAATCGTAATACATATTTATATAGTCCACAGAATTCGGACACATGGTATCTGATTGCGTGGGATAATGACGGCTCTTTCATGAGAACCGAATATAACATTAAAAACCGTTCCGATCAAGGCAGTTGGGAATGTGGAGTCAGTAATTACTGGGGAAATGTTCTCTTTCAAAGATGTCTGCAGTCGGAGGATTTCCGTGAGGAACTTGACGCGGCGATCCAGGATCTGAGATCCTATCTCAGTGTGGATCGGATCAGCAGCATGATAGAGAAATATCGTACAGTTACTCAGAAGTATTTAAATCAGATGCCGGACCAGATGTATGCACCGTTGACTGAAGCGAAGTATGAAACAATTGCATCGGCAATCCCTTCAGAGGTAGAACAAAATTATGAACTTTATAAGGAGAGCCTGGAAAAGCCAATGCCGTTTTATATTGGAAAACCGGTGATCGAGGGAAATACGTTGAAGCTTAACTGGGATGCATCATATGATTTTGATGCAGAGACGATCACTTATACAGTTGAACTGGCAAAAGATTATAAGTTTAATGAGATCGTATTTCGTCAGGATAATATTCAAATTCCGGAAGCGGAGACTACAGTTCCGGCAGATGGTCAGTATTTTGTGCGTATCCGTGCGACAAACGAATCCGGGAAGACGCAGGATGCATTTGATTATTATGTAACAGATGACGGAAAGAATTATGGTATGAAATGTTTCTACATTACAGGCGGACAAAATGTTGAGGAAGATATTTATGAGGAATGATTTATCAAAAGAACGCTTCCGTAATGAATGGAAATATCTGATCAGTACCAGTGAGAAAGAATTGCTGGAGCTGAGGATGAAGCATTTGCTGAAAAAGGATCCAAATGCAAAGGGAAATGGTTATATGATCCGCAGTCTCTATTTTGAAGATTATTTCAACAGTGCTTATGCGGAAAAGGAATCGGGTGTCCTGATGCGAAAAAAATATAGAATCCGTATTTATGATTGTAGTGACCGTTCGATCAAACTGGAGCGGAAGAAGAAATTCGGAAGTTATATTTATAAAGAAAGTGCTCCGCTGACAAAAGAAGAATTCTACAGGATTCTTGATGGGGATTATCAATTTTTATTAAAGAGTCCCTATCCATTGTGCAGAGAATTTTATGTGGAATGCGTCAGCAATCTCATGCGTCCACGTACGATCGTTGACTATGACCGTGTACCGTGGATCATGGATGAGGGGACAGTCAGGATTACATTTGACAGTGATGTGAGGGCAGCGGTCGGAAGTTATGACATCTTTGATCCGTCCCTTCCGACACTTCCGGTGCTTGAACCGGGGAAACTGGTTATGGAAGTGAAATTCACAGAGATGCTTCCACAGATCGTGCGTGACTTGCTTCCACCAAATGCACAAGAATTCACAGCAGTATCAAAATATGTACTCTGTTATGAAAAATCGCAGTATTTGCATGGATTTGAATATTGGAATGAAACACAGGAGAGAAAACTATTATGAGTATACAAGATATGATTAAGAAGTCGGTGCTGGAATCCGGCGTATTTGACAGCTTTAATGCACCGAAGATGGCAATTTCGCTGATCATTGCATTGCTTCTTGGAGCGGTGATCTATATGGTTTACAGCAAATTTTATGTAGGGGTAATCTTTTCCAGAAGCTTTGCGGTTACTTTGGTCGGAATGACGCTTCTTACCTGTATGGTTACTCTGGCGATCAGTACGAACATTGTGATCTCACTTGGTATGGTCGGAGCGTTGTCTATCGTTCGTTTCCGTACAGCGGTGAAAGATCCGATGGATCTGCTATATCTTTTCTGGGCGATCACTACAGGAATCACAACCGGAGCAGGAATGTATGTGCTGGCTCTGATCGCGGCAGTTGTGATGATCGCAATGATCTTTTTGTTCTATCATAAGCAGCAGAAGGGCAGGATCTATATCGCAGTGATTCATTATCAGGGAGATGAGGCAGATGATGAAATTATCCGCAACTTTGGAAAAATGAAATATTTCATAAAGTCAAAGACGATGCGTGGAGAGAAGACAGAGATGGCGGTTGAAGTGTTCTGCCGGCAGAAGGATCTCGATTTCACAGAGAAGATCCGGAAGATCGCGAATGTGGAAGATATTACATTGATCCAGTATAATGGAGAGTATCACGGATAAAATGAAAAGATTATAACTGGTTGATTCATTAAGAATATATATTCCCTTTCGTGGACAGAATGGATGGAAGTATTGAACTGAAGAGCAAGGCAGGTGTTGGGACAACAGTTATTGTAAAAATTCCGTTCAAAATTGGCACACAGGATAAAAACAGTAATTTATCAGATAAGCTAGTAAGCCTTGATGATTATTCGGTAGAAGGCATGCGGGCATTGGTTGTGGAAGACAATGTGCTGAACATGGAAATTTCCAGATGTATACTGGAAGACAGTGGTATGGAAGTTACATGTGCAGCAGACGGGCAGGAAGCAGTTGAAATCTTCGAGAAATCTGCACCGGATTATTTTGGGGTAATTTATATGGATATTATGATGTCGAAGATGAATGGTCTGAATGCGGCAAGGACAATCAGGGAAATGAAAAGAAAGGATGCCAGGAGGGTTCCAATCATTGCAATGTCCGCAAATGCCTTTGCAGAAGACATTATCAACAGCCGGCTGGCTGGAATGAATGTTCATCTTGCAAAGCCGCTGGATGCGGAAAAAATGATTGTTGCCTTAAAACAATGCATGGCAGATAATAGCGATGTAAAACTGTACGAAGATTTGTAGGAATAAAAAGACAGAACATATAAAGTTGTTATATGGTCTGTCTTTTTTATTCCTTAGAAGAAGCAGGCTGTGAAAATTCATATGTCTTTTGGGACTGGAATAATTATATGTGGTATGTTAAAATTAAGGAACATACATTCGATTTTTGGCGATTGATGGAAGGTGGTGTATAGCATTGACAAAGGCAGAGAAAATACGAAAAATTCAGGAAGTATTGGAATTAAAGAATCTGTATGCAGATCTGTTAAAGACAATGGGAGAAGAGTATTGAGAAGTCATGACTTTTCTTTTCTCCTAATTTTCCCTATATTGTCTACGATCCCCAATCTCCTCCACACATTTTCGGTACATCTGATGAATTGCTATTTCTCCGACTTCTGGTATAGTCATGTAACTGAAAAGAGAACACTCAGAAGAGAGAAATGCAATATGCGAAAAAAGCAGGATATCATATGGAAGCAAAGTACACGATGGAAATTGGTGGAGAAATGGGTGACTAAGTATTTGGATAGTTACCACACTCTTTTTTGTTGACGGATACACAAAAATAAGGATATAATTCTTACTAGAAGATTGACGAGGAGAAGTTGTATG
>OLPG01001089.1_pt1 | contig 24114 bp, 22 predicted proteins | sample 1672311 | NCBI WGS metagenome assembly OLPG01 (sample SAMEA3136670, study PRJEB25190) | human gut metagenome | biome: human gut; feature: human-associated habitat; material: faeces | place: Austria | collected 2013 | reverse complement strand
CAAGCGGTTATTAGAATCGAGCAACTCCATCTTGGGAACAGCGTAAGTTGGGAGATGTCGCCACTATTGTGGGCGGCGGCACGCCGAGCACCAATAACGATGCGTACTGGGATGGCGATATAGACTGGTATTCGCCCGCCGAATTAGGCGAGCAGGTGTACGCCGACAGAAGCGTTCGAAGGATAACCCAGGCTGGTTACGATAGCTGCTCGGCAACATTGCTTCCAGCTGGTAAAACAATTCTCTTCACAAGTCGCGCGGGCATTGGCAACGCAGCGATTCTTCGCAGGTCAGCATGTACAAACCAAGGCTTCCAGTCTTTGGTCGTGAATGATGATGCCGATGTGTATTTCGTCTACTCCATGACCGATCGAATCAAGAAGTTCGCTGAACAGAACGCTTCTGGATCAACCTTCCTAGAGATATCTGGGAAAGGTCTGGCGGCCGGAGAATTCGCCTTTCCTTCAAAGGATGAGCAGACTGCAATAGGGTCTATGTTCAAGCAGCTCGACCATCTCATCACCCTTCATCAGTGACAGTTCAACAGCAAATCGCACGACACTATTTTCCTTTTTGAAACGAAAAACCGCCGACTCGACATAGCAAAATCGGCGGTTTTGGGGCTCGAGGCTAGAAGCAACTTGCGAAAGTTATTAAACGAACATCCTATCCAACAGCGATTTCTTAGTATTCCTCAACAGCCCAAGCTTACGCTGATGAAGGGTGATGAGGAAGTCAAGCGCATTCAAAGAAGCACCTATTGCGAATTGTTCCGACACTGATGGGAAGCATATTTGCGTATCTTGCAGAGCCGTCTTTGAAACGGAAATGACTTTGATTCCTTGCATCAAGGGCAATAGCTGGTCGTGGTACGCAGGGGCGTTCAAGTAATGGCCCAAATACCCAGACCCAAAAGGAAATTTAGGGCGCGCAGGTATTGTATGCAGGCCGGAAATAACGGGCTCATTTGGCAGTTCGACCAGTTCAACGCATTTCCCAGCAGATTCGTCTTCGGCCGTATCGGCAAAAATAATGTCGCCTACACGAAGCGTTGAGTTCACGTATTTCGACAGTATCGACTCGTCATCGACGAAGGGTAATTTGTCCGAACCGAGCCCAAGGCAATCGCCAAACTTAATGAGGATGTCTCCATAATGGATATTACGGGCGCTACCGCTTTCTAGATTCAAATCGGCACGAGACAGCGTGTTATTTTGCAGGAAGTCGAAGCAGTCTCCCAACTTACGCTGTTCCCAAGGGTCCGTAAAACCGGCGAAGCGGATCTCGGGCACATTTGTCCTTTCCGCCATACTATTCACCTCCCAACAGTTTCCGCAGTTCAGCAATGCCCGCCATATCGTATTCATTGCCCGTGAGCTGGCCCAACATCGCCGCTAGCTCGTTTTCCGCCTCAGTAATCTGGTTGCATACGTCCGAATAGGTTGCCGCGTACTTTGCGTTCAGTGCGACAATCTTTGCGATGAAATCGCTTACGACAGCATTGGGCAGCTCGAGCAAGTCAGATTGCAGCGGCTCAATCCACTTTGCAGCAAGCAATTCGTCACATTGGGCGTCGGTCAAGCCCTCGATAACCTCCTTGGTCTTTTTCTCGAGCGCAAGTTTCGCTTCCTTATTTGCTTTCTTGAGTGACTTCTCCTCGTCGAGAAGCTCCTTCGCTTGTGCAAGGACGTATTCAAAGCTATCGGTGGGAAAGCCTACTGCCAGCTTTAGCTTCCCTATATAGGATGCAACCTTCGCTTTGCCGTAAGTTCCGTCTTTGTTTGACTCCATTTCCTGCCAGGAAAGCTCAGGGTGCTTTTCAATGAAGGCTAGCTTTTCTTGCTTTTTTGCTTTTCGATCAAGAAGCTTCAAATATTCTTCCAGGTCATGAATCGCTGGAGAGGAGATATATTTCATCTCGCTGTTAAGATGGGCATTGATTTCTTTGAGGACGAATGCATCGTTTGAATCGTTAATCACTGGAGAGTCGAGCTGCTCGGCGTCCAAGGAATCAATCAATTCAGAACAAGACGAGGATATGGCGGACAGCCTCACCTCCATCGAGTCTATTTTGGCAACTTCGGCTGTGAGTATGTGGCTTTGCACTAGCTCGAACGGGAGTACATGACCAATCCAGCCGTCCTGAACTTCAGTTTCCTTTCCGTCTTTCTTTTTTATCACCATATTCGGATCGACTTTGCGTACAGCTTCCCTGCCCTCGGTCTGAATAACCTCAAGGTCGCTGGAAATGCCCGTCCATGCATCATCGAGAGCCTGATAGGCATCGTAGCCGTCAACAAGCGCGATGCCGGAAAGGGCATCGTGAAGTTGTGCTGCAATATGCTCTTCTTCAACCACAGCGTCGACCTGCAATGCACCGTCCACCAACCTCTTCCGCAGCTCTGCGGGCAAATGAACCAACGCATCCTGATAGTCGGCCAAAAAAGAAACAACGTCGGCGTTTGCCTTCACCGTTGCTGCCACGTCGTCCACCGCGGCGGTGAAGCACGATCCGCCGCCGTCGCTGTAAAGCTGACCCTTCAGACTCGGCCACACCTTCCAGTAGCGGTCGAGAGCGTCAACCTCGGCTTTCGGAACCCCGCCGAACATAGTGGCGTACAGGTCCCAGCCCTCAGCGGCTTCGGACGAATCCACATAACGCGGAATATTGAGGTTGTAATCGTTAGCGCGTATCTCGTCGATGGTCACCAGGCGGCTGAACTTATCGACAGTCGCTCCAGTCGTAACTGCATCCACAATGCGGCGAATATCGCTCGCACGCAGCTTGTTGTTTTTGCCTTCCTTCACAAAATGCCTTGAGGCATCCACGATCAACACGTCACTGCTCTCGCGCTGCTTTCGAAGCACCATGACGATGGTCGGAATGCCCGTACCGAAGAAGATGTTGGCAGGGAGCCCGATGATGGCCTGGATATGACGATTCTCCACCAAGTTTTTGCGAATGGCGCCCTCCTCGCCACCACGGAACAGCACACCGTGGGGCAGAACGATGCACATAATGCCGTCGGGGCGCAAGTGGTACAAATCATGCAAAAGGAAGGCGTAATCAGCCTTGGATTTAGGAGCAACGCCAAACTTGAAGCGAGGGTCGAGATCCTTGTCTTCCGGATCCCAATTCTGGGAGTAAGGTGGATTCGACACCACAGCATCGACGAACAGCGGATCGTAGGTCTCATTCTTGTTCTCAACGGTGTCGAACCAGGGCCAGTCATCTTCAAGCGTGTCGCCATTGCGTGCCACGATGTTGTCAGGAAGTATTCCGCGCATAACCAAATTCATACGCGTGAGGTTGAACGTATTTTCCTTAAGCTCCTGCGCATAATATTTGATGGAGTCTGAATCGCCGTTGCGTCGCGCAACGGCCTTGCCAATATTGATAAGCAGCGAGCCCGAACCGCTTGTAGGATCGTAGATAGTGATGTTCTCACGTCCCGCCAGGTGCCACGAGACTATCTCACTCATGAGCATAGACACCTCGTGCGGGGTGTAGAACTCGCCGGCCTTCTTACCCGCATTGGCAGCAAAGTTGCTGATGAGGTACTCGTAGATGAAGCCGAGCACGTCGTAGTCCTGGCGACCGTCCATCGGGATATCTTTGATGAGATAGATGAGGTCGCGGGCAGCTTTTGACTGGCTACGCGCATCGGTGCCAAGTTTGGAAAGGCCTGTCTGCAACGTCTCAAAGATACCGTCGAAAACACGCTTGCGCGCCGGGTCGATATTGCGGCTAAAGGCCGAGAGGGCAACGCGCACGTCAGAAATGTCGAAATCGGCACCCTTAGCCACCCAAGTCGAGAAGAGATTCTCGTAAGCGATGAAGTAGCCGCACTCACCCTTGACGAAATCAACCGTTTCCTCGTCGTCCTCCACGAGGCTCGGCAAATCCTCTTCGGCAAAGTCGCGCGCCTTCAGGCGAGCAACTTCAGTCTCGGAAAGGAACTTGTAGAAAATGAAGCCCAGGATGTAATCCTTGTATTCGTTCGCCTCGATTTTCGAGCGCATCTTGTTGGCGGATTCCCATATCTTGGAAGCCAATTGCTGCTTGTTCATCTATTCATCCTCGCTTCTGTAAACTTGGTTAAGCGTTTCGCCGTCGTTGTCCACCCATTCAGTCCAGCCATTCTGGCTGCCGCCGAGCACGAACACCGCAGCAGCACTAGGCGTCGGAAATTCGAGGTCCTCGGAAAGTTTTGCGACGCCGGTAATACCACTGAAAATTTCACTGCGTGCCGAGGCGACGCTCGCATTCTTCAGCACGGGCTTCGAAAGGTTCACCTCCGAACCGGCAAGCACCGTGAAGTGCCCAGTTGCCTTGTCATATCGCCCCGTTCCGCGTATTCCGTTTTTCTTCGTGTGAAAGACGATTGGGGCACCCGCAGGGCCTTGATCTACCCTATCCAGGTCATATCCCAGAGCCGCCATTCTAAAGAGGATTCGCCCATGAAGGTGCTCGACCGATTCCTCCTTGTACGGATCAATATAGGGCTTGGGCGTAACCGAATTGTCGGTCTCATATGAACCGTGAGTGCGAACATAATCGATGGCCTTAGCCTCCAAAACATCCAAGGCATCTTTGCTAATGTTCTGGTCATCATCGAGGAACATGACGGCTTTATTCCAGAACTCTTTCCTAGCCTTATGGGCGTCAAGGCGCGCAATGCCTTGGGTAGTTTGGCCCGCATAAACACGGCTCACATTGCCGTGGTCTTCGTCGAGAAGGTAGTAGATGCCGCGCTGGGGGATATTCGGCAGTGCCTTCGCCTCGGCGAGATCTTCCCTTGGAATGACGATGGTGACCAGGGACTCTCCCTCAACGCGACAAATACGAATGCGGTCAGGCTGCGCATCGATAAGCTGAATCGTGAGGGTCTTAACTCGAATCACGCCTACGCCCCCTTCTTCGAAAGCTCTTCAATCATGCAGGTGCGCACGAAAGCAGAGAAGCTCATGCCACGAAGGGCGGCCTCTTCTTTCGCGGCGTCGCGCAGCGTATCGGGAATACGAAGCGTAACGGAAATTTGATTACCCTCCACCAGAAAGCTTCGAATCTCGGTCTCGCTAGGACCGGACTCTATGAGCTGCTTGTAGGTCTTCGGCATCCGCGCCCCCATCACTCGAAATGCAATACAAATGCGTTGTGGCAATTATATTCCATCAAGCGATAAAAGGTTGTATAGGGCGAACTAAAACGGCGGGCGTCAAAAAGAAACAATGCATGCGGTGATTTATTGCCTCCCACACAGCCAACCATGACTGGCGCTATCCATCGTTGGCCCAACCACGCAGCCCCCGCAACGCACCGGCGACGGCCGAAGCCGTCACGGCGCCGAAAGGCCCTAGGCCGCCGAGTCGATCGCGGTAGTTTCCAGAACTCATAAAGCAGCAGAACTCACACAGTGGGATAATGCGAGCGTAAAGCATCTGAAAGGCAGGCAACCATGGGGGCTTGGATGATTCGCGCAGGGCGCGGCGGAGTATACGCAGCCGACTGGCTCGAGCGCGGCATCATAGGTATCGGCTGGGACTTCGGCGGCGCAGACATCACCGGCATGAACCGCGAAAAAAATCAGGGCCGCGTACGCGGCGGCGCACCCCTCCGAGAGCAAGCAGAAGGTTGCCGCCAGCGTTGGCCAGGTCTACCGCTTCGCCCACTGCATGGCGCAGGGTTCCACGGTCGTCATGTACGACCCCGCAGAGCGTCTCTACCATATTCGCGTCATTAGCGGCCCGTGCAAGCCCACAAGCGAGTCCGAAAGCCTCACCTACACCCGCACTGTCAAATGGGGAAAGACCGCACTGCGCGACGCGCTCTCTCCAGCATCTAAGAACTCTCTCGGCGGCATCCAGACAATCTTCGCTGTTTCCGACGAGGCCATGAGCGACCTTGAGGCCGCAGGCAGTAAACCCGCATGCAACGACAGCTCAGCCGACGCAGACGATAACGCTACCAACGATGAGGAGACCCTTGCGGCCACCTACGACAACGGCATTGAGCTCATCAAGGACCGCGTCAACCAGCTCGATTGGGAAGACATGGAGCGCCTGGTCGCCGGCATGCTCAAGGCCATGGGCTACTGCGCCCGCGTCATGCCCAAGGGCCCCGATGGCGGTCGCGATGTCGTAGCATCGCCAGATGCCCTGGGGCTGGAGTCTCCCCGAATCGTCGCTGAAGTCAAACATCGCAAGGGTGCCATGGGCGCGCCCGCGGTGAGGTCGTTCATCGGCGGGCTGCGCGCAGGCGACCGCGGCCTATACGTATCCACGGGCGGTTTTACTAAGGAAGCCCGCTACGAGGCTGACCGTGCCAACGCCCCCGTGCGCCTGCTCGACCTGGACGCCTTCGTGCGCCACTACGTCGACATCTACGACAAGGCCGATGACGACACTCGCTCCATCCTCCCGCTCACCCGCATCTGGTGGCCGGCGTAAAGAAAGGCATTCCCATGATTCAGCAAGTTGCTTTCGATGTCCCCAAGGAAATAGCTCTGGGGCTTGCCTCCGGCGAATACGTCCAATACGGCGGTGTCGTCCGCGACGCTGCGGGCCATATCGTCAAGCACCTCGAGCCCGCTGACGTCTCAAACGACGCGACAACGCGATCACGCAACATATCGATGCGCGTTTCAGCCGCCCTGCGACTCAACCCCATGGAATGCCCCAATTCAATAAAATCTGCCCGTTCGAAAGCTTCGGGTCGCTTCTTTTCGCCAGAATACAAGCCCATGGCAGTAGTCGGTTCGGGATAAACCGTCGTCGAATTCGACCCCGATGCTCAACCTCATTTCGCGCCGCCCCTCGCGTCGGCGCGAACGTCGACGCCAATGGTCGCAAGGACGGCGAGTGCCTTGCCCAGCTCGGCCGTTTCCTTTCCGCGTTCGAGGTTCGAGACGAACATAAGGCTGCACCCCGACAGATCGGCAATTTGCTGCTGCGTGTAGCCCTTCGCCTTGCGGAACGTCCTTACCGCACGCCCAAAATCGACCGCATCATAAATTCTCATATTATCACGTCCGTAATAATTCATGGTTTTATGCGACAAATTATAGCGAACATGATAATTACGAGCAATAACGCAGTAATTATCACGAACGCAATAATTCCTGTGCCGAGTTTCTGCCTTATTGCAACACGATTCGAGCATCCACCTCGCGCACCACAGGCATACCCGAGCCATTCAGCTCAACCACATTCAGGCTCTCAATGAAATCGACAGTCGGAAACGCGTCCCGCGCGTCAGGCAGCCACTCGCAAGGAAACGCCACCACCTGCGTCGACTCGTCGTAATCAACAAAGCGCACAACCGCCGACGGCGCTTCATTAGCCGCACTCCGCTCGGCCGACGCAACCTGCTCATTTTCCGCAAGCCACTCGGTCGCTGCGACCTGCTCACTCGTCGCGATTCGCTCCACTGCGACAGGGCTCTCCCCCAAAGCCCAGCCGAGAACCGAGCTCGCATCGTCGCCAACGGCCTTCGCGCACTTCAGGAAATAATCCCCCTCGTCAAAATGGAGCCAGCCATGCGCCGCCGCGAACGCCTTATCGAGCAGGAAGCCCTTGTTTTGCTGGTAAATCTGCCCTGTATTCTTATTATCGAGCGAGCAATAGTGCACCCCGAGCTTCAGGCCGCGCTCTGCCGCAAATCGCATAAGCTCCAGGCATTCCGCCTCGCTGCCCGCGATGGGCAGCCCGCCCGCATACCAATAGTTGTACAGAATGGGATACGGGTTCTGACGAAGCTCCAAGCCGCGCTCGGCAAACGCCTCGGCATTGCACAGCGGAAAGCCGAATTCCAGCAAGTTCACGCCGCGAACGCCCATCGCGTCAAGGCGCACCAGAAGCTCTTTCATCGCCAGCCCATCATGCGGACCAACAGGCATTTCGACCATAACATCGGGAATGAAGGCAACCGCGCGCTCAATCGCGTCGAGCGTGCGCGCGTGCTCGGGCGCAAGGGCCTCATCACCATCGAGCTTCACGCTAAAGCGAATCTCGTCCAAGCCGCGATCGCGCAGCTCCGCCAAACACGCATCGTCAAGAAAATCTCCGCACGTATACAGGCGCACGTGCGCCTGCGGGAATAGCTCGCGCGCCGCATCGAGAAACGCGTACACATCGCTTTTGAACAGCAGCGGTTCGCCACCGGTAATCGCCAAGCAATCGAAACCGGCACCCGCGGCATGCGCCTCGCGCAGCTCACCCGCAATGTCGCGCTTATGCGAAAGCCAATACTCGTAGTCTTCCTGATTGGGATTGAAGCAGAAATAGCAATGTCTCGAGCACTTGAGCGAAGTGAAGAACGTCGCCGTTCGCTCGCCTGTGCGGCATGCAACGCACGCAGGCGAAATCCAGTTCCGCCACAAGCTCGCATTTCCGTTTTCGCAATGGCAGCCGCATTGCTCCGCCACGCACACGCGCGTCTCACGAAGCTGCGTCTCCTTCGCCTCAAACGGCAAACCGAATTCCGCGACCGATTTCTCGAAATCGGCCTTCACCTCGTCAAATGCGGCAATGTACTCCTTCGCATCCACAGCGTTAGCCCTCCAGCTCGCCCGATATAAACAACATGCTATACTCGCTCAGCAAACTTATATCCCACACGCCAAACCGTGAGCAAGTATTTGGGTTGAGAAGGGTTGTCCTCTATTTTCTCGCGAATCTTGCGCATGAACACCGTGATGCTGTTTTCGTCCACGCTACTCTCACGACCCCATATATGCTCGAAAATCTGGCTGCGTGTAAACACCTGACCAGGATTGGATGCCAGCAATGCTAAAATCTCGAACTCCTTGGCGGTTAAATCAACCTTTTGATGGCGCAGGTAAACCTCGTAATGGTTGAAAACAATCTCAAGATCACCGGTCTTGCTACTACCTTCTCGGCTGATAGCCTTCGCAAACGCCAGGTCGGACTTATGCCTGCGTAGATGCGCTTCAATGCGAAGCAACAGCTCATCGGGACTGAATGGCTTAACCACGTAATCATCGCCGCCAGCTTTGAAGCCAATACTCTTATCTACAATATCGCCTTTCGCAGATAAGAAAACGATAGGTATGCGACGCCCCTTCGCCCGAATCGCAGAGCAGACATCAAAACCATTAGTGCCAGGCATCATTACATCAAGCAGCAGCAAATCAGGATGCTGTTCGGCTAAAATACGCAAACCGTCATCGCCGTTGTAGACAGAAATGAACCTATAGCCAGCATCTTCCACGATGCGACGGATCAGCGTGTGCACGCTTTCATCATCATCGATGAGCATAATCTTATACGGCCCATTATTCATCTTCTCCCCCATTTCCAGCTACCGACAAGTCGTCGGTAGCGAGCCCATCCGAAAATCCTAGCGATGGCTCGACTGGCAGATGCACGGTAAATGCACTGCCTTCCCCCAGTTTACTCTCGAGTTCGACACGGCCACCGTGCATCGCGGTGTACTCGCGTACAAGAGCAAGTCCCAAACCCGTGCCGCGATAGCGGCGCGAAGCCGAAGAGTCGACCTGCACAAACTTCTCAAATATTCGCTCGCAATCTTCCTCGGCAATGCCGATACCCGTATCGGAAACGCACAGCAACACTTCCTCGGCGGAGGCGTCGTAGCTCACATGCAGCGCTACCGATCCACCCGCAGGCGTAAATTTCATGGCATTGCCGCACAGGTTTTCGAGCACATGGCGAATGCGATCGCCATCGCAAGTAACAAGCGGCACATCAGCATCGATAGAATATGTAAACGCAATTTCACTCCGGCGCGCCAAGGGAGCAACCACCGACTGAACAAGCCCCACGATATCGCCCATGTCAACCGGCTCCATCACCAGCTGAGTTTTTCCAGCATCGAGCCTACTCATTTCCAAAATGTCATTAATCATGAGAAGCAATACACGACTGTTCGCCTCAATCTCGCGACGAATCTCCGCCTCTTTTTCGTCTATCGGGTCGCCAGTGCGATTGAGCATTTCCGAAAAAGCGATGATAGAGGTAAGGGGCGTACGCAGTTCGTGGCTCATCATGCTAAGAAAATCAGACTTATACCGATTTTCATTGCGAAGATGCTCGTTCGCCCGTTCAAGCTGCACACGCTTAGCTTTCAGCGCCTCATTTACGCGTGAAAGTTGGGACGTACGTTCTTCAACTTGCAACTCAAGACTACCGTAAAGATCAGAGAGCTGATGCGCCATTTCATTAAACTCAGCTACAACCGCATTGAGCTCATAAGATGACTCCAGGTCGGGAAGGCGCACGTCAAAATTACCCTCCTGCATACTGCCGAACGCCCGACGAAGACGTTGTAGAGGGCGCGTAACCAAGTGCCCCAATGCAGCATAGATAACCAATAAGCACAGAAGCAGAATGACAACGAAATACATCAGGTTTTGGAGGATGCTTGATTTCGCGGATTCGCGATATGCGTCCATGGGCATTATGATGCTGATGGCACCGCCTATATCATCGATATCCCATCCTTCTTTGGGGTGACCTGTTACATCAATCTCTCCCGCTGGCTTCCCATGACATTCCAAACACGTTTTTTCGATTTTCATGGGTGCCGAATAACGAAATACGTCTTTGCCCTCATATTCATCTATTTCATAATATTCCTTAAGAGTAGAGTCGCTCATAAAGGCCCGAAGCGCCCGAGATTCAAAGTCGTCGGGCTCATCTTCTTTGTTGCGTGGATCAAAATTGACGAAGCGAGTCACATATCCAGATTCAACAGTAAATCGCATCCCAATGCTTCGACCAACAATCGCGCAATGGAGACCCTGATACGCGCCATTATCCGCATAAGCCGTCTCAAGAAGTCGATCCTGATTGGCCGACATAAAATCCCAAACCGCAGACATTTGCTGACTTAAAACATGGCCCTTTTCGTGAAGCTCGGAAACCATTTGGTCGCGTTCACTGCAGTAATTCCATATAGCATTTCCCACAATGGCCACAACAAAAAGAGCGAGCATCAGAACGCCGAATTTTGTTTTCAGCTTGATCTGGTTCACGCCACCCCCATCATCAACACCTAGCGCAACCCCCGCCGCAGCAATCGATTCCTCAATATAATAAGAATTCTCAAGTCTCGCAATGCGCGAAAAACGAGACTTGAGAATCCATGAACCATCTTTTGATAATAATGCGATTGCAAATCGAATCGGCAATCAGAGAGCCAGAACCAACTCCTCTATCGCCCGGCCGTCATGATAGCAAACATCCGCCACTAAACGACTTATCGCGAGATACAGTCCGTCCGCCTTAGGTTTCTCGCTTTCCTCCATCCGCTCAACATACTTGGGAAGCCAGATATTTAAGTGTTTCCCGAGAAACATAAGCTGCCTAGAAAGCAGGGCCTTCGCTCGCTCCACATCACCGGATTCATATGCCGCAACGGCATCCTGAGACAACGCCGCCATAAAACCAAGCTCTATCGCGATGTGGTCATCTGCCTCTTTAGGATATCCCGCAGCTTCATAGCCAGCCGAACGATAATCGTTCCGAACGTCAAGCGTACTTTCTTGAAAAAGAAGATCCTCTCCGTTCAGATATACAGACTCCCAGGGTGGAGCAGGAAGATGACCAGGGCCTTCAAAATGCTTTGTATAAAGCTGATTCAATTCAGCCTGTGGATAAGCATCGCTCGACAAGCGGCTCGACACTTCAATCTGAGACTGCACAGCAACCGAGTTTTCGCCCGCCAGCAATTTGCATTCATCGACAGTTTTCCCGTCAACCGCAATTGCCACCAAAGCATCATCAGGCGCACCCGCGAACCAACGCCAAAGATAGCGATAGAGAAATGCACGATTTGTTAACGCCGCCAACACCATATCCATAAGGCAAACCTCAAATCCCTCATCAGCAGACCACGGCAGGGGGAGGGAGTGCCGTGGTCCGTCGACAACAACTATGATTGGCGACCTGTCGTCGTATGCCAAGCCGCGCCAAAAACTACATCCACGCTTCGACGAAGTCCGCTTCCAGCGCAGCAGCCTTAGGCTTAATCAACGTGCATGGGCTGGTCTGCGACGAGTCGGGTAACGCAGCAATTTCGCTAACCGCATCCGGGTGCGCAGCCATAAGCTCATCATATGAACCAAATTCGAGCGCCCGCATGGGACAAGCCGCGACACATGCTGGCTGCTCGCCTGCCTCTCGCAATTGTTTGCAAGCGTCACATTTGCGAGTCAGGTTAATTGACTCGATATACTGCGGAACGGCATAGGGGCACGCTTCAACACAATACCGACAACCGAGGCATTTTGTGTCATCGTGCTGAACCGTTCCATCTTCTTCATCGATGAACATGGCTCCATTTGGACACGCTTTCACGCAAGCCGGATCCATGCAATGATTGCACGTGGCGGAAAAGTGATAGGCCCCAACAGAAGGATATTCCCCTACCTCGAAATCGCGCAAATGGCGAAATTTGATGCCAATCTCAAGATCATTCTTATCTTTACACGCAATCTGGCACGTCCTGCAACCAATGCAGGCGTCCATATTGAAATAGAAACCCTGTTTCGTCATTTCGATTCACCCCTTTATTCCTGAGCCGAAGGAATACGCATTTCAACATCGATATCCCTAGGAATCTCCTCGGTGTATTTTTCGATATTGCAGATGCATGTATTCCAGCCGGACACACCCTGGCCAGACTGAATCTGACCCGTCAGGATATTGTCGGAGCCTGCATGATCGATACCGGTCGCCTCGTCGATATCAACCCATGCGCCATGGGGGACACCGACGACGCCGGGCATGAAACGATTCGTCACGCTGGCCTTACGCAAGCACTGGCCATGGGGGCTAGTCAAAAGAACAGTATCACCCGTCACAATGCCCTTCTCCGCCGCATCGGAAGCGTTGATGAACACCGGATTGGGCCAGGTCTCACGAAGCCACTGTACATTGTCGAATACCGTGTGAGAGCGGCGCAAATAATGCAGATTATAAACCTGATACGGATACTCGCCCTTAACGCCATTCTCGAAATCGCTGAACGTTGCTTCGTAGCCTTCTTTCGGAGGAATATAAGTAGGAATCGCTTCGATAGCGCTGTAGCCAATAGCGTTAATCTCATCACGCATAACACGAGAATAAATTTCCTGTTTGCCAGACTCCGTTTTCATGGGATTAGCCTCTGGGTCAGCAACGAAATCCTTATATGCGATATAGCCGTAAGAATCGCCTTTGGCGCGAGGAATCTGATAACAACCGGTCGCGATGAAGTCGTCCATGGCCACAGCGCCTTCCTGCGGCTCGCCCTCGCAGCCCCATGCCTGAATATTTTCTTCAGTAATCGTAATCAGCGGTTTCTTTTCACCCGTCTCGTCAATAACGTATGCCCCGACGAACTGATTAAAAAGCTGCTGCTTAGTATCGAAGGGATAAACCTCTGCGGGATCAAGACCGAGACGCGTGCCGATCTCGGAGGCGATTGCCTCATCGGATTTGCACTCATACATCGGCTCGATAATTTTGCTGTGATATATCAACGCCTCACGATTGCCCTGCAGGAAGCCGCCTTCCTTCTCCCAATACGACTCAATAGGCAGAACGATGTCGGAATACATGGCGTTCGTGGTCATGAACAGGGAATGCGTTACGACCAAATCGACTTTACGATGGGCCTCGATACCCTTATTCTGGCCTTCGACGGTCTGCAGCTTAGCACTCATACTGTCGTGATAAATCAGCTTGACATCAATATCACGCGCTTCGCCGGGAACCTTTTTCGTGTCGCTGCCTGCATAGGTGTACTTGCCATCAGAGATGGCATTCCACAACTCGGAATCGTTAATGTTCTCGGAGCCTGCAAGCGGATTGGCGACCTTAGGAAGACCGTTGCTGCCAGTACCAATCAGATACGTGCCGCCGCCAAACGAGCAAGAGTGGCCGGAGATACCGCACATGTGGCCAGGCTTGCCAAAATGACCGCCCATGGCACCAAGCGTCATGGCCAACTGAGGCAGGCAGTCAGCATTGTGAGTACGCGCGGGGGCCCAAGACATCAAAATGGCCGCCTTATTATCCTTGCCCATAAGCTCAGCAAGGTAGCGAATCTTATCCGCGCTTACGCCACAGCGCTTCGAAGCCCATTCGGGCGTCTTCGGAGTTCCATCATAGGTACCAAGCAAATAATCCTTGAAGTTGCCCGCCGGATCCTCGCCTTCTGGCATATGATCGGCGTCAAAACCAATAGTGTGGGTATTCAGGTAGTCCCAATCGACCAGACCTTTTTCACCATCCATTTCAAGCATTGCATTTGCAATACCAAGGAACAGAGCCATATCGGTAGAGGGACGACACGGAATCCATTCAGCATCCGCAAGAGCGTAGGAGTCATTGTAGAACGGATCAACCGCCACAAACTTCGCGCCAGCCTGCTTGACCTGTTCCATGAAATAGGATGGATTTCCAGCAGAGGACCACGCAGGATTGACGCCAAGCATTATAACAACGTCACTATTCTGCATATCCAGACGGTCGTTAATTCCCTCTTGAGATAGCTGCGCAATACCGACCACATTGGGAGTATAGGTCCAGGCACCGAGAGAGGTGGTTCCCCAATGGCCAATGTAGCCACCGTACAAACTCAGGAATTTAGAAACAGCACCGCCATCCGCGAACAATGCACGATTGCCGTGCTCATCGACGATTCGCTTAATTTCGTCTGCAATGTAATCAAACGCTTCGTCCCAACTGATGCGTTCCCATTCATCAACGCCACGCAAATCTCCATGGGCATTCTCGCCACCACCGGGCTGCCAGTTCTTACGCTTCATAGGATACTTCAGACGGTCTGCAGAAAACACCTGATTGCGTTGAGAACGACCGCGGACGCATGCACGCTGCTGAGGATAATCCGGGCTATCCTCATGCGTATCATCGGTTTTCTGGCGAACCACCACGCCATCTTTGACCAAAACCTTGTTAAGGCAACGACCTCCACAATTATGCCAGCAAGCTGCGGTCTTCCATTCGCCCGTGACAATATCCCTACCATCACCGGCAACATTTTCATCCTTTTTTGGCTTGACGTCATTTTGCGCACAGCCAGCGAGACCCATGGCGGCCAACGCTGCGGCCGAAGCAGCAACGAAATCCCTTCGGCTTATGCCTGACGACTGTTGCACACGTTCGAGGTAGCTCATCGTCTCCCCTTTCCCCCTTTGAAATTGTTTTTCTCACATCGATAACCCCATATCGATATTGAAGATAATATGGAGACCATTTGTTAATGGCAATCCCTATCGCCTGCACTGTTTCTTAATCAAATCTTTCTGAATTAATAATCGGCAGGCAAGGATTAGAAAACCCTGCGCGACGCATAAGTCTAAGTCGGCAAGCGCGCCGACCGACTCTTCCCGATTGAAGAGGGTCCGTTCTTCGCATTCCCCATTACGAACTGCAACATCCTGGTGCCCCTTGGCGGCCTTGAAACCACCGTTGATTTCGAAGTGATCGACACCGAGGACAAGGTCATCGATGGCTTGTATGCGGTTGGCAATACCCAGGGCGGTCGCTTCCTCGTCGACTACCCTCTGCCTGCGCCTGGCGCGAGCCACGGCTTCGCCCTCACCCACGGCATGCTCGTGGGCCGCATTTTGGCAAAACTGTAACAACTCGCTGCCTAGCAAACCCTCCCCTCCCGCTAGGCAAGAAGAGACCCGCTTCATTTTTGAATTGCCTCCCATTTCTCGGACACGAGAAATGAGAGGTTTTCTTATGCGCGTCGATCCCAGAGTAAAGCACGACGTCGAGACGAGGAGACATGTCGCCGAGCTGTTCGATTCGGGCGCGGGCTGCTGGGGCGCCTCGCGCGCCTTTCCGTCCCCAGGGGCACCGCGAGACAATGGCAGCGGGTATACCGCGCGTTCGGAAGCGAGGTGCTGCCGAATCTGCCCCGATTCCATTGACGCCTTTTACGCCGCGTTCGGGCGGCCTTCGTCTGCGGGCTAATTGGCCTCTTCGATTCCTTTCAAATTGAGCCCCACCCGTTTCAAGCGCCGAAACTTTAACGATGAACCTCATATCCATATTTCATGTGGGAAGAAAAAACGAAAAGCCCCCTGTTTCCTATGAAGAAAAAAACGAAAAGTCCCTGTTTCCTGTGAAGACAAATGCTCAACCCTGCAGCACAATTCTCAAACAACCCGGGTAACTCATAAACACAAAAACAAGGAATGGGTGGCATGGAAACGAATATCTCCCGCAGAAACCTCATTAAAGGCGGTGCGGCATTTGCCGCGGCCGCAACTCTGCTCGGCGCTTCGGCTTGTTCACCGCGAAAAGATGCGGAAAACGCCCCAGCGGCAAAATCTGATCTCCCCGCTGACCTACGCGCGTCAGATTTTAAATACAGCGTGGTGGAAACCGACCCTATAACCAGCTTCGCCTCCGAAGAAACCTACGACATTGTGGTGGTCGGAGCCGGATGCGCCGGCGTTCCCGCAGTGCTTACCGCCGTTGAAGAGGGCGCGACCGTCGCATGCCTCCAGAAAGAGGCCACTGTTGCCGCCAACGGAAACGGCTGCTCTTTCGTAGTTAAAGAAGCTTCCAACTTGTCGGGCATTGCACGCTGGCGCAGCGACTGGGCAAAACTCAGTGATTGGCGAATCAATCCTGCCCTGTTCCAGTATTACGTGGACTATGCAGAAGAAGCGGTACCATGGGTTATATCACGCGGTATCGAAGAGGGCATTACCCCTATCGAGTTCTTAACCGACAGTTCAATCCGCTATGACGACGGAAGCCTTGTCGCCGTATGCGACGCAACCCAAGAATCCAATCAGGATCTTATGGTTGCCCTAGCAAATCGCGCTGAACAAAACGGCGCCAAATTTTACTACGAAACGCCCTGCGTTCAGCTTGCGCAGTCTGAAGACGGTACCGTAACCGGAGCAATTGGCAAAACCAAAGACGGAAAGTACATCAAACTCAACGCCTCAAAAGCGGTCATCTTGGCGGCGGGCGACTACATGAACAACGACTCAATGGTCGACCGCAATCTGCATGATTCGTTTATGTATCCAAGGGTACTGGAAAACCACACTGGCGACGGCCACATCCTTGGCATTCTTGCCGGTGGACGCATTGCCCCGCTTGGACATGCGCGTCAAATCCATTCCAACTACATCGGCCCCTTCATGTTCTTCCCCTTCCTCGCACTGAGCCTCGAAGGCAAACGCTTCTGCAATGAGACAGTGGGTATGAGTAGCCTCAACATCCCCATGTCTTACACCACCAAGCCAGAAGATGCAGGAAGGCATTTCAGGCTGTTTGATTCCAAAACCGAAGGATTTTATCCGAGCAGCCTGGGCATTCCACCCGTGGCCCTAGTTGGCGAAGGGTCCGCCTGGATGGATCCCGAAATTGTGGTATCGGGAAACACCCTCGAGGAGCTATGCGAAAATGCAGGCATTCCCGTTGATGAAGGCGTTGCAAGCATCAAGCGCTATAACGAAATGTGCGCACAAGGGCGAGATGACGACTTCGGTGTGCCCGGCAGTCATCTGGTGGCAATGGACACTCCGCCGTATTACTGCATCAAGGGCGATGTGGGTATGTCGGCAATTAACGCTGGCGTCATGGTGGACGACCGCTATCGCGTTATCGATGAAGACAGCAATCCCATTCCGGGACTATACGCTGCCGGCGTTGATGCAGGCAACCCATGCGGCGGCATCAACTGGAGCATGCCCGGAGGCTTTTCGAATTCCCATATCTTCACCGCAGGGCGTTATACGGTGATTCACGCGCTAACCGGCGACATGAAACCTAAAAATCCCAGTGGATTTGATGACTTGAAAGAATATTTCGCAGGCGAAGACGGGTCATATATGTGGGAAAGCCCTGATTGCGCCACGGCCATCAGCGTTTGGTAGACGCCTCTACTCTTACGTTCCTGCAGGGGGCCAAGAGCTACTCTTGGCCCCCTGGCACATACCAATCAGAACACTTTTGCACTTGTCTATTCGTTTTCTTTCGCATCGCACACAAGGTCAATCAGGTCTTGTCGCGAATGTACGCCCATCTTTCGATAGAGGCTTTTCGCATACGTCTGAACGCTGTTAATCGACAGGCCCAAATCCTGAGCAATACGTTTTTGCGTATGACCTTTTGAAAGCAAACGCATTACATCGCATTCGCGCTGCGTTAAGTCATATTGCGAGGAAAGCCGACGAACAGCTTCCTCTTGCTCGTCGCTTGCCCCTTCGATGCCACGTTGCGGATAAATTCCGTCAACGCCCAAGATCATCCACAAGAAGAAGAAAAACGCCATAAGAAACGCCATGGCTAACGCGATGGCGTTCACGGTATTTGCCATAAAACCGCTGTTGCCAAAAGGCATCGTCCCAAATGCGTCTGCCACCACGTTCGTACCAACAATGCATAATGGGATCGCGACCGCAATATATTGCGCTATCTTTCGATCAGACCGTCTTGCCCATTCGAAGCCCAAAAGCCAAAGAAGCACCATGGCAAGCGGCAGACTTGGCAACACTATTTCAGCGCACAACCCAACATGGACAGGATTAAGCAGTGCTATGCAATAGAGGAATATAGTAAGCAGCAGCATAAATGATCCCCAAAAGAAAGAACTTGCTCCACTTGCGCTGCGTAATAAAGAGGAACGTTCCTTGCGGTATTCAACAAATATGCCAATAGAGCAAACGGCATAGAGCGCAAACCCTATGATCAGATGCAATGCGTCACCGGTAAACCAAACCCCGCTGGACGTAGAAACATACGAACCCATAAACATGTCACTCACGAACAGATAACACACAAACATGAGTACGAGCAGCATATTCCGAGCGAAAGCACGCTTCGTATACGATTGCAAACCCACATTGAACATCTTCGCATCTGGTTCAGGCAAAATCTGAGCAAAGCCCCCCGCGGCAAGAAGCATCGGATAATTCGCACCAGCATAAGGAAGCCCGCACACTTGAAGCACAGAAGGAATTATCGCGCCAACAACGAACGATACGAGCAGCGACCCCAGCACAATTGCCGCATGAAGCCGCTCTTCGCAACATGCAAGTGCAAACATCATGCGAACGCCGAGAAACACACCATACAACCCGACGACAACAGGATAGAGCCAGAATAAAATCAAAGGAGGGTTAGCACCCACCTTCTGAAACACCAGGAGCAAAATCACAAATGCGAGCAAAATAAGCGCGAGCATGCACAACGCCACCTGTGCACTCCTAGAAAAAGATATGAGCCCATTGGGGCGTCTAGCCAGCACCAACGATCCGGCGAGCATTACAAGAAATAAGAGAAGAGAATACGTAAAATTCGATGAGGCGTATGGGAGTTGAGGAAAAAATTCTCCCGGGAAAAGAGGCAGCATAAAGAGCGGCCAATAGAGCGCAAGGGCAAACAGGGTCATCAGAGGAGTCTTCCAAGAGCCTTCGCTTTGCGAAATACTATGCTGCATCAAGCCCATGCTAGACATTTGTAGAAATCCCCTCTGTTCACATGATTGTTCATGCCCACGTACTTCATTTCGCACATCTCGATTGCAGCAAGAGGAGCCGAAATGAAAACCAGGACCCGAGTCTGGCAGCCTAATATCTTACCACAGGGCAGATTTTCACATTAGGATACGCCTAGCAGCTTCATGCTCGGATTTTCCGATAACGACGACAAAAGTTTTAAGCAAACGGCAGTATCGCAAACGCCCATGAATGCAGACGCTCCACCAACAGCCCTGTTCAGCATCAAAAGAAAGGCCCAGCATAGGACCAGAACCTTTTAGACAAGTCCCGTGCGGAACATGGCGGGCCGCCAAATCGCGAAGCCACCGCTTTTCCTCGTCGGACCATATGCGCCACGGGGGACGGTTGCGGCCGTAATAGGGGCATTGACGAGGAATAGGAAGCGAGACGCACTCGCTAGAACATTGCGCCCTCGCGACCTGCTAAATGCCCGCAGCATTGAGCAGGTGTCTTCTTCACTTCGAGCGCACCACCCCGCCGCGCGTCCACGGGGGCCAAGAAGCCCGCTCAGTGTTTCCGCCACTGAGCGGGCTTCGTTGTATTCAATAAACACAACGGCTACTTCACCAGGTGTTATACACTTTCATGAGCGAGTTTTCGACGCAAGGCTACACTTTTATGAGCGACTTTTCAGAGATTTTCGCACTTTTATGAGTGAGTTTGAAGCAAAACGCCCGCGTTTGATTAACACGACCTGTTAAACGCTACAAGCATTTAACAGGTGCACCCCACAATGCAAGGAGGCCGCCCCGCAGGGCGGCCTCCTTCGATTCGCGGTTCTGTTAGAGCGAGCGCTTGGTGCTTTGCGCTTTAGAGTTTATGAACGTCGCTGGCCTGCAGCTTGCCGTTCTGACCCGTAGTAACCTCAAAGGACACACGCTGGCCTTCGTCGAGGGTCTTATAACCGTCCATCTTGATCTCGGAGAAGTGAACGAAAAGATCTTCGCCATCGGCCTGGGAGATAAATCCGTAGCCCTTCTCGGGGTTGAACCATTTAACAGTTCCTTCAGCCATTTTCGGCCTCTTTCTCTCCCCAAATTACCGGGGATGTAATCTGCCCAGATTACTCTGGGTCCACCAAAACCTGCCCCACCGTTTACGATGGAACAAAACGCTTCCATCGTCCACGACGGCACGGGGGCCATTCGGTCTTACTTCGGCGATTGTTATCATTTTAGTGAGATTGCGCGGCATTTCTTTATGAATTTTGAAAACTTGCAATTCGCCGACGAACTGTTGACATGCGGTTAAAAAGCATCGGGCTCACGTGAGGTCTCGACCGCCGCAAGCAATCATTGACAGCCGCTTTTCACTCGCCAACGACAACCACCATCAACAGCGCCTCAATCGAACTACCGTGCGCAACGGCGCGATGGCGTACCAATCAGCCAGAAGAAGCCCGACGAAAGCTACTCCTCACCCGTAACGCCATCAGCCTCAAGCATCTCGTCGAAATCGTTCATCACGGGAATCTCACCCGCCGCAGGCGCTTCGATGCCATATGCTGCCGCGAGCGCGCAAGCCTGACCGAATCGCAGCTGAGCCGCCTGTTGCTTGCCGGCCTGTTCAAGGTAATACGACTCAAGAGCCATGCCGCGCACCAAATACTCGACCACATGCGGATCGGTTCCCGATACGCTCAGAATGCCCGCGAAGCTTTCGGGCGCCAGCCCCAGTACCACATTCGCATCCATTTCGAGCGCATTCGCGATGGCGTCTTCCACCGACGCGGCTTTCGCATCGGGGTCGTCGTCTTTCTCAACCGTGCGACGCATCGCCTCGACGAATTGCCAAATCAGACGCATCAAATAATCTTGCTGAAACATGTTAGGAACCCCGTTCTGTCGAACGGGGTTCCCGCTCGACGCTGCGCGGGAATCCGGCGGGCGATTTCGCTTTCATTCGTCGCTCGCATAGCGCTGCTACGTTTCGCTTCTCTTTCAAGCGAACTCGCCTCGCCAGATCCCCGCTCGCTGACTTTTGGCGTATGCCCAAAACTCGCCCCGGGCTTGTTCGGGCTCGCTTACGCTTCTGTCCCAGGCATCTTCAGGCCCAGATGGTCAAACGCCCTGGCAGTTGCTTGGCGACCCTTCGGTGTGCGCATAATGAGCCCTTGTTGAATAAGGAACGGCTCATACACGTCTTCCACCGTGCCCGGATCTTCAGAAAGCGCCGATGCAAGCGTGGTAAGGCCCACAGGACGCCCCGCAAACGAGTCGCATAAAAGCTCGAGGATCTTGTTGTCAAGGCCATCGAGCCCCAGCGAATCGACCTCGAAAAAGCTCAATGCCGCTGCCGCGGTATCTTCGTCGATATCGCCGTTGCCGCGCACCTGCGCCCAATCGCGCACGCGCTTGAGCAGACGGTTCGCCAAGCGAGGCGTTCCGCGGCTTCGGCGCGCGATTTCAATGGCGCCTTCCTCATCGACCGCCACATCCAAAATGCCTGCCGAGCGCTTCACGATGTCAGCAAGCTCTTCAGGAGTGTAATAATCCAAGCGAAACACGATACCGAATCGATCGCGCAAAGGCCCGGTAAGCAAACCCGTGCGCGTGGTCGCGCCGATAAGCGTGAAGTGCGGCAAATCGAGGCGGATGCTGCGCGCCGCCGGCCCCTTGCCCACCACAATATCGAGCACGCAATCTTCCAGCGCGGGATACAGCACCTCTTCCACCTGGCGATTCAAGCGATGAATCTCGTCGATGAACAGCACGTCGCCTTCTTCGAGATTCGTAAGAATTGCCGCCAAATCGCCTGGACGCGCAATAGCCGGGCCGCTCGTGGTGCGAATGTTCGCGCCTAACTCGTTGGCGACAACGGTGGCGAGCGTGGTTTTGCCCAAACCCGGAGGGCCGCTGAACAGCACGTGGTCCATGCATTCGCCGCGCTGCTTGGCCGCCTGAATAAGAATGGACAAGCTGTCTTTCACGCGCGTTTGGCCCAGATAATCGTCCAGGTATTTCGGGCGAAGCGAGCGATCGAGCGCCAAATCGTCTTCGGTGAGGTCGCTCGAAACCACACGCTCGCGCGGCGTTTGCTGCGCGAAGCCCGCGCCCCCCGGCGCTGAACCGCCCGAAGGTGCCTCGAACACCATTCCTTCTATTTGAATGCCTTCAGCCACGAATTACTTCCTTTACCCCACCGAGCCAAGTCGCTTTAAAGCATACTGCAACAGCGCGCCCTCGGTATTCAATTCCTCGGGAGCACCCTTCAGCGCCAAATCGGCCTCGGCCAGCGTGAAGCCCATAGCAAGCAGGCCGTCGCGCGCGCCCTGCAAGCGTTCAGTGGCGGCTGCCGTCGCGGCGCTGAACAGGTCTTGCTCGCCCGCCTGCGCCAAATTGCCCTTCAATTCCAGAATAAGGCGCTGCGCGGTTTTCTTGCCCACGCCCGGAATGGTGGACACCGCCTTCACGTCTTCTGATTGAATAGCGGAAATAAGTTCGGCCGGTTTGAACGTGGAAAGCGCCGCCAGCGCCGCCTTCGGGCCAATGCCCGACACACCAATAAGACGCAGGAACAACGCATGTTCTTCCTGAGACAAGAAGCCATACAGCGTCATGGCATCTTCGCGCACGGCAAGGTGTGTGAACAGCGCCACATCGGCGCCCGCCTCGGGGAGTTTCACAATATCGGTCGCAGGCATGTACACGGCAAAGCCGACTCCGTTCACGTCGACGAAGGCTGTATCAGCGCTTCGGCCGGCCATTGTGCCTTTCAGGAATGCAATCATCGGCAACCTCCCACAAGCGACAAGCGGCGAAAACCGCGCATGCCACGAATCAATCTACAAACGTCTGTTCGCAAATATACCATAGCGGCACAAACGAAAACATGCAGCCAGCGCTCTTTTTGCGACAACTGCACGTTTTGCCCTTAAGACGAAAAGCGCCAGCGAAGAAAGCGGCGCGTAACGTTTCTCCTACTGCACGGCGCGGGCCTCGCCATCGACACCGAGCTGGGCCTCGAGGCGCTCGCCCTTGTCTTCGACCACGACCGATTCGACGCTCGAAACGTCGCCGCCAGCCACACGATATTCGGTAAGACACAAGTCCATGGTCTCCATGTCGCTCTTCGGTTTCTTCAAGCGCACAACCAACGTTGAGCCCTCCTGGGTTATGGCTTCAATTTCCTTGCCTGGAATCGAGCCGCCCGAAAGCTGCAGCTGAATCCACTCGCCTTGCGGCTTCCAGCCATTGCCCGGCATGGCAACGATTGCACCGCCAGAGACCTCCATGCACAACACGGGCAAGTCGGCGTCTTCTTCCCACGTCCACGCAGAGTCGTCTGCATTCCGCTTTGTGCAACCAAGCATCGTCGCGGTCACAGGGCCGCACGCCGCCGCGGCTACGGCGCCACATGCCGCCGCCACGAACGTTCGCCTCGTCATATGCTTCGCCACGGTCGCCTCCGTTTCGCCCGAATTTCCGCTGAGTTCTTCGTTGCCTTCATTGTCCCATACGTGTGACTCGCGCGTCGAGAAACGAAGTGGGAACGCGAGGGCTAAACAAGAAACAAAAACGAGCGTAAACAGACACGAGACGATATGAGCAGGACATAGCAACATTGAGAGCCCCTGCTGCATGCAATT